>Ga0209668_10000229_pt1 | contig 23711 bp, 17 predicted proteins | sample FrelakmetPLP11PL_FD_187150 | JGI IMG/M metagenome (GOLD analysis project Ga0209668, IMG submission 187150) | Freshwater lake sediment microbial communities from the University of Notre Dame, USA, for methane emissions studies - PLP11 PL (SPAdes)... | ecosystem: Environmental > Aquatic >...
TTCGATCGCGATACGCGCGCTGATTCGCTCGCCATCTTTGGCCTGCTCAATCGTGGCGAGCCCGACTCGGCCTACGCGCGACTCGCGCGCATCGTGCCGGCGGCGAGGGCGACCGGCGACTCGGCGTGCGTGGCGCGCGCGATGCTGCTCGAGGGCGTGGTCGCGCTGCGCCAGTTCCACCAGGTCGAGGCGAAGCCCAAGATCGAGCAGGCGCGGTGGCGGGCGATCCAGGCGGGCGACGAGTCGGTCCTGATGGCGACGCTGCGCGCCGAGTCGATCGTGAACAACCTGAACGGCGATTACGCGCGCAGCGAGCCGCTGGTCGTTCGCTGGATGGCGCTGGCGAGGAAGCTGAACCATCCCGAATTCATCGGTTGGGGCGCGACCACGCGCGCGTTCCTCGCGCGCAATCGCGGCGACATTCCCGCCGCCCGCGCGCAGCTCGCGATCGCCGGGGCGATCTTCGATTCGCTGGGTCTTGCCGTCGGGCGCGCCTACGTGGCCAACGACCGCGGCCGGCTGGACGTCCATGAGGGCAAGTACGAGGACGCGCGCGTCGCCTTCGAGCAGGCGATCCAGATCGTCGGTGAGGACGGCGACCCGCGCATCCGCGACTGGGCGCTGGTGAACCTCGGCGTGGTCGAGACGCGGGCCGGCGACCCGGTGCGCGGGCTGGCGTTGTACGAACTCGCGCTGGTGGGCAAGAAGCTGCGCGGCGAGACCGTCGAGTCGCTGGTCACCTACAGCAATGTCGTCACCGAGGCCACCGACCTGGGGCGCATCGACGACGCGCTGCGCCTGGGGCAGGACGCGCTCGCCCTGGCGCTGCGCGACAGCGTCGAGCTCGAGATCCCGTGGGCGCGCTGCAACCTGGGCACCGCGCTGTGGGCGGCCGAGAAGCACGAGGCCGCCGTCGCCGAGTGGGAGCAGGTGCTGGCCGATCCGCGCGCGGAGCCGGCGCTCTACGCGATGGCGTCGGGAGGCATCGCGAACGCGTATGCCGAGCAGGACAGCCTGCTCGAGGCGGCGCGGCGCTACGAGGACGCCCTCCAGCGCTGGGGCCCGGCGCTGGTCGCCGAGACGCGCATCAAGCTGTCGATCGACCTCGTGCGCGTCCACCTGCAAGCGGGGCAGGCCGCGCTCGTGCCGCCCCGGCTCGAGCCGCTGGCGCGCGAGGCCGATCGCGGCAGCGACGAGGAGCTGGGCACCATCGCCTGGGGCCTGCTTGCCGAGGCGTACCGCAAGCTGGGCCGCGCCGACGATGCGGCGCGCGCGCTGGCGAACGCGGTCGCGCGCTGGGAGGCCGGGCGCGATGCCGCCTCGACGTACGAGTTCCGCGAGCACCGCGGCGAGCAGGCGCGCGCCCTGCTGGTCGAGACGGCGGCCACGGGCGACGCCGACTCGGCGTTCACGAAGCTGCAGCGCTTCAAGACGCGCACGTTGCTCGAGCGGCTGTCGCAGCCCAACGCACCGGTCGCCGCGCCGTCGGGCCACGACGAGGCGCATTTCGCGTCCGCAGAGTTCCGCGCCACGACGCTGCGCCCCGACGAGGTGTTCCTCGAGTTCGCACTGGGCCCGGACACGACCGTGCTGTTCGTGGTGACGAAGGACGGTGTGCGCCGCACCGGGCTGCCCGGCGAGCACCTGCTGGCGCCGCAGGTGAAGCTGGCGCGCGAGGCATTCGCCATGCGGCCGGCCGCCGGGGACGGCGGGAGCGCGGCGGCGACCGCGGCGCGCGTCGCGGCGCAGGCGCTGGGGCGCACGCTGCTCGGCCCCGCAGCGGCGGAGATCGCCGCGGCGAAGACCGTGCTGATCGCGCCCGACGGCGTGCTCCATCGCGTGCCGTTCGGCGCGCTGATCGTCGGCGGCGGCGAGACGCCGCTGGGCGCGAGCCATCGCGTCGCGATCGAGCCCTCCGGGGCGTTCCTCGCCACGCTGCGCGCGCGCGGTGCGAATGCGTCGGCGGGCGGCGCGGCGGGCGAGGGGCTGCTCGCCGTCGGCGGCGGACGGCTCGAGGAGGGCGACCCGGGTCGCGGGCTCGACGGCGCGCGACGCGAGGTCGAGAACCTGTCCGCGCACTTCGCCGGCGTCACCGCGCGCTACGCCGGCGACGACGGCCGCGTGTCGTTCACCACCGGCGAGCTGGCTTCCCATGCGGGGCTCCACTTCGCCGGGCACAGCGAGATCGACGACCAGCTGCCGTGGCGCTCCGGCATCGTGCTCGGCCCGGCCACGCGCGGCGGCGACTCGCTGCTGACCGCGGGCGAACTCGCGGCGGCGCCGGTGGGCGCGCGGCTGGTCGTGCTCTCGAGCTGCGAGTCCGCCGGCGGACGCGCGCGCGTCGGCGAAGGGGTGGCGGGGCTGACGACCGCGTTCCTCGTCGCCGGGGCGCCGACCGTCGTGGCGACGCTGTGGCCGGTGGACGATCGCGTGACGGTCAGGCTGATGGATCGCTTCTACGCCGGGCTGGCCGCCGGCCGCGACGCCTCGGATGCGCTCAAGGCCGCGCAGGAGGACCTGCGCGCCGCGGCCGAGACCGCGCACCCGTTCTACTGGGCCGGATTCGTGCTGGTCGGGGAGCCTGGCACGACGTTCCCGCTGCAGGCTCGATCGAGCGGGGCAGGGGCGGTGGGGGTGGCGATCGCTGTGCTGCTGGCGGCGATTGCGGGATTCCTGGCGTGGCGGGGGCGGGGGAGGAGCCGGGACGACGCGCCGACGACTTCGCGTGGCTGAGGGCACCGCCCTTGCCAGCCCGGGTTCCGCCCGGTAGCCTCGGCGGACGATGAACCTCCATCCCGACCAGATCCGCTCGATCGTCGACCAGGTGACGCGCGAGCTCGAGGCGCGCACGCCCGGTGTCGCCGCCCAGACCGTCGACGCCACCAGGCGCGCGCACGAGACGGCCGATGCCGCGCGCCGCGCGCTCCTGACCACGGCCGCTCCATTGCCCGACCCGACCAAGCGCGCCAACGAGGGCGCGCGCACGCCGCGCGGCGTCCACGCGAACCTCGACCAGGCCGTCGCCGCCGCCGACCGGGCGCACCGCGCGCTCGTCGCGTGGCCGGTCACCATGCGCGAGCGCGCGATCGGCCATGTGCGCGCCAAGCTGCGTGCCAACGTGCGCCTGCTCGCCGAGCTGGCCGTGAGCGAGACCGGCCTCGGTCGGGTCGACGACAAGATCAAGAAGAACCTGCTCGTCATCGACAAGACGCCGGGGCTCGAGGACCTGCGGCCCGAGGTGATCACCGGCGATCACGGCCTCACGCTCACCGAGCAGGCGCCCTACGGCGTGATCGGCGCGGCCGGTCCGTCGACCAACCCGTCCGAGACGATCATCAACAACGGCATCGGCATGCTCGCCGGCGGCAACGCGGTCGTCTTCGCCGCGCATCCCTCGGCGAAGCGCGTGAGCCAGCTTGCGGTGTCGCTCATCAACGAGGCGTTCGTCGAGGCCGGCGGCCCCGACGACGTGATCACGACCGTCGCCGAGCCGTCGATCGAGGCGGCGCAGGCGATGATGGCGCACCCGAAGACGCGCATCCTGGTCGTCACCGGCGGCCCGGGCGTGGTGCAGGCGGCGATGGCGTCGAGGAAGAAGGTCATCGCCGGCGGGCCCGGCAACCCGCCCGTCGTGGTCGACGAGACGGCCGACCTGGCGCGCGCCGGGGCCGACATCGTGGCCGGCGCGTCGCTGGACAACAACGTGATCTGCACCGACGAGAAGGAAGTGTTCGTCGTCGACCGGGCGGCCGATACCCTGCTGCAGGCGATGGCCGCCAGCGGCGCCTACGTGCTTGAGGCGTGGCGGCTGCCGCAGCTGGAGAAGCTGGTGCTGTCCGAGAATCGCGGGCCGCGCAAGCACGCGGTGACGAACAAGAAGTTCGTGGGCAAGGACGCGGCGGTGATCCTCAAGGAACTGGGCATCGCGGTCGGCCCGGAGATCCGGCTCATCGTCGTCGAGACGCCGCCCGATCATCCGTTCGTATGGACCGAGCTCCTGATGCCGGTGCTGCCGGTGGCGCGCGTCAGGAGCGCCGACGAGGGCATGGAGTGGTCGGTGCTCGCCGAGCACGGCTTCCGCCACACGGCGAGCATCCACTCGCGCAACGTCGATCGCCTGTCGAAGATGGCGCGCATGATGGACTGCTCGATCTTCGTCAAGAACGGCCCGCATTTCGCGGGCCTGGGCATGGGCGGCGAGGGCCCGACCAGCTTCACGATCGCGAGCCCCACGGGCGAGGGGATGACCACCGCCCGGACGTTCACGCGCCGCCGTCGCTGCGCGCTCGTCGACCTGTTCCGCATCGTCTGATCCCGATCGCCCGCCGCTCGAAAGGAGACTTCGTGCCCTCGTCCCACCGCGCCGCTTCTCGTTCGATCCTCGGCCTCGCCGCGCTGGTCGTCGCCGCGCTCGCCGCGCTCGCGCCCGTGCCCGGCCGCGCCGCCGACGACAAGCCGGTGCCGCTGCAGATGACCAAGGGCAGCGAACTGACGCCGGAGGAGGAGAAGCAGGTGCGCGCCGTGCTTACGCACTACCTCGAGGCGCTCCAGAAGCGCGACTGGCGCGAGGCGGCGAAGGATCTCGAGCGCAAGTCGTTCCTCGCCGGCGTCGACCCGCTGATCGCCTCGATCTCGTCGGATTCGACGACGCGCCCCGCGGCGATGCGCATGGTCTTCGGTGTCGGCACGAAGGACTCGCTGAACGCGGCGCCGACCGGCGACCTGTTCGCCTCGATGATGGACTACATCATGCAGCTCGACCCGGGCGGGGCGGCGCTCATGGCGCGCGCGAAGTTCGCGCTGCTCGGCGCCCGGCGCCTGCAGGACACGATCCACATCGCCTACCAGCTGACCATCCCGGCCGAGAGCGACAGCGTGCAGCCGTACACCCGCATCACCGCCGAGCAGCTGAAGCAGGACGGGAAGGACTGGAAGATCGTGTTCCGGATGGGAAGCTAAAGCTGGTCTTCAGGGGGTCGCGACGATGAGCGTGCACCACAAGGACGACTGCCCCTGCGGCAGCGGCAAGCGCTACAAGCACTGTCACCTGGCCAGCGACGAGGCCCGGCGCAAGAAGACCACCCTGGCCGCCACCGTGGTCATCGGATTGCTCGTCGTCGGCGTGGCCGCCCTGGGCGCGATGAACCAGTGGAAGGAGCGCCAGGCGTCCGCGCCTATCGCGACGCTCGCCGACTCGGCCGCGGTCGCGGCGCGCGTCGCCGGCGGCGACGTCTCGGGCGCGCCTGCCCCGGCGACCCCGGGCGCGTTCGGGATCATCCAGCCCGGCGCCACCGGCCGGCCGCCGATTCCCCAGACGACCGGTACGTCGCTCCCGATCCGCAGCAGCAGCGCCGCCCTGGCGCCGGGGGAGCACCCCACGCCCTGGGAATACGACGTGCAGAAGAACCGCCACTACGATCCGCGGGAGGGCCACCAGCACTGGCACAACGGCCCGCCGCCGGCCGACACGACGCAGGCCGTGGTCGTCGCGCCGCGCACGATCAAGCTCGATGCGAAGGGCAACGTGATCAGCGAAACGTCGGCCCGGGTCGCGGGGTCGACGGCGTCGACCGGGGCCACGCCGCTGCTGCCGGGGGAGAAGCCGAAGGACTGGGAGTACGACAAGGCGAAGAACCGGTACTACGACCCGACCCACGGGCACTGGCACTCGGGGCCCCCGCCAGCCGGGAAGTAGGCGGCTGCGAAATGACCCAAGCTCGCTCTGCACAAGGACTTGGGCCGTCTCATCCGGGGCTGGCGCAGGCCGTGCAATGTGCGCAGCACCGTTGACAGCCCCCCACGCCCCGCATAGGCTGCCCCTGTCCGCTTCGGATCCACCCGCAAACGGGGATGCGCCCCCGGGGTCCGATCGCAGATTCCAAGGAGGCTGACCTCGCGCCGTGGGGTCGGGCCTCCGTTTTCGTAAAGGGCGCCATGAAGGCCGTGGAAACCAAGCGGACGGACCTGTTCGCCAAGGCGTATGCGTTCCAGCGGGCGAAGGAACTCAAGGCCGCAGGCTTCTACCCGTATTTCATCCCCATCGAGGGCTCGGAAGACACCGAGGTCACGATCGACGGCAAGCGTCTGATCATGGTCGGGTCGAACAACTACCTCGGTCTCACCCATCACCCGAAGGTCCTCGAGGCCGCCGAAGCTGCGTCGCGCCGCTACGGCACCGGGTGCACGGGCAGCCGCTTCCTCAACGGGACGCTCGACCTGCACGAGCAGCTCGAGGCCGACCTCGCCGCCTTCACGGGCTACGAGGACGCGCTCGTCTTCTCGACCGGCTACCAGACGAACCTCGGCATCATCCAGAGCCTCGTCGGGCGCGAAGATACCGTGCTCGTCGACAAGCTCGACCACGCGTCGATCCTCGACGGTTGCCAGATGTCGCAGGGCGAGACGGTGCGCTTCCGGCACAACGACACTCAGGACCTGGACCAGGAACTCGAGCACCTGTCGGGCAAGAAGGGCGGCACGCTCATCGCCGTCGACGGCGTGTTCTCGATGGAAGGGGACATCGCGCCCCTGCCGGCGCTGATCGCCGTGGCGAAGAAGCACGGCGCGCGCCTGTTCGTCGACGAGGCGCACTCGCTGGGCGTGATCGGACCGTCGGGCGCGGGCGCGGTGGACCACTTCGGCGTGCAGAAGGACGTCGACCTGGTCATGGGCACGTTCAGCAAGTCGTTCGCCTCGATCGGCGGCTTCGTCGCCGCCGAGAAGGACGTGATCCACTACCTCAAGCACCACGCGCGCTCGCTCATGTTCTCGGCCGCCATGCCACCCTACGCGGTGGCGACCGTGCACGCGGCGCTGCAGATCATCCGCGACGAACCCGAACGCCGGACCAACCTGATCAAGAACGCCGACTACCTGCGCAGCGGCCTCCAGTCGCTGGGCTTCGACACGGCGACGAGCGAGACGCCGATCATCCCGGTCATCACCGGCGACGCCATGACGACGTTCAAGTTCTGGCGCGGCCTGTACGACAACGGCGTGTTCGCCAACTGCGTCATCGCCCCGGCCGTGCCGCCGAACGCGTGCCGCATCCGCACCTCCCTGATCGCCACGCACACCACCGAGCAACTCGATCGCGTGATCGACGTCTTCGCGAAGGTGGGGAAACAGTTCGGGATCGTCTGAGCGCGATCGAGATCCGCACCGTCCAGGGCGCGGCCGACTTCACCCGCTTCGTCGACCTGCCCTTCCGTCTCTACCGCGACGACCCCATGTGGGTGGCGCCGCTGAAGAGCGACGTCCGGGGCATGTTCGACCGGGCGAAGAACCCGTTCTTCGCGCACGCCGAGATCGAGTGCTTCCTCGCGCGTCACGGTGAGCGCGTCGTCGGCCGCATCGTGGCCATCGACAACCGGGCCCACAACGAGTTCCACGGCGACCGTGTCGGCTTCTTCGGCTTCTTCGAGTGCGAGGACGACCCGGCCGCGGCGAAGGCGCTGTTCGACGCCGCGGCGGCGTGGTTGGCGGCCCGCGGCAAGGACGTGCTGCGCGGGCCGATGAACTTCTCCACCAACGACGACTGCGGCTCGCTGATCGACGGCTTCGATACGCCGCCGGCGATCATGATGCCGCACAACCCGCGGTATCACGCGCGGCTGTACCAGGCCGGCGGCTTCGCCCGGGCGAAGGACCTCGTCGCCTACTGGTACCACGGTGACGCGCTGCCCGAGCGCGTGGTCCGCGGCGTCGAGCTGATCCGCAAGCGCAAGGGCGTGACCGTGCGCACGATCGACATGAAGCACTTCGCGCAGGACGTCGCGCTCATCCGCACGATCTACAACGACGCGTGGGAGCGGAACTGGGGATTCGTGCCCATGACCGAGGCCGAGTTCGACCACCTGGCGGTGCAGCTCAAGCCGGTGGTCGAGCCCGGTCTCGTCGTCTTCGCCGAGATCCGCGGCGTGCCGGTCGGCTTCGGCCTCGGCCTGCCCGACTTCAACATGGCGCTCAAGCACGCGCACGGCGAGCTATTCCCCTTCGGCTTCCTGGCGATCCTGTGGCACAAGCGCAAGATCGACCGGGCGCGCATCCTCACGCTCGGCGTGCGCTCGGGCTACCGCGCCTCTGGTCTCGACGCGCTGCTCATCTCCGAGCTGTTCAACCGCTGCGTCGCCATGGGCATCAACCAGGGCGAGTTCTCGTGGATCCTCGAGGAGAACGTCGCCATGCGCCGCCCGCTCGAGAGCATCGGCGCGCGGGTGTACAAGACCTACCGCGTGTACGACCGGCCCCTCGCCGGCGCGGGCGCATGAGCGGATGAGCGGCGACGTCCTGGTCACCGGCGGAGCCGGCTTCGTCGGCAGCCACGTGGTGGACGCGCTCCTCGCCCGCGGGGAGCGCGTTCGCGTTCTGGTGCGGCCGACCACCGATCGGCGCTTCCTGCCGGTGGATCGCGTCACGTTCGTCCCCGGCGACGTGGGCGACGAATCGCCCGCCGGGGCCGCCGACCTGGTGCAGGCCTGCGCGGGCGCGCGGCTGGTGATCCATGCGGCCGGGATCACCCAGGCGCGGCGGGTCACGGACTTCGCGCGGGTGAACGCGTGCGGCACCGAGCGCGTGCTGACGGCGGCGCGGGAAGCGGCGGTGCCGCGGGTGGTCCTCGTCTCGTCGCAGGCCGCCGCCGGCCCCACGCCGGGGCCGTCGCCGCGGGTCGAGAGCGACCCGGACGCGCCGGTGGGCGCCTATGGCGCGAGCAAGCTGGCGGGCGAGCACGCGGCGCGGCGAGTCGTGGCGGCGGGTGGCGCGACGTCGCTCGTCATCGTCCGGCCGCCGGGGGTCTACGGGCCGCGCGACCAGGCGTTCCTCGCGCTGTTCCGGATGGTCCGGGCGGGCGTCGTCCCGCTCCACCGTCCGGAGCGGCAGTGGGTGAGCCTGGTCCATGCCCGCGACCTGGCGAGCGGGCTCCTCCTCGCGGGGGAGCGCGGTGCCCCCGGTTCGACGTACTATGTCTCGGACGGCGTGCCGCGGACCTCGGCTTCGATCGTCGACGCGGTCGCGCAGGCGCTGGGCAAGCGCCCACTCCGGCTCGACCCGCCGGCGTTCCTGCTTCGCTTCGCGGTGAGCGTCGCCGAGGGCCTCGCCGGGGTGACCGGAGCCCAGGCGCGCCTGACCAGTGAGCGCCTGGTCGACTGGATGGCGCCGCGCTGGACGGTGTCGCACGAGGCGGCCCGCCGCGACCTGGGATTCGAGCCGGTGATCGGGTTCAAGCAGGGGATCGAGGAGACGACCGCGTGGTACCGGAGCATCGGGTGGATCTGAAGGTCATCGAGGGAACCGGGCCGCGGACGGGCTCGCCCGGCGCGCGGCCGCGCTGGTCGGGCGGCGCGCCCGAGCGCCTGCACTCGGGCGAGAGCGGCCTCCGCCCGGTCGACGTCCTCATCCTCGGCTACCTGCTGCTCACCGGCCTGCTCATCCTCGGGTCGACGAAGAGCCTTCCGTGGTGGCCGGCCCATCTCGCCGCGCGACTCGTCGCCGTGGTGGCGATCCTGCGCCTGGTGCCGAGCCGGCCGAGTAACCCCGTGCTCGCGTTCGTGCGCGACTGGTACCCGATCGGCGCGTTCCTCCCGCTCTATACCGAGCTCGGCGCGCTGACGCGCATGTTCACCACCGCGAACTACGACGCGGTCGTCGTCACCTGGGAGGCGGCGCTGTTCGGCGGCCAGCCGAGCCAGTCGTGGCGCACGCTGTTCCCTTCGCCGGTGCTGTCCGAGTACCTGCACTTCGCGTACTTCTACTACTACTTCGTGCCGACGACGCTATGCGCGTGGCTCTATGCGCGCGGGGAGATGGCCCGGTTCTCGCGGGCGCTCACGGCGATCCTCACGGTGTTCCTCTCGTGCTGCCTGATCTACCTGATCTTCCCGGTGATCGGTCCGTACCACCACTTCGGCCACCCGCCCGCTGCGGCATGGGGCGGATTCTTCGCGCCGCTCGTCCATCGCATCGTGCAGAGCGGCTCGTCGCTGGGCACCGCGTTCCCCTCGTCGCATACGGCAGTCGCCGTGGTCACCTGGCTCATCGCGTGGCGCCTGTGCCGGCCGGCGTTCTTCGTGCTCACGGCGATCGTCCCCGCCCTCGCGCTGGCGACCGTCTATGGCGGCTTCCACTACGCGCTCGACACCCTCGGCGGCGTGGCGCTGGGCACCGCGATGGCCCTTCTCGCGCCGCGGATCCACGGCCGGCTGACCCGCCTGGTTTCGCGCAAAAAGGCGCAGGAATCGCGACTTCCTTTCGCTTCCCACGGGCCGGGCGACCCATTAGGATGACGGACCTATTGACGCCCTGCGACCGGTGTTCCCTCGCGCGCGTCCAACTGTTCCAGGGAGGATCCACATGAGCAGTTTCGTCGCCCCGACGAACGTCGCCATTCCCGCGGCTCGGAGCGCCGTCGCCGAGGAGCGGCTGTGGCTCCACAGCAAGCGTTGGGATCTCACATTCCTCGTCGGCAGCGCGTTCCTCGGCGCCATTCCGCTCCTCATGCTGCACGCGTTCAGCGTGCCCGTCTCGGCGATCAACCTGCTGGTCTCCGGGATCGTGGGCGGTCCGCACCTGTACTCGACCTTCGGCTACACGCTGGCCGACCGTTCGTACCGCAAGCGCTACGGGCTGATCCTGCTGCCGATCCTGTTCATCCCGGTGGGCGTCATCTACCTCGCACTCAACAACCTGAACCTGCTCATCACCGTCTTCTTCTTCTGGGCGTCGGTGCACGTGCTGCACCAGATCGCCTACATCAATGACGCGTACCGCTTCAAGGATCCGCGGCCGCGCACGATCTGGAACCGCGCCATCGACTACGGCGTGATCTTCAGCGCGCTCTACGCGGCGTCCAGCAATCGCCTCGTCACCGGTGGGTTCGTGGTCGGCGGCGGCACCAATCCGCGCGAGATCCTGCTGCCCGAGTTCGCCAAGGGCGCGATGTGGATTCCCACCCTGGCCACGGCCGGCTTCCTCGTCATGCTCACGCTCTACGTGGTGAAGACGGTGCGTGAGCACCGCGAGGGACGGCTCAACCTGCCGTCGGTCGCGATCATCGGGACCTCGACGGCGATGTCGTTGGCCATCCCGCAGTTCCCCAACATCGACATCGCGTTCCAGGGCTACAACACGTGGCACTCGTTCCAGTACCTGGCGCTCGTCTGGTACATCAACAAGCTGCGCCTTGAGCGGGGTGAGATTCGCGGCCCGGTGATGAAGGCCGTGTCGGGGCCGGGGAACACGTGGAAGTTCTACGGGCTCTTCCTGGGCGCCACGGCGATCGCGTTTTCCATGTCGCTCGTGCTCCAGCACGGCTTCGGCTGGCCGCGCGACGCGGCGTACTACGGCGTCGTCCTCGGCACCCTGCTGGTGCACTACTACCTCGACGGGCTCAACTTCTTCTCGTGGGGCCGGCTGATCGGCGCCGAGCCGGGATCGGGCGAGTTGGCGGCGATGGCCAGCCGGGCGGACGCGGCATAACGCGCGGAGCGCATGCCGGAGAAGCGAAACCCCCGCGGGGCCCGAGGCCTCGCGGGGGTTCGTGTTTGCGGTGGGCAGACCGTTGCGCGCGGCGCGCGCTAGCTGGCCTTGGGGCGGAACTTGATCGAGCACCCCAGCGCCTTCGTCTGCGCCGTGCCCACGGCCTTGCCCGTGGCGATGGCGTTGATCGCGTTCTCCAGGTAGGGCTTCGTCACCTTCGCGGCGTCGTCGGCGTTGTCGTCGATCGCGCCGTGGTAGACGAGCGCACCCGACGCGTCGAACAGGAACGCCTCGGGCGTGCGGCTGGCGCCGAACGCGCGCGCGACTTCGCTCGTGCGGTCCATCGCGTAGGCGAACTTCATGCCGCGCTGCTGCGCGCGCTCCTGCATGACGTCGTAGCCGTCCTCCTTGTTGCGCTCGGGATCGTTGGCGTTGATGGCGACCACGCCGACGCCGCGCTTGAGGGCGTCGTTGCCGAGCTTCGCCATGCGCGTCTCCCACTTCTTCGCCCACGGGCAGGCGTTGCAGGTGAATACCACGAGCGTGCCCTTCTTGCCCCTGAGCGAGGCGATGGTGACGTCCTTGCCGTCGACGTTCCTGAGCTTCGCGTCGGCCAGCGGGATCGTCGCGCCGAGCGTGAGCGGCGTCGGCGGCGCGTCCTGCGCCTGCGCGGGCGGGACGGGGACTGCGGCCAGCGCGACGAAGGCGGCGGCGACGGCGAAGGAGCGAATGGACATGGAGGGCCTCCGAATGACGGGGGGGACTCAGCTGCCGGATGCGGAATCGAGCACCGGGAGGACGCGGGCGCGCAGCGAATCGTAAGATGCCTTGCCTTCCCACGAGCGGACCCGCCGACCTGCTCCATCGTAGAGGAAGGACCCGGGGAGTGCGCCAGACCAGGATGGGTCCAGGGTGTCAATAAATTGCATGTCGTCGCCGGTCTTGACGTACGTCGGGCCGCTCACGCCGTGCTCGGCGAGAAACGCCTCCGCATTCGGCAGGTCATCGGCGAAGTCCGCCGAGACGAAGACGACGCGAAAGCCCCGGCCCTCGAGTTCGCGCGCCAGGCGCACCAGGTCGGGGAACTCCTCGCGGCACGGCTGGCACCAGCTCGCCCACACATTGACCAGGGTCGCCTTCGCCCCGCCCGCGCGCACGGCGGCGACGATCCCGGGGGCGTCGATCGGCACGAGCACCGGCGCCGCCGTGTCGGGGGAGGCCGCGCCGGCCGGGGCCCGCGCGGCGGGCGCATCCTGACGCGGCTCGGACGAGCAGCCGGCCAGCAGCAGGGCGACGAGGGCGCAGGCGATCCGGATCATGCGGGCGGCGATCCCTTCGTCGCCGCCGCGCGCCAGGCCGTGGCGATCAGCGCCGTGAGCTCGCCGGGGCGCACGCCGTCGGGCCAGTGGCGCACGCGGACGGTCGCGCCCGCGCTCCAATCGGCCTCGAGCACGGCCGTGCGCGCGACCAGGGCGCGACGGACGGCGGGCCACGTCGCCTCGTCGAGGCCCGGCGCCTCGATCGCGCTCTCGACCAGCGCGGAGGGATCGCGCAGGAAGCGCAGCGACAGCGCCCACAGCGCGATCGCGGTGGCGAGCGCGATCAGCGGCGCGCCGCGGCCGAGGGGCAGGATGAGCCCCGACAGCGCCCCGCCCAGGAACGCGCCGGTGAACTGGATCATGTTGAACACGCCGGCGGCGGTGCCGCGCGCCCCGCGGCCGGTGTAGCGCGTGAGCAGCGCCGCCAGTAGCGGCTCGATCGCGCCGAAGCCGGCGACGAACACCGCGAGGAACACGGTCGTCGCGAGGAGATCGCGATGGAACGCGGCCAGTCCGCCGAGGCCGACGATCATGGCCACGGCGGCGCAGGCGAGGATGGTGCGCTGGCGCGATGCGCGGTCGCCCAGTCGCGAGGTGAGCAGCAGCGAGGCGAGTCCCGCGGCCAGCGCGGGCGCGTAGACCGTCCACAGGGAGAGGTCGGCGACGCCGCGGTCCTTGAGCACGAACGGCACGACGACGAACAGCCCCGTCACCGAGGCGTGCAGCACGAAGATCCCCGCGTCGAGCACGAGCAGCGACCGATCGTGGAACAGCGAGCGGGCCTCGGACCATGACCATGTGCCGGGGGCGCCCGGCCGGGCGCGATGGCCGTGCACGACGAGGGGCACCAGTCGCCTCGGCACCAGGACCTCGAACAGCAGGACGCCGACGATGGACAGCACGGCGGCGGCGCCGAACACCGCGGGCACGCCGGCCATCGACGAGACCAGCGGACCGAGCAGGAACCCGGCGGCGAAGGCGACCCCGAGCACGAGGCCGAGCAGGGCCATGCCCCGCGTCCGTACCTCGTCGCGCGTGTGGTCGCCGATCAGCGCGATCAGCGTCGACGCCATCGCGCCCACGCCCTGGACGAGGCGGCCCGCGATCACGGCCACGATCGAGCCGGCCCAGGCGACGATGGCCGAGCCCAGCGCGAAGACGAGCAGGGAGACGATGATGACGAGCCGCCGGCCGCGGAGGTCGCCCAGGATGCCGAACGGCACCTGGAAGATCGCCTGGGTCAGCCCGTAGGCGCCGAGGGCAATGCCGACCAGGAACGGGGTGGCGCCGGGCAGGCCGGCCGCCCAGGTGGCCATGAGCGGCAGGGCCATGTACAGCCCGACCATGCGCAGGGCGTAGACGAGGCTGGTGCCGAGGACGACGCGGAGTTCGTCGCGGGAGAATGAGGCCATGGCCGCATTGTACCCGGCTTGCCGCCCGATGGGCGCGGTCGGTATGATGCGGACTCCTCGCGGTGGATCGTTTCGCACGATGCGGAGCGGCCTCCCCTCACCCACGCAGCGGCGGGAAAGGCCCGGATGCTCGGCTTCCTCAGCGGTAGCCTCGTTGGCTTCGCGCGCCTGCTCGTGGGGCTCCAGGAGCTCGCGTTGTTCTCGGCGCGCGTGTTCCGCTCCTGCTTCCGGGGTCCGTTCTACCTGCGGGACATGTACGAGCAGGCCTACGTGGCGGGCGTCGGGTCGCTGCACCTGGCGCTCATCTCGTCGTTCTTCGCCGGGCAGGCACTCGGCCTGCAGTTCGCGCGCCAGCTCTCCGAGACGGGGACGGTGACGCTGCTCGGGTCGTTGATGTCGATCGCGGTCGTGCGCGCGCTCGGGCCCGACCTCATCGGCCTGGTCGTCGCGGCGCGCCTGGCGTCGGGCTACACCGCCGAGATCGGGGCCATGAAGAGCGCGAACCAGATCGACGCCCTGGTCGCTTTCGGCACCGACCCGGTGAAGAAGCTGGTCGTGCCGCGCGTCGTGGCGCTGTTCTTCATGCTCCCGCTGCTGGTCATCCTGGGCGACGCCGTCGCCATGGTCGGCGGCGCGATCATGGCGAAGTACGTGGCGCACATCTCGCTCAACCTGTACTGGAGCCAGGTGTCGCGCAGCATGGTGTTCGGCACCATCCTGATCGGCCTGGTCAAGCCGGCGGTGTTCGCGCTCCTGATCTCGCTCATCGGCTGCTGGAAGGGCTTCACCAGCTCGGGCGGGACGCGCGGCGTCGGTCGCTCGACGACCGAATCGGTCACCATCGTCTCGGTGATGCTGCTGATCACCGACTTCATGCTCACGCGCGTCCTGTTCGCGCTGCTGCACTGGTGACGGGGAACGAGGGCCCATGATCCGTTTCGACCACGTGCACTACTCGATCGGCGGCCGGAAGATCCTCGAGGACATCTCGTTCGAGGTGCAGAAGGGCACGACCAAGATCATCCTCGGGCCGTCGGGCATCGGCAAGAGCACCGCGCTGCGCCTGATCCTGGGCCTGGTGCGACCCGACAGCGGGGACATCCGGATCGACGGCCAGAGCGTGGTGACGGCCGATCGCGAGGCGCTGAACGCGATCCGGCAGGATATCGGCATGGTGTTCCAGGACGGGGCGCTGTTCGACTCGCTGACGGTGGGGGAGAACGTGGGCTACTGGCGGATCGAGAACTCGGACCAGAGCGAGGAGGAGATCGAGGCCATCGTGCGCGAGAAGCTGACCGTCGTCGGCCTCGATCCCGAGCTGATCGACTCGATGCCCGACGAACTGTCGATCGGCATGCAGCGGCGCGTGGCGATCGCGCGCGCGCTGGCCTCGGGGCATCCGAAGATCATCCTCTACGACGAGCCCACGACCGGACTCGATCCCAACTCGCTCGAGCTGGTCACCGACGCGATCCTGCGCCTGCGCGACATGGGCATGACCTCGATCGTGGTCACCCACCAGCTGCCGGACGCGCTCAAGGTGGGCAGCGACTACCTGTTCCTCTTCGACCGCACAGTCCATTTCGAAGGCGATGCTCGCGCTCTCGCCACGAGCGACGATCCGACGCTCCGCCAGTTTCTCGATCCGTTCCGCAAGAGCCTGGCCGACGCCGCCGACACCTTCGGCCTCGTCAGCAGCGGCTCCGACACGAGGGCCCGCACGCCATGAAACGATCCGGAGACATCCGCTGGGGCGAGCTCCGGCTCGGCCTCCTCATCTTCGTCGCCCTCGCCGTCTTCCTGTGGGCATCGATCCAGGGCGGCACGAACCTGTTCAAGAAGCAGTACACCCTGTACTCCGAGTTCCCCAACGTGCAGGGCGTCGTCGCCGGCGCGCCCGTTTGGTTCCAGGGCGTCGAGGTGGGCACCGTCAAGTCCCTCGACTTCATCGCCTCGGGCGACTCGTCGAAGGTGCGGATCACGTTCAGCGTCAACGATCGCGTGTGGCCGCTGGTACGCGAGGACTCGAAGGTGAAGATCCAGGCGCTGAACCTGTTCGGCGAGAAGTTCATGGAAGTGACCTCGGGCTCGCGCAGCGCGGCGCCGGTCAAGCCCGGCGCGATGCTCGGCTCCGAGCGGCCGACCGACGTGACCGAGCTCATGGCCCGCGGCGAGCACATCGTCGACGACCTGGCGGTGACGACGAAGGACCTGAAGGAACTCACCGGGCGCATGCGTCGCGGCGAGGGCACGCTGGGCAAGCTCGCCACGTCGGACGAGCTGCACGACAACCTGGTCGAGACGATCACGCAGGTGCGCACGCTGACCGCGAACCTGGACAAGAGCCAGGTCGAGATGACCCGGTCGCTGACCGCGGTCGCGAGCTCGCTCGACAGCATGGCGACGATCGTCCACTCGGGCGACGGCTCGCTCGGCCGCATGGCGCGCGACCCGGCGCTCTACGACAACCTGGCCAGCCTGACCGGGCGCATGGACTCGACGATGGGACGGGTCGAGCGCGGCGAGGGGAGTCTGGGGCGGCTGACGAAGGACGACGCGATGGCGGTGAACCTCGAGAAGAGCCTGGATCAGCTGAACAAGCTGCTCGCGGACCTGCAGGCGAACCCCAAGAAGTACTTCAAGTTCAGTGTCTTCTAGGGTGCCCGCCTGACTGGATCCCGGCGACTCGCCTGAAGGCGCCATTGCCGCACAACGAGTTACGGGGTCGTTCCCGGCGATTTCGCCCGGAATCGACCTGGCCTCAAGCCCCCGTGCAGACCTGCCGATATTCATCGGGTATACTTGCCCTACCTCGACCACGGTCTGGAGCCGCGTGCCGACAGGGCGCGCGGGGTTCGCATGTCGATTCCGGCCGGTCACGGCGAGCGGGAGCCCCACTCCCTCTCCGCCGAACACATCGAAGCCTGGCGCAAGCGATCGGGCCGCAAGCGCGGCGCGGCCGTCGAGGCGCACGCATCTCGCGCATTCCTCCTCACGGTGGCGGTCGTGATCATGATCTGGCTGGCGTTCATGCTTTCGACCGTGCTGTCGACCGTCGGGTCGAACTTTCCCGGGATGACCGCGTCGGCCGCCGAGGCGGCGACACCGATCCTGTGCGCGACGCCGCAGTGCGCGACCTCCGCGATCCAGGACTTCCAGTACAGCGCGCCCGCGAACACGTGGGCCGTCGTCGGCGCACGCGCCGCCTCGAGCCTCGCTGATCCCGACGTGTGCGTATACGACGACGCCGGTCTCACCCAGCTGCGGGCCTGCTCTTCGACCCTCGACCAGGGGGGCGTCGACTTCGCCGTCGTCGACTACCACCACACGGCCGTCAGCACCGACTACGCGCGAGTGCTGCGCAGCGGCGCGAGCAGCGAAGTGTGCGCGACGCTCGACTGCGGCGCGACGACCCTCGTGCTCAACGGCTCGGCGATCACCACGTCGTGGACGTCGACCACCGTGGTGCGCGCGTTCAACCTGCCCGTCGGCAGCGGCACCTATCGCGTGGGCGTGGTCGTCACCAGCGGTACGGCCGACCTGGGGCTGGCGGTGTTCGACTCGGACGGGCAGGCGAACTACGCGGCCGGCCGGTCCGGGGCGATCGCCCAGGCCGACGCGCATGGCGTGGGCCAGGGCGAGGGGATCTACTTCACCTCGACGTCGTCCGACACGCTCGGACTGGTCGTCTGGTCGAACACGCCGGGCGGCACGGCGAACTACCGCATCGAACTGCGCTCGGTCGACAGGCTCACGGCCAACAGCCCGCTCAGCAAGGGCGGCGCGGCGCAGGCCGACTTCCTGTACGCGCCCACGACGCCGCGTGGCTGGTCGGTGCTGGGCCTCAAGCCCGGGCTCGGCAACCCGCCGCCCGATGCCGACATCAAGATCTACGAGCGGCCTGACTACATCACGCAGCTCGAGCGCTCCAGCGCCGAGGCGGGGATCGTCGACTTCATCGTCGCCAACTACGCGAACGTGCCCGAGGACACCGCGGCGGTCCTGATGATCTCGCTGGGTCCCATCGGCGGCTACAAGATCGAGTGGACGTACGCACCGCCCGAGCTGATCGCCGGCACGGACACGCCGCTGTCCATGGGCTCGCACGTCGGCGTGGCGTGGCGCATGTGGATGGTCGCCGGCGTCGAGTACTTCTGGAAGTTCACGCCCAATGTGGGCACGAAGGGCGACGCGTCGCTATCGGTCTACGGGCCACGCACGCTCGAGCCGGCGTTCACCTACGGCACGCGCGCCGACTCGCTGGCGGGGTCGGACATCTGGGGCGAGAGCGGCACCGGCTGGAACGGCTCGCTGGGCGTCGAGGAGTTTTCGCTGACGCCGCAGCTCACTGGCGAGCACCTGCTGTACGTCTACCAGAAGGGCTCGCTGAGCGTTTCGGGTACGCTGCGCGTCGACGCGCCGGCGCTGGTCGGCGTGGGCGAGGGTGGCGGGCGCCTCGCCTTCGCGACACCGCGGCCGTCGCCCTCGGGCGCCGGGCAGAGCGTGCGCTTCGCGTTCGACATGCCCGCCGGCGGCGGACAGGCGCGGCTCGTGATCTACAACGCGGCCGGACGCGCCGTGCGGACGCTCGTCGACGGCGCGCTGCCGGGCGGACCGGCGACCGTGAACTGGGACGGGCGGGGCGCGGCCGATGTGACCGCGGGGCCCGGAATCTACTTCGCGCGCCTGGAGCGAGCGGGGACGGCAGTCGAGGTCCGGCGGTTCGTGCGGCTGGACTGATCGCTGCGGCCCGGGGGTCAAGCTCCGGTCAAGCCCGCCGCGACCGAAAAAACTTCGGAACCCGGTTCGGGAACCGCGGTACTACCCGGCAGGGAGCAGAATCAGGGAAGCAACCTCCAGAACCTCCATTCGGGCAACGCACAGCAGGAGGGGGGCCCTCACAGGCCCCCCTTCGTTGTTTCCGTGGCCGGAGCCGCCATGAACGTGGCAGACTGCGCCCCATGTCGTTGATCCCTCGCCGTTTGGCCACGCGCGTCCTCATCCCGATCACCCTTCTCGTGACCGTCCTCGCGGCGTCCCTCGGGCCGTGGGCGGTTCCCGGGCCGGCCGAGGCGGGCCTGTCCGGCATCCGGGTCGACCGCACTGCCTTCTCCCCCAACGGCGACGGCGTCCGGGACTCGGTCCGGGTCACCTGGACCCTCTCCCCGGCGGCCGAGAGTCTCCGGGTCGAGATTCGTCCATCCCTGCAGGGAACCTCAGGCACCCCACTGCGAGCCGTCGCCTACGGTCCGCTCGCGGCCGGCACCTACGGCTTCACCTGGGATGGCCGGGACGCCGGGGGCGCGATCGTCGCCGAGGCGCAGTACACCCTGTTCATCATCGAGCTGACGGCGACCGGCGGCGCGGTCACGAACGGGCTCGGGGCCGCCGCGTCGGTGCTCGACATCACGCCGCCCGGCGTGCCCACGTTCGCCGAGCGGCTCGACGGCGTCGACACGACCGCCGCCTTCCTGCAAGTCCCCGGGACCGCGCCGCGGGCCGACACGGCCATCGTGTTCAATAACGGTTTTCCCGCCGACACGGTGCGCGTCACGGCCGCCGACAGCTCGTTCCAGGCCGAGGTGGCCCTCGTGGAGGGGCCAAACGCGATCGCCGCGAAGGCCTTCGACCGCGCCGGAAACTCCTCGGCCCTGTCGCCCGCGGTCACGGTGACCTACCGCAACACCCCCGATATCCGCTTCGTGCGCGTCGCGCCGTTCGAGTTCTCGCCGAACCAGGACGGCCGCGTCGACACGACGAAGCTCACCGTCTCGATCGACGCGCCGACGACGCGGCTGCGCGTCGAGGTGCGCGCCTCGGTGCCGTACCTCACCGGCACCACGTTCGCCGACACGGCCGCCGTGCTGCGCCTGTACGACGCGCCGATCGGCGAAGGGGAGCACGTCTTCCCGTGGACCGGGCTCGACAGCACCGGCACAGCCGTCCCCGACGGCAACTGGTTCTTCTACGTGCAGGCCGAGAGCGCCGGAGTGGACGGCACGCCGCACCCCGGGCGCCGCGTCAGCGCGCGCACGGTGGTCGATCGCGTCGCGCCGCCGGTGCCCGCGCCCGAGGCGGGCACGCCGACGAGCACGACGCGGAACACGATCACCCTGCGCGGCAACACGCCCGGCGCCGACTCGGTGCTGGTCTCCCGCAACGGGACCGTCGCGGCGCGCCCGACCGGCCCGAAGTGGACCACGACCTCGAGCCTGATCCTGGGCGCGAACACGTTCACGTTCGAGGGCGTCGACCGCGCCGGGAACCGCTCCGGGGTGAGCGGACCGTTCGTCGTCACGTACGAGGAACCGATCGGCTTCCACGCACCCGAACGCTTCCGCGCCACCGATGTGTTCGAGGTGAACCTGACGAAGACCGCGCGCTCCGTCCGCATCGACCTGTACGAGCTGTCCGGGCGCCGCGTGCGCACGCTGGCCGTCAATCAGCTCGGCCAGCGCTACGAGCTGCCGTGGGACGTGAAGGACGACCTGGGGCAGACGGTCGGCGACGGACCGTACGTCGCGCGCGCCACCGTGACGTACGAAGACGGCACAAGCACGACGACGACCGCGGCCGTGGTGGTGGCCAAGTGACGGTGCGCGCCGCGGCGTGGGCGGTCGCGCTGGCCGTGGTGGCCGGCGCGCTCGCGCCGGGCGATCCGGCCGCCGCCGCGACCTCGGCCGGGTTCCCGACCGCCGACGGCGGGCCGCGCGCGATCGCGCTGGGCGGACACGTCGTGGCGCTCCCGATCGACGACCTGGCGCTCGAGTCGAACCCGGCACGCCTCGCCTACGCCGCCGGCTCGGTGACCGCGCAGTACGACCGGATCTCGCCCGATCTCGACCTGCACCGCGGTCGTATCGGCGCCGCGTTCGCGCTGGGCCCGGACGCGGCCGAGCCGCTGCAGCTGTCGAAGCCCGTCAAGCTGGCACTCGGTGTCTCGTTGGCCTCGGAGGGACTGACGCTGATCGAGGGCTCGAGCTACCGCGAGGCGACGCTCAACGCGGGGCTGGCCTACGCGCCGATCTCCGCCGGCGCGGCCGGCGTGGCCGTGCGCTACCAGCGCGCGTTCTCCGACGTCGACGGAACCGAGGCCTCGAGCTTCGGCGTGGACGTGGGCCTGTCCTTCGACCTCGCGGACCACTGGGACCTGGCGCTCACGGTCACCGACGCGTTCGGTCGCACGACCTACGAGGACTCGGACGACGAGGATCGCGCCGCGCGCACGACCCTCGGCATCGCCGCCGTGCGCCGCAAGTGGTGGCAGGCCGAGCTGGATTACGTGCTGCAGTACGACGCGATGTCGGCCCTGGCCGGCGGCTTCGAGGTGCATGTCGTGCCCGGGACGCTCGACCTGCGGCTCGGCGTGTCGCAGGAACTGCGCGATCCGGCCCGGACCGTCGCCTCGGCGGGCGCGGGCCTCGCGTTCTCCGCCTTCCGCCTGAATTACGCTTACAGCGCCGACAACGATGGCGCCTTCGACGTCCAGCACCGCATCGCGCTGGGCGCCCGCTTCTGACCCTCCCCCCGAGGAGTCGACCGTGACCCTGCGTCCCGACGCGATGTTCCACCCGCTCTACCTGAGCCCGCGACGCGGACTCGACGTCGATCCGTTCGAGCCCCTGCCGAAGAAGCGCGCCGACACGCTCGATGCGCCGCGCCGCCCCGTGCGGGACCGCGCGTTCCACATCGAGCACGTGCGCCTCGAGATCGACGTCGATGTCGAGAAGGGCGCCATCGCCGGCACGGCGACGCTGACCGTGCGCCCGGTGGCGTCGGGCCTCACGAGCCTGGTGCTCGATGCCGCGGAGATGAAGCTCGGCGCCGTGACCCTGGCGCGCGCCGGCGGCGGTCGCGCGGGGCGTCGGCTCCGCACCACGTACGACGGCGCGAAGCTCGTGGTGAAGCTCGATCGCGCGTACGGCCACGAGGAGACGGCGACGGTGCGCATCGCCTACCGCGCGAAACCGCGCCGCGGCTTCTGGTTCGTGCGCCCGGACGCGGCGTACCCGCAGCGCCACGCGCAGGGCTGGTCGCAGGGGCAGGCCGAGGACAGCCGCGCCTGGTTCCCGATCCACGACCATCCGAACGATAAGTTCACCAGCGAGATCATCGTCACCGCCGCGAGCGACCTGCGGACGGTGGCGAACGGGCGGCTGCTGACGAAGAAGCGCAGTGCCGACGGCGCCGTGACGACCTGGCACTGGAGCCAGGAGCGGCCGCACCCGGCGTACCTGGTGTCGCTCGTCGTCGCGCCGTACGTCGAGACGAAGGCGAAGGCCGGCACGGTGCCGCTGCGCTTCTACGCCTTTGCGGGGCAGGGCCGCGCCGCGAAGCGCCTGTACGGCAGGACGGCCGACATGGTGAAGACGTTCGAGCGGCTGTTCGGCGCCTATCCGTGGCGCGAGTACGCGCAGACCGTCGTCAGCGAGTTCACCTGGGGCGGCATGGAGAACACGGGCACGACCACCCTGACCGAGAAGGCGCTGCTCGACGATCGCGCGGCGCTCGACCTGACCTACGAGGGCCTGGTCTCGCACGAGCTGGCGCACCAGTGGTTCGGGGACCTCGTCACCTGCCGCGGCTGGCACCACAACTGGCTCAACGAGTCGTGGGCCACGTTCTGCGAGAACCTCTACGAGGAGAAGGCGCACGGCCCCGAAGCCGCGCAGTGGGAGCGGGTGCAGAAGCGCGCCCAGTACCTGGCCCAGGACCTGGCGCAGTATCGCCGGCCCATCGTGTTCGACCGCTACGTGATCCCCATGGACCTGTTCGACCGCCACGCCTACGAGAAGGGCTCGCTGGTGCTGACCATGCTGCGCGACGAGCTGGGCGACGAGGTGTTCTTCCGTGCCGCGCGCCGGCACCTGGCGACGCACGCGTTCGGCTTCGCCGACACGCACGACTTCCGCCGCGCCTTCGAGGAGGAGAGCGCCCGTGACCTGGGCTGGTTCTTCGACCAGTGGGTCTTCGCCGCCGGCTATCCCGAGCTGGAGGTGGCCTGGCGCGCCGAGCGCCGCAACGGCCGCGCCACCGGGCGCGCGCTGGTGACCATCCGCCAGGCGCAGAGCACGCGCCAGGCCGGGCACGAGACGACGCCGTTGTTCCGCTTCGGCGTCGACGTGATCGTGTGGAGCGGCGGCGGTTCCGACGCGCGCGGCCGGGGGCGGCATCATCGCCTCACGGTGACGAAGCGCGAGGAGACGTTCGCGATCGACGGGGCGGGCGGCCGGCCCGCGCGCATCGCGTTCGATCCCGACTTCCGCCTCCTGTGCACGCTCGACCTGGCGCAGGACGCCGGGGCCTGGCGGCACGCGCTGGCACACGATCCCTCACCGGCCGAGCGCATGCGCGCGGCGCGTACGCTGGGCGCGCTGCGCGGCGCCGCGCTGGACCGCGCGACGACGGCGGCGCTCGAGCGTGCGCTGACGCACGACGCCGCGGCGCCCGTGCGCATGGCGGCGGCGATCGCGCTGGGCGAGCGCGCGGCGGGTCGCCGCGGACC
>Ga0209668_10000230_pt1 | contig 23709 bp, 20 predicted proteins | sample FrelakmetPLP11PL_FD_187150 | JGI IMG/M metagenome (GOLD analysis project Ga0209668, IMG submission 187150) | Freshwater lake sediment microbial communities from the University of Notre Dame, USA, for methane emissions studies - PLP11 PL (SPAdes)... | ecosystem: Environmental > Aquatic >...
CCTTTACGTCGAGCAGCCGCTGCCCAAGGAACGCGTGGACGACCTTGCGTGGATCACCGAGCGCAGCCCGCTGCCGATTATCGGCGACGAGGGTGTGCAGCGCCTCGCAGACGTGCACAAGGCCCACGGCGTCTACTCGGGCATCAACATCAAGCTGATGAAGTCCACCGGGATGCGCGAGGCCCAGAAGATGTTGCAGCTCGCGCGCGCGCTGGGCATGAAAGTGATGCTCGGCTGCATGACCGAAACGTCGTGCGGGATCTCCGCGGCGTCTCATCTGTCACCCATGGTCGACTGGGCCGATCTCGATGGTGCCCTGCTGATCTCGAATGACATCTTCGACGGCACGAACGTCACCAACGGCAAGGTGACGCTGGTGGATCGGCCGGGGATCGGGGCGATCAAGACGGGCGCTGGAGGCTGAGGACCGGGACCGGGCGGTGAAGGGGGCTCGCCACGTTCACGCTCACAAAGTGGTACCTCGACTGCGTTGACGCCGACGGTCGTTCGGCCATCGGATACTGGTCGGCCCTGTCATGGCACGGGCTTCGGTTCTCTGCGCACAACCTTACCCTCCACGCACCCGGGTCCGACCCCATCTCCCGGTCGAGTTTCTCCCGCGTCGCCGAGCCAGAGCTCCATGATGGACACCTGACGTGGCGTGCCGACGCGCTCGGCTGCTCCGTCACCGGCCAGGCCGCGCAGGCGCCATTCGGATTGCGTCTGTTGGATCGTGCCGACGGAACAGTGGACTGGCAGTGCCAGGCCTGCCCTGCTCGAATGCAGGTCATGACGTCGGATGGCACCGCGCTCTCGGGCCTGGGCTACGCCGAGCGCCTGACGCTGGACCTCGCGCCATGGCGGCTGCCCATCACCGAGCTCCGCTGGGGTCGGTGGATGGCCGCAGACGGCGGCAGGTCGATGGTGTGGATCGACTGGCGCGGTTCCCGTCCGCTGACGGCGGTGTTCGTGGACGGCGTGCGGGCGGCCGCCTCGACGGTGGCTGATGACCGCATCGTCGCCGGCAACGCCACGGTGGTCCTCACGGACCAGCGGACGCTCCACCGGCGCTCGCTTGGCGATGTCATCGGCGCCGTGGGACCGTTGTCCCGGGTATTCCCAGCAACGTGGCTCGAGGTGCAGGACTGCAAGTGGCTGAGCACCGGCACGCTTCACGCGGCCGGCGCGCGTCCCGAGACCGGATGGGTCATTCACGAGCACGTGAGGTTTCCATGAGGGCTGAACAGCCGGACGCCGCTCGCTTCGCAGGTCACGGGACTCGGTACGTCAGCGCAGCCGCGTACGCGGTCCTGTTTGTTGTCCTGCTCCCGTGGCTGCTGGCTCTCTGGATGCGCCGGCTGGACGGCATCATCACGCTGCCCGCTTACGGCACCACGATGATCGGCCTTGCCGTCGCAGGCGGCGGGCTGGCCCTCATGGCCGCCGCGACACTCTCGCTCTGGATCGTCGGCCGCGGGCTGCCTATGAGCCCGTTTCCGCCCAAACGGTTCGTCGAAAGCGGCCCATATGGCCTGGTGACCGATCCGATCTACATCGGCGCTGTGGCTGCGTGTCTCGGGTACGCGCTGGTGACACGTTCCGCGGCAGGGCTTTGGATCGTCACGCCGCTGCTGGCGATGGCCGCGGGGTCGTTCGTGCTCGGCTACGAGCGGGAGGCTACCCGGCACCGGTTCGGCTCGGGCGTGCAGCCGCGTCTTCGATTGCCTCCTCCTGGCGACGCCGCGCCGACCGGAGGTGAACGGGCCGCCGTCCTGCTCTTCGTGCTCCTTCCGTGGATGGTCGTCTACGAAGCGGTCAATCGCCTCGGCATACCGCCCGACGCCCGCTCCTCCTACATGGCGTGGGAGGGAGCCCTACCGGTCGTTCCCTGGACGGAAGCCATCTACGCCCTCAGCTACCCGTACGTCCTGCTGGCGCCGTTCCTGGCGTCGCGCCAGCGCGACCTGCGGCGGTTCGCCATTCGAGGGTTGTGGGCTACGCTGACGGTCGGCCTCTTCTACCTGCTCGTCCCCGTCGTCGCCGCGGCGAAGCCGGTACCCGACAGCAGCGCCTGGGCACCGCTCCTGGCATTCGAGCGCGCCTGGAATCAGCACACGTCCTTCCCGTCATTTCACGTGGTGTGGGCCTGCCTCACCAGCGCCCTGCTGGCGGCGCGGTGGCCGCGAGCCCGTTGGTGGCTGACAGCCTGGACCCTCGCCATCGCCGCAAGCTGCGTCACCACCGGCATGCACGCCGTGCTGGACATCGTCGCAGGGTTCGCGGCGGCGGCGCTGTTGATGCATGGAGACGCGATCTGGGCGGCGCTCTGCCGCATCAGCGAGGCCGTCGCCAACTCGTGGAGGGAGTGGCGTGTGGGTCCGCTACGCTTCCTGAGCCATGGCGGCTACGCCGCCGCAGGCGGTGCGGTCGGTGTGGCCGTGGCCGTGTGGCTCGCCGGCGCGGGTCAACTCTGGTGGATCGTCGCCTTCACGTTCGGCGCCCAGGCGGGCGCGGCGCTGTGGGCCCAGACCATCGAGGGCTCGCCACAGCTTCTCCGCCCGTACGGGTACTTCGGGTCCGTTGTGGCGGTGGTGCTGCTGTCGGTGGCCGCCGGCGCAGCCGGGCGCGACGCATGGCTGCTCGTCGCGGCCATGGCGGTCGGGGGCTGCTTCACGCAGGCCATAGGACGGCTGCGGTGCCTCGTGCAGGGCTGCTGTCATGGGCGGCCGGTCGACGCGCCCTGGGGCATTCGCTACACGCACCCGCGCTCACGCGTTACGCGTCTGTCGAATCTCGGAGGAGTCGCCCTCCATCCCGCGCCGCTCTACTCGATTCTCTGGGTGCTACTGATAGGCGCCGTCCTGGTCAGGCTGTGGACGCTTGGCGCCCCGCTACCGTTCATCGCGGGCAGTTACCTCGTCCTGGCGGGGCTGGGGCGGTTCGTGGAGGAGCACTATCGCGGTGAGCCGCAGACGGCGCAGATCGCCGGACTGCGACTCTACCAGTGGCTGGCGATCGCGTTCGTCGTGGGCGGTTCGGCCGTCATGGCTGCGGGTGGACGGTCCGCGCCGACGCCCGAGGCGCTGGGACCGTCGGCGTGGCGAGCCCTCTTCCTGGTGCTGCTCGTTTCCTACGTCGCCTACGGTGTGGACCTGCCGGGGTCCAACCGCCGCTTCTCCCGCCTCGTGTAGACGCAGGGGTCGGGACTGTTCACGATGACGGCATCCCGCGTCTGATGAAACTGTAATCGGCCTTGTTCGCCGGGACCCATTCCGATCGTCGTCATCCACCGCAAGCGCGCGTTCCGCGCCCCTGGAAGATGACGCGCTCACGAATCTCACTCCCGCTGACGTCTGTTTCCACGATGCGAGTGGTCAAAGCCGTGCGACACCGATCCGAAGGAATCAGTAGCGCCGTCATCTCCAGGAGAAACTGGCCACCACCTTCCTTCACCCCCAGGCTGACGCGCTGCAGCGTCAGATCCTGACCTGCCCGGCTGAGCATCCCGAGATTCAGTTGCGGGAAGAAGTCCCGCGGGATTTTCTGTCCGTCCGCGAAAGGCCGTACTTCAAAACCCGTTGGTCTCGCAGTCTCGTCGAGAGTGACCCGGTAGATTGCCGTGAAGGCGGCCACGTCAATCCACCCCTCACCGCATCGGAGACCATGCACCTGAAACTGCGGAAGCTCGAACGCCTCCGGCTCCGCGATGCCGGTGGTCGTCCCGACCCGGAGCACGTAGAGATGATGCGGCGCCACAGGCAGGGGAGCCATCCCAAACTGGTAGGCCAGGTAGCCACGTCCGATGCAGTAGTACCCGTCGCTGTCGGCGCAGGCGATTCCGAGGCCTGCCGGACCCAGCGTGAGGAGCCCCGCGAAGAGCAAAATTCTCATGCCAGCCACTGTCCGCCTCGCTCTGCGGCTCACCCGCGGCCACCTACGCCATAACGCGCACACGCACGGGGAGCGCGACGGCAATCCCAACGACAGAAGCGAATCACCGTTCCCCCAGCGCAGCAGCAAGAATGCGCTCGATGAAGGGACCCTTCGCTTCCGTGTATTCTTCCCTGCCCAATCGCGCCGCCAGACCTCGCTTCAACTCGTAGTAAGCCGCGGCGGATTCCGGATGCGCACGAAGATAGTCGCGAAACGCGAGTTGGCGCACCCAGAACTCGCTTCCTCTGACGACGCAGTGCAGATGATACGCACTCGGCCCGAGCCGAGGCTTGCGAAAGTACCGCCGCTGGGGAAACTGCTTCTCATGCTTCTGGACGTAGGCGTAGCCCGCGGCTTCGAGGGCCCCAATACGGCTCTCGGCCTGAGCCAGGTGCGATAGACCGACCATGACGTCGATCACGGGCTTCGCCCCCAGGCCAGGAACCGCGGTGCTCCCGACATGCTCGATGGCCGCTTCACTTCCAGCGAACACCGCACCGAGGACGGCGGCTTCCTGGTCGAATCGGCGCGGCCACTCCGGATCGTACGGCGCCACGACTACGGGTCCAGTCATTGCACGTTCCGGTCGGCCTGAAGCTCCGGTTCAGCGGCGAACTGCGTCACGGCCGACTTGGGCCGCTGCTGGCCCGCCGTGCTTGCACCGTAGCCGATCTGGGTCGCGAGCGCGCGTGCAGCATCGGTGCTCACGTTGACGATTCATCCGCATCTGCCGGCCCGGGCCTGATACCGCCGTCCTACCCTGCTCTCGTGCCGCCGATGCGCGGCCACATGGCGTCGCCCTTAATCGTCACGAGGTCCCCTGCGCTGTTCCACACCGCATCGTCCAGCCGATGTTCCGAGGCCGGTTTCGGAGCGCCGACCCGGCGCAGAATCTCGGCCGCGGAGCGAGGCATCGCCGGCAACAGCAGGATGGCGGCGATGCGGACGGCTTCGGCCACATCGTAGAGGATCTGCGCCACACGCGCCGCGTTCGCCTCGTCCTTGACGAGTTTCCACGGCTCGGTCTCAGTGACGTAGAGGTTCGCGGCATCGACGATCGAGAAGGCCGCGCCCACGCCGTCCTGCAGCGCGAACCGGTCCATCGCGGCGCGGTACGACGCGACCGCGGTCCCGGCCACCTGCTCGAGGCGGCCGGAGGGCGATTCGGGCTGCGGCAGCCTGCCGGCGCCGTACTTCTCGGCCATCGTCGCGATCCGGCTGACGAGGTTCCCGAGGTTGTTCGCCAGGTCGGAGTTGTAGCGCTCCTCGAAGCGCTCCCAGGAGAAGTCGCCGTCCTGCCCGTAGGCGAATTCGCGTACGAGAAACAGGCGCAACGGGTCGGGGCCGAATCTCGATGCCGCCTCGAGCGGGTCGACGATCGTCCCGAGCGACTTGCTCATCTTCTCGCCCTTGAAGGTGACAAAGCCGTGGCCGAACACCTGCGCCGGCAGCGCCACGCCAGCGCTCATCAGCATGGCGGGCCAGATCACGCAGTGGAAACGCGTGATGTCCTTGCCAATCACGTGCAGCGACGCGGGCCACCACGTGTCGAACAGGGACTGGTCGCCACCGAATCCCAGGGCCGAGACGTAGTTGATGAGCGCGTCGAACCAGACGTAGACGACGCTCTTCGGATCGAAAGGCAGCGGGATGCCCCAGGCCTGCTCCGCCCGGCTGATCGAGATGTCATCGAGCCCGTTCCGGACGAGGCTCACGATCTCGTTGCGGCGGACCTCGGGAACGAGGAACTCCGGGTGCGCCTCGAAGTGCCGGAGCAGGGGCTCCTGGTACTTCGACAGCCTGAAGAAGTAGTTCCTCTCACGGATCCAGTCGGGCTTGCTTTTGTGGGTCGGACACAGGCCATCGACCAGATCCTTCTCCTGCTTGAAGGCCTCGCAGGACACGCAGTACCAGCCCTCATAATGCCCGTCGTAGATGTCGCCCGCGGCCCTGATGCGATCGACGAGCGCCGCCACGCCCACGCGATGCCGCTCCTCGGTGGTCCGGATGAAATCGTCGAAGGACACGTCGAGCCGCTGCCACACCTCGCGGAACGCCTGTTCCATCCGGTCGCAGTAGGTTCCAGGATCGAGCCCTTCCTCCAGCGCCCGGCGGTAGACATTGAGCGAATGCTCGTCGTTGCCCATCAGAAAATGCGTCGGCACGCCGGCCAGGCGCTTATAGCGGGCGATGATGTCGGCGGTGATCTTCTCGTACGCCGTCCCCAGGTGCGGGCGGCTGTTGACGTAGTCGATGGCGGTCGTGATGTAGAACTTGGACATGCAGTCTCTCGCGTCAGGAGCGTTGACTGGTAATCCTATCAGGTAGACGCCCGATCCGATGCGGGGCGTGCGTTATACTGCTCGCATGCCTCTCTTCGAATACAGTTGCGCCGAGTGCGGAAAGCGGTTCGAGATGCTGATGCGCGAGGGGGTCATGCCGGCCTGCCCGGCATGCCGCAGCGACCGCGTCGAGAAACAGCTCTCGGCGTTCGCTGTCGGCGCGTCGGCGCCAAAGGCGTCGCCGATGCCGGCCGCCGGACCGTGCGCCGGCTGCCAGAACCCGGCCGCCTGCGGGTTTGGCAACAACTGACATCACGCCGGGTCTGAGGACCCGGCCTCCATCCGACTTGACCCGGTTTCGATCCGACTCGATCCGGCCTCCGGCTACTCCCGATCGAGGCTGGCGGCGGTGACGAAGCGCGGCTCGACGTCCACCGGCACGCGGCCCATCCGGTCGAGCGCCCGCTTCACCTCCGGCCGGACGACGGCCAGTTTCCCGATCATCGTCTTCGCCCTGGCGTAGCCGCCCTCTGCCTGCAGCACCATGAGGTCGCGCGTGAGGGCGGCGACGGTCTCCTTGATTCTCCCGGGATGGACCGCGAACGTGCCGTCTGACGCCACGGCGACGGCGCCGGCATCCAGCAGCGTGTTCAGCTGGATGGCAATGCCGCGCCCGTGCGCTTCATTGACTCCGAAGCGAATCGATCGGAAGGCCGACGCCAGGAACGTCGTGTACATCGTCGGTTCCATGGCCCGGTCAATCACGCCCTTGTCGACCAGGTACTGGAGCGCGAACAGGCCCGAAACGTCGGCTTTGGCTTCTTCGATGGCGCTGTAGGTCTCCTTCAGCTCCTGGCGCACCGTCGTTGGCCGCCCGGCCACCGTGATGTCGTGGGGCCCGAGGCCGTGCATCAGCTCGTGCATGAGGATGTGGGTGAAGAAGGCGTCGAAGGCCACGTTCTTCTGATCAGCCGACGACAGCACGAGGGTAGCGATCGGCAGGAGCACCTTCTGGAACTTGGCCTCCTGCATGTTCTTCAACATCACTCGCTTCGATCCCTTGTCGCGGATCACGCGCTCGTCGTTCGGCAGGTTGTACGCTGCGGTCTGCACGCCTCGATTTCCGTCGCCGGCGGCCAGGACGACGTTGACCACGCGGATGGGCGCCATCCCGCCAAGCCGCGGATTGCGAAGGGCCGGTGGAATGGGCAGGTGGTTCTCGATGTCCTGCAACTGCGCGCTGAACCTGGCGAGCTTGCCGGACTCGGCCGCGTCGCGAATCGTGATGAAGGCCTCGAACGCGGCCTTGTAGTTGAACCACTCGTCTGCGTAGACCTCGTAGGGCCCGATCGTGGGCTCGATGTCCGAATCCAGTTCCATCCAGGCCACGTCACTCGCGTAGTAGTCATTCGACAGGAATGCGTCAGCGCGCGCCGTGAGGAACTTCCTCAGGGTGGCGTCGGAGGTTGCGGCGGCCGCCTCGCGCAGGAGATCCGCCGCGCGCGCGAGTTCGCCCTGATACTCGACGCTGTAGGGGACCGCGCCCAGCGTGCCATCGGGCCCGCGACGGATGGTGGTGAAGAACCCCGTGGCCCGGGCGCGGTCGGATTCCGGCAACGTCTTCAGCCATGCCTCGACGTCGGCTCGGGCCGCGCCGGCGGGGTAGAAGTTTGCGCCCCCGGGCTTCGCCGGCACACCGGGCATGAAGGGCGCGTTGTGATCCAGCGCTGACCATGGGCCCTTGTTGACGAGGAACTCGTGCAGGCGCGCACGGCCGAGGGGCGACGGGTCCGCCAGCAACTCGAAGAGCACCGCCTCGTTTCCGGCCCACGCCTGGCGAAGGAACAGCGCGTCCATGATGCGCCCGGCCTGGATGAGTTTCCTGAGAGCGAGGCGCTCGCCGGGCGGCAGCATTGTCACGTCCGCACCGATATCCACCGGCGCGAAACGGGCCGTCAGCGACTGGAGTGTCGCGGCATCCGGCCACGATTGTTCAGACGTTCCTACCACTACGGCACCTCCGACGAGCAGGACAGCGAGCAACGGGACGAAGAGGCCTTTGTGCATCATGATGACCTCGAACGGAATGGTTGTCAGGGGCCGGGTTCCTCCGCTGACTGTTGTACATCGGCACGAGGGGTCGTGCACCGCCATTCTGGTCCCCCGCCACAGGCCGTGCCGGCACGCTCGCGACGTGCCGAGGGGGCCGGGATCAGTCTCTGAGGCAATCACGCGAGTCCCTCACGAGACGGCGCGAGCGGAGGCCGGATGCGCAGCTTGCGTGCAAGTGTCAGCGCCTGGATCTCGCCCAGGACACGTGCTCTGCCACAACGGCGTCCTTCAGGGAAGGCGCGTCGTCCTCGAAAAAGGGGCCAGGCCCCTTTTCCGCGTGAGCCCGGTCGAACAGCGGCTGCAGGCCGGGGCCGGCGTTGCCGATGGCGACCGCGACGTTTCGGCGGAGCCCTCGGACGCCCGCGCGACGCAGCGCAGTGCCCTCGATCGCCGCCTCGAGCCCCGCGTCACTGGTCCGCCACAGCGACTCGAGCGTCGGCTGATCGAGCAGGGGCCTGGGCTGCCAGTGGGACGCCAGCGCGCGGGGAGCCGCGGCGTTGTGGGGGCAGACCTCCTGGCAGATGTCGCATCCGAACACGTGCGAACCCAACCCGGCCCGTTCGCCGGCCGGAATGCTGCCGCGAATCTCGATCGTCAGGTACGACAGGCAGCGCCGCGCATCGAGGACGTACGGTTCAACGATGGCGCCGGTCGGGCAGGCCTCGATGCACAACCGGCACGTGCCGCACTGATCCAGCGCCGGCGCGTCCGGCTCGAAGGTCAGGTTGCACACGATGGCGCCGAGCACGACCCAGGAACCGATCGTCGGATTGATGACGCACGTGTGCTTGCCGATCCACCCGAGGCCGGCGTACTGTGCGTAGACCCGCTCCTGCACCGGGCCATCGTCCACGCACCAGCGAGCGGCGAACTCCGGTCCCGCGCCTGCGCGCATCCACGCGCAGAGGGCGTCCATCCGTCCGCCCATCACATCGTGATAGTCGTCGCCCCAAGCGTATCGCGCGATGAGCGCCCGGGCCGGGTCCGCGACCTCAACCGAGTAGGGCTGGCGGGTGTTGTAGAGGCTCGCGACGACGACGACAGAGCGGGCCGAGGGCAGCCAGTGTCGCACGTCGGCCCGCCTGTTCGCGGTGCGATTGAGGTACGTCATGCGCCCGCCGTAACCCCGGGCCAGCCAGGACGGCAGGAACGCCAACTCGGGGAACTCGCCGACGGGCGCGATCCCGCAGAGATCGAAGCCGAGCTCGGTCGCCCGCGCCTTGACGTCGTCGGAAGTCAGCATGCCTGTAGCGGGGCCGCGCCGGAGTCTCCGGCCGACCCGGGGTCTGACCGCCTTCACCAAGGTTACGGCGGTCCGCCGAAGCCCGCAGGGCGAAGGCGGAAGGCCCCGGGCTCCATTCTGTCTTCTGTCTTCTGTCTTCTGTCTTCTGTCTTCTGTCTTCTGATTACTGACTACTTCTTCTTCAGCAACTGCCTCAACACATACGGCAGGATCCCGCCGTTGCGGAACGCCACCAGTTCTTCGGGCGTGTCGATGCGCACGCGTACCTCGAACGACCTTACGGCGCCATCCTCCGCGGTCGCCCGGACAGCGATCATGCCGCGCGGCACCAGCGTGCCGGCCGCGCCCACTATCTCGAAGGTCTCGCGGCCGGTCAGGCCGATCGAGGCGACGGACTCACCTTCCATGAACTGCAGCGGCAGGAGGCCCATGTTGACGAGATTGCTTCGGTGGATGCGCTCGAAGCTCTCGGCCACGACCGCCTTCACGCCGAGCAGCGCGGTGCCCTTGGCCGCCCAGTCGCGCGACGAGCCCGACCCGTACTCCTTGCCCGCGAGGATGACAAGCGGGACGCCGGCCGCCTTGTACTTCATCGCGGCATCGTAAATGGGCATGACGTCGCCGCCGGGCAGATACGCGGTGACGCCGCCCTCGGTGCCCGGCACCAGCTGGTTCTTGAGGCGGATGTTCGCGAAGGTGCCCCGCATCATCACCTCGTGATTGCCGCGCCGCGCACCGTACTGGTTGAAGTCCCCCGGCCGCACGCCGCGCGCCTGCAGGTACTGCCCGGCCGGGCTGTCGGCCTTGATGTTGCCGGCCGGCGAGATGTGATCGGTGGTGATGCTGTCGCCCAGGACCGCCAGGACGCGCGCGCCCGCGATGGGCTGGGGCGGCGGCGGCTCCAGCGTGAGGCCGTCGAAGTACGGCGGGTTCCGGATGTAGCTCGAGTCCGCGTCCCAAGCGAAGCGATCACCCTCGGGCGGCACAACGGCCTGCCAGCGCGAGTCGCCCTCGAACACGCCGGCGTAGACCTCGCGGAACATCTCCGCGGTGACCGAACTCGCGATGCACGCCTGAATCTCACGCTCGGTGGGCCAGAGGTCCTTGAGGTAGACCGGCGCACCGGCGTTGTCCGTGCCGATCGGTTCGGTGCTGAGATCGATCAGCATCGATCCCGCCAAGGCATAGGCGACCACCAGCGGCGGCGACGCCAGGTAGTTGGCGCGCACGAGCGGCTGCACACGGCCCTCGAAGTTGCGATTGCCGCTCAGCACGGACGCGACGATCAACCCGCGTGCCTCGATGTGCGCCGCCACGTCCTCGGGCAGCGGGCCGCTGTTGCCGATGCAGGTCGTGCAGCCGTAACCGACCAGGTTGAAGCCCAGGGCGTCCAGGTACGGGGACAGCCCCGCCTTCTCCAGATACTCCGTCACCACCTTCGAGCCGGGCGCGAGGCTGGTCTTGACCCATGGCTTGCGGATCAGCCCCCGCTCCACTGCCTTCTTCGCGACCAGTCCGGCGGCCACGAGCACGCTGGGGTTCGACGTGTTCGTGCAGCTGGTGATGGCGGCGATGACGACGGCCCCGTGATCGATCGTCATGTCGGCCGGCATCGCCGTGCCGCCGGACGACGCCGTGGCAGCCGGCTTCTTGCGCTCGGCCAGCATCTGCGGCAGGGCGGCATTGAACTTCGCCTTCGCCGTCGCCAGCGACACGCGGTCCTGGGGACGCTTCGGTCCCGCCAGGGAGGGCTCCACCGTCGCCAGGTCGAGTTCGATGACCTCGTTGTACGCCGCGTCGGGCGCGCCCGATTCCGCGAAGAGACCTTGCGCCTTCGCGTAGGCTTCGACAAGCGCCACGCTCTTTGCATCGCGACCGGTCAGGCGGAGGTAGTCCATTGTCATGTCGTCAATCGGGAAGATGGCGACGGTCGCTCCGTATTCCGGGCACATGTTCGACAGGGTCGCCCGGTCGGCAAGCGTGAGATTGGCCAGGCCGGCCCCGAAGAACTCGACGAACTTCCCCACGACGCCGTGCTTCCGCAGCCGCTCGGTGACCGTCAACACCAGGTCGGTCGCAGTGGTGCCGGCCGGCAGGGTCCCGACCAGGCGGAAGCCTAGCACGGACGGGATCAGCATCGAAATCGGCTGACCCAGCATCGCCGCTTCCGCTTCGATGCCGCCGACGCCCCACCCGACGACGCCCAGGCCGTTCACCATTGTCGTGTGCGAGTCGGTGCCAACGAGCGTGTCAGGGTACGCCCACGCAACGCCGTCACGTTCGCCGCGGAACACGACGCGGGCCAGATACTCCAGGTTGACCTGGTGCACGATGCCCGTTTCGGGCGGGACAACCCTGAAATTGGCGAAGGCATTCTGTCCCCAGCGCAGGAAGGTGTAGCGCTCCTGGTTGCGTGCGTACTCGAGGTCGGCATTCAGGTGGAAGGCGTCCGCTGTGCCGAAGTGATCCACCTGAACTGAGTGGTCTATGACGAGCTCCATGGGCTGCAGGGGATTCACGCGGCTGGGATCCCCGCCGAGCCTCGCCATCGCATCGCGCATGGCCGCCAGATCGACCACCGCGGGCACGCCGGTGAAGTCCTGCAGGAGGACGCGGGCGGGCGTGAACGCGATCTCCTTCTCGACGTTCGCGGTCGGATTCCACGTGGCGAGCGCCTGGATGTCGGCGGCCTTCACAGACGCACCGTCCTCGTGGCGAAGCAGGTTCTCCAGCAGGATCTTCAACGAGAAGGGCAGCCGCGCGACTGCCGGAAACCCTGCGCGCTCGAGGGCCGGCAGGCTGCAGTACATGAGGCGCTCTCCCAGCACGTCGAGATCGCGCACGGTGGAAAAAGAATTCGCATGTGCCATAAGCTCACAGTCTCCCAGGATATCAGTGCCTTATTATGCCGCCTTTTCCTGCCCTGCCCCAGGTCGTCGACACACCGCCGCCGAAGGCCGGAGAGGTTCGTGCGTCGTTGCCCCAGTTGAAGCCGCCCCGCACGTGTGTCACGAGCAGTTCGGCGACCATGCTCCATCGTGAGAGCCGCGATGCCGGGCGGTCCCGGAAGGTGTACGCCAGCCCGGCGCCGACATCGTAGACCTGGCCCGTCTCGATCGACACCCGCCCTTCATGTGATTGGCGCAGCAGGCTGGCGGCGGCCAGCACGAATGGCCGCGCGCGGCCGGAGGCGAACCGCCATCTGCGAAGGTCGTAGTCGGCCCTCCCGCCGAATGTCCACTGCTGGAGCGTGTCGCCGGCAAAAGACGAGTCGGGCGCCCCCTCGGCGTCACCGCTGATGCGCACGTGAACCACGGCCCGCGAGACGCCGCCCCTCACCGAGAGCATCAGCGCCCGGGAGACGCGGTACCCGACCCTGAGGTCGGCACCGACCGACGTCCCGAGGTCCGCAGCCGCCGAAAACAGGGCGAATGGGGGCTGATTGACATTCGGCGTCAGGCTGGCTGCGCTGCCGCCGAGTGGCGTCGAGTTCACCCACATGGCGGTGCCCGCCACCTCAATCCTGCCGCCCAGGGCGTTAGCCGGTTGGGCGGCCGCCGCACGCGGCACGGAGGCCAGCACGGCCATGATCGCGATGCGGCCCGCCCGTCCCAGCCTCATCGAGGCGTCACCCTGATCTCGTAGGGTCCAGCGCCGCCGCCTCGCGGCACGACGGCCAGCCGATCGAGGTACGACACGCCGAAGTTCACCTGCACGTTGGACCCTTCGCCAAAGAACGCGGTCAGGTCCGCGTCGTCCAACGGCTCAACGCGGACGATGTAGGAGCCTGGCGCAAGTCCGGCGATGGCGAACTCACCCTGGCTGTTCAACGCGAAGTTGCCCACGAGGGCATTCGTCGCAGGATTGAACGCCACGACGTGCGCGCCGAACACCCCCTGGCCGTTCATGGTGACGCGGCCGCTGATGCTGCCGGTGTCGCTGCGGAAGGCCGGTCCCGGGTAGATGTCGGACATTCCGGCGATGTCGTCCGCGCGAAGCTGGCGCCCGGCGGTGCTTCCCGGGGAGTAGGCAATCGGGAACATCACGGCCTCGGCGGCGAGGACGCGGCGACCGCCGGCTCGAAGTTCGGTCTCACCCAGTGCCGAGTGGCCAAGTCCAGCGAGATGGCCGATCTCGTGCAACGCGATCGACTCGACGTCGTACTTGCCGCTTTCACCACCGGCCGTCGCGGACCACGGGAACACGCTGTTGAAGAGAATGCCGGCCTCGACGATTTCGCCGGTCACGGTGTCGACGATGAACGACGTCGAGCCCAGCACGCGATCAAGGTCCGGCCTTGCCACGAACCCGAGCGTCGTCATGCCGTCGCTGTCCTGCGGCGACGCCGACGTGGCGCCCGCCGCCTGGAACGCCACGGTGGACGAGTCGATACCCTGCCACGTGGCGAACGCACGATCGAGCGCGGCGCGATACTCGGCCACGCCGATCCCGGGCAGTTTCTGTTCGTTGACGAAATACCGGATGGGAAGCGTCGTCCACCTGAGGCCGAGTTGCTGGCCACCCGACGTGGTGCCGAGCTTCAGGTACGCCTCGGCGGGATACCCACCGCCCATGAGCGCCGAAAGAGCCGTCACGGCCGCTCGAACCCACGCCGCGTCGCGCCGCAGCCGCCTCATGGGTGGCCCGGTCCGGCGGGCCCGGGTTTCCTTTGCGCCGCCGGCAGCCGACCGTCCGCCCGGCGCCGGCCCTCGACGATCGCACGCACGTCCTGGGTGAAGTCGGACAGCATCATGACCCGCGCCGGACCGGCGCCTCTCACGACCCGTTGACCGCCCGCACCGTCCGCCATCGGGGGGGCAAGGACGATGGGGCGGCGCGCGTCGTCGCGCGTGATCCGCAGGACGCCCTGGCTGAAGCCGACGACATGCGGAATGCGCGGCGCCTGGCCGGCGAGGAAGACAACGGCCTCGTCATTCACGCGCAGCACCGGCGCACCGACGACCACCGTGCGATAGCGGCCCGTCTCCCCGCCCGGCACCCGGAACACGATGTCGCCGGTCGCCTGCCCTTTGAGCAGGGCAGACGGCGCCAACGTCACGAGGGTGTCGCTGTACCGGCCGTCCACGCGCACGGTGAGGACGTCGACCACGCGGCCGTACGCCACGATGTCGGAACTCCGCACCAGTTCCCCGAGATCGAGCGACACCACGATCGTGGCGGATACCGGAGGGCTCAGCGCAAATACGGCTGCGACCACGGACACGGCAAGCAGCCGACACGTCAATCGCATCGGATCATCCTGAGCGCTCTCCGCGGCGTTCACACGCCGCGAGAACGTGTTCGGCGGCGCGCCGGCTGGCCCCCGGCGTGCCGAGTTTAGCCCTGACCTCGCGCAGGGCCGCCCGCGTGCGTTCGGCGTGGGCCGGGTCGGCAAAGTAGCGGACGACCTCTGCGGTCACGGCGGCGGGCGTGAAGGCGTCCTGGATCAACTCCGGGACAATCCGGGCCCCGGCCACCAGGTTGACCATGCCGTAGGTGTCCACCTTGACCAGTCGCTTGCCGAGCCGGTAGGTCAGCGGCGACAGGCGGTAGACGATCACCATCGGCCGCTCGTGGATCGCGGTCTGCACGGTGGCGGTGCCGGAAGCGGTCACGACCACGTCGGCGGCGGCCAGCACGGCGTCGGTGCGATCGGCGATCATGGCGAGGCGCGGGCGGTGGATGCTGCGCAGCGGCGCGAACAGGTCGTCGGCAAGATTCGGCGCGCGCGCCACCATGAACTGGGCCCCTGGCAGCCGGCCTGCGATCATCGGCACCGCAGCGGCCAGTGTCGGCAGCGTCTCCCTTAACTCGTTCGGCCGGCTGCCAGGCAGCAGCGCGATCGTCGGCGCATCGGGAGCCAATGCGAACTCCGCGAACAGTTCCGCTCGACTCGCGGATGGCTCAGCCAGATCGAGCAGCGGATGGCCCACGAAGTTCACCGGAATCCCGGCCTCGCGGTACATCGGCTCCTCGAAGGGGAAGATGACGAGCGCGCGATCCACCAGCCGCTGAAGCACCCGCAACCGCCCGGGGCGCCAGGCCCAGACCTGCGGACAGACATAATAGACAATGGGCACGCCGAGGCGGTGCAGCGCCGCAGCGAGACGGAAGTTGAAGTCGGGGAAGTCGATCACGACCAGGGCGTCCGGTCGGTCGCGCTCGGCGCGAGCCACGAGCGCCCGGTGCATGTCCCACGCGCGTGGGAGGACCCGAAGGGCCTCAACGAGCCCGGTCACCGTCAACCCGCGGTAGTCGCCCACGAGTTCCGCGCCCGCGTCGCGCAGGCGCTCTCCGCCCAGTCCGACGATGCGCGTGTCGGGACTGAGGCGGCGAAGCTCCCGGGCCAGCGCGCCGGCATAGACGTCGCCGGAGGGTTCACCGCAGGAGATCATCACCGTGGGCATGGCGAGCGCCTACTGGATCTTCTGGAAGAACGCGGGAGGAAACGTGACGTTGATCTGAACGTCCGTGAGGCTGCGCTCGAGCACGAGGGAGGATTCCCGCCTGATCACCGCCGTGTACGGTATCTGGACGCCCTTCACCGGCCGGAAATCATCGAAACTCTCCGTGATCGTCACGCGGCCTCCAGGCCCGGTTGACTGGTACGACAGCCACGCGAGACGGGCGGTCTCGGCGTCAACGGCCAGCCGCACGCGTGACAGCCCTTCGCCCCAGAGTTCCAGGACGTGGAGCGGCCGGCCGCCGAGGCCCTTGTCGTCGGGCAGGCGCCTGCCCAGGATCTTGTCGTCGGCCGCGGCGAGGAACAACGCGATCCAGTCCCGACGGATGCTCTGGGCGAACTCGTCTCTCATCGGGACAGGCGCATCGCGGATGCCGGTGGGGTCCTTGATCCACGCCGTTCCGTCCACGTACGTCTGGACGACCTCTCCTCGGGGCAGGGTGGCGTCGACGCGAAAACGTCCCGGGTACTCGATGAAGGTGCGCGTCGTCGCGCGCAACGGACCCTCAGGCGTGGCCATCACGGTGTCGGCGGTGGCGCGAATCGTCCTGACCTGCCGCAGGGCGTCGAGCCCTCCGGATGCCGCGGCGGCCCGGGCCACGACCTCTTTGGCCTGCTCCCACTCCTCCCGCGAGACGCCGGGCGAGGCCGCCAGGGGCAGCAGCTCGGCCGTCAATACGCGCGACCCCCAGAGCGGATTCCGCAGGTTCGCCGTCGTCAGGTCGAGATCGGCGAGCGACACGACCTCGGCAGACCCGAATCCCGCTCTCTGCAGCAGGGGGAGGAACGCCGCCGCGTTCCCGACCAGGACAATCGACAGCCGGTCGGGCCTGAAGTACGCGCGGGTCACCCGCTCGATGTCGACCGGGGTGATCGCGTTGACGCGCTCCCGGAACGTCTCGAGTTCCTTCAGCGGCAGCCCGTAGAAGAGCGCCGTCAGCACCTTCGTCGCGATGGCGTCTGGTGTTTCTATGCTGAGCGGGAAACTGCCGGCGAGGTAGGCCTTGGCGTCGTCGAGTTCGCGCTGGCCGACCGACTCGCGCTGGAGCCGGAAGAACTCGTCGACCATGACGCGAAGCGCCTCGCCCGTCGCCTCTGACCGCGTGTCGGTCTCGGCGATGATGTCGCCGGTGATCCGATAGGCCTGCAGGTCGGCGGACGCGCCGTATGTCAGTCCGCGCTGCATGCGCAACACCCGCTGGAGGCGATTGGCGCCCTCGCCGCCCAGGATTCTCACGGCCAGATCGGTCGCCATGAAGTCGTCGGTCTTCCGCCTGACTCCCAGATGGCCGGCGCGAATCTCAGTCTGCACAGCATCCGGCACATCGATCACGACGATGCGGCGCGTTGGCGCGGGTGGTGGCAGCATCAGAACGATCGGCACCTCTCGCCGCTCCCACGGGCCGAACGTCTGCTCGACCGAGGCGAACCCGTCGGCCGGCGTCACGTCGCCGACCACGGCCAGGATGCAGTTGTTGGGTGCGAAGTACTGCTGGTGGAAGGACACGAGGTCGGCGCGCGTGATGCGCTCGATGGACCCGGGCGTGCCGGTGCCCGGAAACCCGTACGGGTGAAACCCGTAGACGAGCCGCTCGAACACCACCGACGCGAGGTAGTCGGGATCCTGGTAGCTGACTCTGAGGGCGGACCGCAGCTGGTCGCGCTGCCGATCGAGTTCCTCCGGGGCAAACGCCGGAGCTCGGATGATGTCGGACAGCAGATCGAGGCCCTGGAGGAAGCTGTCCTTCAGGACCGTGACGTAGGCGAAGGTCACGTCGGTGCCAGCCCCGACCGCCACTTCCCCGCCAATCGTGTCGACGGCGTCGGCAATCTGCTGCGCGGTGCGGGTGGCGGTGCCCTGGTCGAGCAGCGACGCGACCATGTTCGCGACCCCGATCCTGGGCGCCAGGTCCTGCGCCGACCCGGCCCCCACCAGCATGCGCATGCTGATCAACGGCTGCTCGTGCTGCTCCACGACCACGACCTGGAGCCCGTTCGGCAGCGTGCGGACCTCGTACGGCGGGAACTTGACGGGCCGCGCGATCAGCGCGCGCGGCGCCGACTCCGACGGCCAGTTCCTGACCTGTGCCGACGTCGCGGCGGGGGCGATCACAGACGCGGCCAGCGCGGCGGACGCGCACGCGCGGAGTGCCGGGCTCATGGCCGGTCTCCCTTTGCCGATTTCGGCAGCACCAGGATCACGAGACGGCCTTCCGGGCCAAAGTACGTCCGGGCCACCCGTTGCACGTCCGCCGCGGTGACGCGCTGGAACACGTCGAATTCGGCGTCCGCGCTCGCCACATCGTTGTTGTGCAGCACCGCTGCGTGGGCGAGCGCGCTGGCCTTCTGCTGGACCGTCTCGCGCCCGAGCACGAAGTCGCGGGTGAACTGGTTCCTGGCCCGCGTCATCTCGCGCTCGCTGACCGGCTCGGTTCGCAGACGATCGAGCTCCGTCACCAGCGCCAGCTCCGCCTCGGCCGGCGTGTGGCCGGGCTGCACGATCGCAAAGGCGTAGAAGAGGTTCGGGTGTTCGGTGAGGTTGCCCACGCCCGCCGCGGCAAGGGCAATCCCGGTCTCGTAGACCAGCCTCCTGTAGAGGCGCGAGCTCTGCCCGTCGGACAGGATCTTCGCCGCCAGGTACAGCGGGTACGAGTCGGGGTGGCCATCGAAGGTGATGTGATGGACGACGACCACCATCGGCAGCGGCCAGCTCTCCTCCACCGTGACGCGCCGGGGGCCCGTGGGCGGGGGCTCCGCCGGAATGTCCCGGGGCACCGGCCGGTCGGGCCTGGGAATACGGCCGAAGTACTTCGCTACCATGTCGACGGCCTGGGCGCTGTCGAAGTCGCCGACGATCGTCAGCGTCGCGTTCGTGGGCACGTAGTACGTGCGGAAGAACTCGCGCACGTCGTTCACCGACGCCGCTTCGAGATCGTCCATCGAGCCGATGGTCGAGTGTCTGTAGGGATGGACCGTGAACGCCTGGCCGTACACGATCTCCGGCATGCGCCCGTACGGCTGGTTCTCGGTGCGCATCCGGCGCTCTTCCTTCACCACCTCACGCTCACGGCTGAACATGTCCTTGTCGATGCGCAGCGTGGCCAGGCGGTCGGCTTCGAGCCACAGCGCCGTCGGCAGGTACTGCGAGGGGACGGTTTCCCAGAACACCGTGGCGTCCTCGGTCGTGTAGGCGTTGGCCTGCCCGCCGAAACCCGAGATCATCGAGGTGTGCTGCTCCGGTTCGACGTTCTTCGACCCCTTGAACATCATGTGCTCGAAGAGGTGGGCGAACCCGGTGCGCCCGGGCCGTTCGTCTTTCGATCCGACGTGGTACCAGATCTGGACGTTGACGATGGGCGTGGAATGATCTTCGAGGAGCACGAGGCGCAGCCCGTTGGGCAGCGTCGTCATGGTGTAGTCGAGGCGCGGCGGCCTGACCGTGGAGAGCGCCCCGGCGCCGAGCGCCCCACCGGTGAGGACCGCCAGGAGGAGGGCCACGGCGGCGCGGCGCCATCCCGCGTGACGGAGGCTGAACTCCCACCGATCCGGATCCATGCGTTCCATCGTGGATCCGATTATGGCACGAGCTATCCGTCCGCGGCGGTCGGGCCCTCCTTGAGGCGGGCTTCGACGTCCGCGAGGCGCCTGTCCAGGTCCGACACCGCCTTCCGCATGTCCGGCAGGCGCCGGAAGACCGCCGACGACTTGAGCCATTCGCGATTGTCGATCGCGGGATAGCCCGATACGAACGACCCGTCAGGCAGCGAGTTGGGGATGCCGGTCTGCGCCGTCGCTCGCGTCCCCTTCCCGATCTGGATGTGCCCCGCCACGCCCACCTGACCCGCGAGTACGGTCGAGTCGCCGATGCTGGTGCTGCCGGCGATTCCAGTCTGCGCCGCGAGCATGACATGCCGTCCGACGTGCACGCCGTGCGCGATCTGCACGAGATTATCGATCTTGGTGCCCGCCTCGATCCGCGTCTCGCCAACGGCAGGGCGATCGATCGCCGTGTTTGCGCCGATCTCGACATCATCCTCGATGACGACCGGCGCGACCTGCGGGATCTTCTGGTAGGTGCCGTCTGCCTTCGGCGCGAAGCCGAATCCGTCGCTGCCGATGACCGCGCCGTTCTGGATGATGACGCGATGACCTATGCGGCAGCGATCCCGAATCGACACGTGGGAATGGATGACGCAGTCGTCGCCGATCGTGACGCCGGGATAAATGACGGCGTGCGGGTGCACAATCGTGCGCGCGCCGATGACCGCGCCGGCCCCGACCGACACGAACGCTCCAATGTGCACGTCGTGGCCGATGCTCGCATCCGCGGCAAGTTGGGCGGAGGCCGCGATGCCGGGCGCGGGCCGATCGTCCGGCGCCAGCAGTGCGACGGCCGTCGCGAACGCGAGGTACGGGTCGGCCGCGCGAAGTGTCGCGCAGGGAGCCTGGCCCACGCCCTCGCCGAGGATGACGGCGGACGCGCGGGTGGTCGCCACCTGAGACGCGTATTTCTTGTTCGCCAGGAAGGACACGTCGCCCGGGCCGGCCTGTTCGAGCGTGGCCACGCGCGCGACGACGATCGTGCCGTCGCCGTCGAGCTGGCACCCGAGTCGTTCTGCCAGTTCGTGGAGTGTCAAACGCGGCGAGTATATCACGGGCCTGCGAGAGCGATTCGCTCGACGAAGGTGTCGAGATGATGCAGCGCCAGGCTGCCCGCCACTTCTCGCGCCAGCCCCTTGCGCTCCGCGGGCGTCATCGTCGGCAACTGGCGCAGTGTCGTCAGCGGCGCGCAGCTGACGTACTGCCACCGGACCCGTGTGAGACCCTGCCGCGCGCCCATCCAGGACAGCAGGTGGCCGACCGCGCGGAACGCAAAGTAGAGAGCCAGGACGTTCGGTCCGGGAATGGGAGTCAGCGGCAGCGATGCCAGGTAGACCGACGCGTCGACGAGCATCCAGACCAGGTGACGCCGGCCGTCGCTCCGCAGCGATCGTTGCACCACGTCCCCGGCATCGGCAGAAGTACGATCGTCGGGGTGGTGCGCGGTCACCGCAGTCTGGCGTCGAAGATGCCAGAGCAGGCGCTGTTCCGCTACGCGCTCGGCCAGCCACCCCATGACGCGATCGCGGCCCCGTTGTCCGGTGGTGCGGGGCCCGGCCGCGGTTGCCCGGGCCAGCCGCTGTCGGCGCTCGGACTCGACGTACGCCAGGGTCCGGTAAAACGCCTGGCTGGCTCGCTGACGCCAGCCGCCCGCCGTCTCACCCGCGACGATCGGATGATGATCGTCAACCTCGCAGTACAGCTCGTACCGGTCCGGCCCCACAGGCACGAGATAGATGTTCATGTCGAGGCCAGACGCGGGGCCGGCGCGGCGCCGGTCCGGCGCCTCTCGACGGAATCGGGACCCCCTGCGCGTGCCGACGGGGGCGAAGGCCGTGATGCCACCGGTCGTGGCATCAGGGTTCCCCATCCTGTGCATCGGCATCCCCGAACACTTCGGCTTCGAACTTCAGGATCTTCGCGCCACGTTTCCAGGCGTCGCCCGCGAGCCCGGCCTTCGCGCACGTCCGCGCCAGGAACGTGTCGCGGTCCCACCCCTGTTCACGGGCCACCTGTGGCAGCAGCAGTCCTCGATGCCAGCCCTGCTCCACGATCAGCCCGTGCCGGCCGACGATGATGTCGGCCGCCTCTCGGACGGGCTCGATCGGCCCCAACACGGAGACCTCGATCGCGCAGTCTCCCAGTTCATCCAGGGTCACCGGCGCGAACCGTGGGTCCTCGGTGGCCGCGGCCACCGCGCAGCGACCGACCACAGCGGCGAGTGGCTGGTCCCCGTCGGGATGCCCGATGCAACCGCGCAATTCCCCGTGTCTGTGAAACGACACGAAGACACCTGCATGGAGGGCCAGCACACCGACCGGCTCGATCGCGGACGCCGGCCGGCCGGCCAGCGTATCAGACACGGCCCGGCGAGCTTCGCTCAGCAGTCGCCGACGATCCTCGGACGATAGTTGCCCCGGCATTGGACGCTCCGATGCCATCATGGCGCTGGGGCGAAGGTGCCGAACACGGCGGCCAGGTAGCCGACCACCGCCTTCGTGTCGCCCGACACCGCGCTGGAGTCCGCGTAGCACAGGACACGCGCATCACCGGCCCCCAGAGCGCGGGCCGCGCGCATGACCGAGACGACCGGTCCCCCGCCGCACGCGTGCTCAGGGAACCTGGCGAGCGCCCGCTCTACCGCTTCGGCGTCGAATCGCTCGACGGCGTTCGCGATCACGAGGTCCAGCTGCGCTGCACGCTGCGAGGTCTGGTAGTGCGAGAGGTCGCTGCTGGCCACGAGCAGGGGCCGGCGTGACGCGAGAGCCGACGCCAGCCCGTCTGCGAGGGCGGCGACGGTGGCCCGTGACTGGTGCCCCATGACCAGCGGGACGATCGGAACGCCCGGAAGCATGCGCTGTAGAAACGGCAATTGCATCTCGAGCGAGTGTTCCCGCCTGTGCGCCGCGGGCAGGTCATGCACCACCGGCGTCGCCGCCATGATCGCATCAGCGTCGTCGGACGAGATCGACACCTCGCCCATCGGCGTTTCGAACGTGCCTCGAGACACGATCGACACGCCCTCGAACCCGACATGGTGAGACGGTCCCACCAGCACGATCACGTCGTAGCTTCGGCCGGCAAGCTGGCGATAGGCGTGCGCGGCCACCGGGCCGGAGTACATCAGGCCCGCGTGCGGGGCGATTAGCCCCACGATGTCGCCTTCGACCGTCGCGGTCACGCGGCGGCAGTACCCGTCGATCTCCGCCTCGAGGCGCCCGGACTCACCGGGGTACCACGAGCCGGCGACGGCGGCAGCGCGCCTGATTGGTTGCGGCATCACGATCGTGAATGTTAGCATCGGCCATGGCCGATGAGCGCAGCGACTTGGATCTGGCCCACATTGCGTCGCTCGCCCGCCTGCAGTTGACCCCTGACGAACAAGCCCTTTACCAGACACAACTTACGGAAATCCTCGACTTCGCGCGCCAGCTGCGCGACGTGGACACGACCGGCGTCCCGCCTACCGCTCAGCTGTTGTTGCCCGGGATCATCGAACGTCCAGACGAGGTCCGGCCCTCTCTCTCTCCCGATGCGGCCCTCGGCAATGCGCCCGACCGTGCGCCTGCGGCGCACCTCGTGCGTGTCCCGAAGGTGCTGGGCTAATGGCCGCCCTGCCCGCGACCGCGGTCGCCGTGCGTGCGGCGTTCGTCGACGGCGCGACGACGGCGGTTGCGATCTGCGAGGCCGCCCTGGGCCGGATCGTGTCGGCAAACGAACGCCTGCGGGCTATGCTTGTCGTCAGTGCCGAACAGGCGTTGAATCGCGCGGCCGAGTTGGATCGACGCCCGAATCGCCAGGAGGCCGGCCTCCTCGCAGCCGTACCGGTGGGGATCAAGGACAACATCTGCACGTCTGGCATCCGCACGACGGCCGGGTCGCGCGTGCTGGCGGACTTCGTGCCGCCCTACAGCGCCACGGTGGTATCGCGACTCGAGCGGGCCGGCGCCATCGTCGTGGGAAAGACCAACTGCGACGAGTTCGCGATGGGTTCGTCGAACGAACACTCCGCGTTCGGATCGGTCTCAAATCCCTGGGATGTGTCGCGGACGCCCGGCGGTTCGAGCGGCGGGTCG
>Ga0209668_10000231_pt1 | contig 23651 bp, 29 predicted proteins | sample FrelakmetPLP11PL_FD_187150 | JGI IMG/M metagenome (GOLD analysis project Ga0209668, IMG submission 187150) | Freshwater lake sediment microbial communities from the University of Notre Dame, USA, for methane emissions studies - PLP11 PL (SPAdes)... | ecosystem: Environmental > Aquatic >...
AGATGCTGGTATTTCCCAGGCAAACAGGAGCAACTGTAAATTGCGGATTAGGCGTTGGATAAATTGTAACACTAATGGTAGTATCGCGACCGCATCCCAGGTTAGACGATATCTGTAATGTTATATCATAAGTACCTGGTGGAAACACATGTGTAGGATTCTGTAGTGTTGAAGTTGTGCCATCAGGAAAAGTCCAGAGATAGTTTATTGGTGAATAGCTGGCAACACTGGTATTAAGTAGCTGAACCAGACCTGAACAAGCAGGAGAAGGTATAAAATTAGGATTGCCAGGTGCCATGTCTAAAATATAATAGAGAGTTAACTGGCATCCTAGCAAAGTAGTTACTGTGCATGATATAGTGTCATATAACTGCGGGTTGATTGTTATGTTTTGAGTTGTATCACCTGTCTGCCATAGATAACTTGCAAATCCACCTAAACCATTTATTGTTAAAGATGTATCATTTTCACAATATGTAACATGATTTGTAGACTGACCACATTGAACTGCATCTATATAAGCATATCCATAGTGTCCTCTCTTTTGACAATCGCCAGTTTCAAATTCTAGAGTTACAGACTGCCCAACGTATGCACTTAAGTCAACTGCAACTTCAGTCCAGTCCCTCCATGCAACATACGCTGAATCAGGTGGGGCCGGTGCACAATATCTAAAACCTGGTAAATTAGATGCTGCAGTTACTAAATAGTCTGTACATGGAATAACACTGCCATTTGCAAGTCTAACTCTTGATTGAAACCTGGGTTGTTCACTGGGTAAGTGATTGGGATCCTGGAACACAACAGCATAAGCATATCTAATAATAGAAGTTGATGGCGTTACAGTAAATGTATATGATAAGCCTTCAGCCTGTGCCCCAACTCTGTCATTACCTAATCTAGCAGAGTAGGTTCCCTGATAAACCGTTCTTAAACCTCCACATGAATGTGGATCTACGCCCTGTGTCATGATGACCTGACGAGTACCGCCGAGACCGACAGTGGGTAATGTTATTGGACAACAACTACCCCATCTGCCATTCCAGCCAGTAAAATTACCCAGTTCAAAATCTGTATTACCACATTGAGAGTAAGACAGCAGGGAATGAAACAATAAAAATAAAAATAAAAGCTTTTTCATCGTATTAATAGCAGATTGCCTTTACCGTGACCACGTCTACCATCCTGGTGAACCCATGTTGCTACATAGACATAATTGGCTAGATCTGCCGGCATACCTTTATACCTGCCATCCCATCTTTTGTTTGGACTATCCGAGTGAAATACTTTTTCACCCCAGCGATTGTATATGTCATAATGAAGCTCTTTAATCTTTCTACATATAGGACTCCAATAATCATTAGTGCCATCACCATTAGGTGTAAATGCATTATAAAAAAATATTGCCGATTCTATGCAATTTATAACATGTACTCTATATTCTTTCCAGGTATCGCCGCATTCTCCTTCCAGAAATACTTTAATATTAAAATAACCTGTATCAACCCAGTTAATAGTTGTGCTATGTGTATGTGAAATAGTATCACGATTAAGAGTCCATGTCCATTGACCGGCTGCACTACTTGAAGAAGAGTAGGTATAAGTTGTTCTATTGCCTGGGCAAAGCTCGACTTCTTGTTGAGCCTTACCGACAACGCCCAACATTGTTAGTAGTATTAAAAAGAGTATGTTTTTCATAGGTTAATCGTGCGTTATAGGAGTAATGGTAGGCAATGGATTAACTACAGCAATTCCAGTAGATGTAAATGTACAACCTGCTAGAGAATATGTGTAAGTTAAGCTGGCATTACCAACTCCTGCTACTGATGGGCAAAACTGATTGCCACTAACACCGATTCCGCTCCAGATTCCACCTGCAGGTGTACCACTAAGTGTTACACAGCCTGCATTTACACAGAGATTAATAGGTGAGATAGTAGGTATTATATTTAAAACAAATACATTAAGATTTACGGGCGGGCTTTGACAGCCAGCAGAATTTGTTGCGTATACAGAAACGCCGGTTGTGATTAAACCAGGTGCTGCATTGCTCCAGTCAACCGTTATTGAATTGGTTCCTTGTCCGCTTGTAATTACTCCAGGTGAAGCAATTGTCCAGGTATAAGTGTTTCCTGTATTATTAGTTACCTGGTAGATAGATCCTGATGAATGATAACATACAGTATCTGGGTTTGTAGAAGTGAGTTGTGCTTTTGTAGTTGTAGAGAATGCAAATAGCAAAAATAGTATAAGAAAGTTTTTCATAGATCACAGGCTATTTTTATTATTTATTGAAAATTCAATAACCCGCTTGACCTGTTTTATATTATTTTTGTATTAATGTTTTAGAATTGCTTTCTAACCTGTTTAGCTTGCATCTTGATGTCATATTTATTTTCAAGTTGTTTTGCAAGTTTTAAGTTTTCTGGGTCATCATCAAAGAATTTGAAGTTTCTGAAACCCATATTAATAAATTCAATAAATGCCTGTTGCTTTCTTTCTGCCACTGATCCTGTGAAATTAAATTGAGGATCGTTTATAGCAAATATAAAATCTGGATTGATATCAACACCGTTATGAAGTAGAAAATCTATTATAAGATCTTTGCTATCACGTGCTGTAATTATACCGACTGCTCTTTCTACCTGCATTGTCTTTTTAAGAACGTTCATTACCCAATCAATTATCTTGCCGGCTTTTAAAATATCTGGATTCTTGAAATCACTAAAATCTACAACGTGATTAGGATCTTGCCTGTATTCATTAAACTCTTTAGGAGTTAATTCATAACGCTTACCAGTCTCTGAGTCGTGTACCTTTATTTTAGCATTTGATATAACTAAACTGTCATCAATGTCAAAAATAGTAATACTGTCGCCAGTCCATTTTTCATTTATTAATTGATTATATTTTAAAAGCATTTCTTTTATCTATTTTAATATTTTCCATCCTTTATGCATATTTCTTTTACCTGAACAAATCATTGATAATGCACTATGAGACAAGTTATATTTCTTTTTAAAATCATTTTGTGTAATATTATTTTCTGTTATACCAGAAACATGCTCAAAGCTATATAAAGTATGATTGTAATTTGAATTATTTTTTATTTTTTTCTCTTTTAAATAATTTCTATCAATAACATCTTTTTTGCTATATAATATCCATCCTTTGTATATGTTTCTTTTACCTGTAATAACATCATTTAATACCTGTGATCTTTTAGCATTTATTTTTTTAGCTAATTGAAATTTAGTACCAGTAAAAACATCAAGCGTGTCAATGTTATACCACACATGGATAGTTTTATCATATCTGGAATTATTCTCACCTGCATTAAATTCAGGATGTTCCTTTTTATATTTTTTCAACGATTTTGATTTTTTAATAGCTACTATAGGACCCAAGTCTCCTCCTTGCCCGCCTGTTGCTATATTATATGCAATATCCGGATTAGTTGCATCGAGCTTATTAATCCAGTATTTTTCTCTATCATTTAATTCGTCTTTATCTTTGCAGCTCTCTAATATAATTTTTTCAAAATTATGCCTACCGTACTTCTTAATAGCCTTTAATAGAATAAAACCAGAGCCAACGTAATTAGGATTGTTATAGGAGTCTTGGCCTATGTAAAATTTACCATTAATTAGATTGGTTGTTTTATAAATTATCATATATAAACCTGTTTTGTTTATATATTGTCTATGTTACAACAAATGTATCGTCACTTATTATATGTGTGCAGGACCATTTTGAATTGTAAATTTTCCTTTTTCTTTATCTAGAGTTTTCTTTTTTAACTCTACTGCAATCATTTCTAAATTCTTTTCAGTGTCTGGTCCAATGTTCTTGCTGTAGAAATCTTCAAAGATATGTTTGTAAAGTCTAATAGATATGTCGAATGGCATACCTGCTTTTGAGTTAATTTCAATTACATATAATTTTTTATCAACACCTCTCATGGCATCGATAGTCATATAAGGTAATTCTGGAAACAGTTCCACGAATTTCTTAATCAAGTCAGCGTATTCTTTTGGTAGTTCTTGTGTTGTTTTATATTCATATGCAAAATCCATTTCACCGTCTTTATCGCCTTCACCCGTTTTTGCTTTTTGATTAAGAGGTTTTCTTTCCATCCATGCCATCAACTCTCCTTTAAATACCATGAATCTATGTTCTTCTGATTTGTCTATAAATTCTGAGTATACTGCAAAGTCCTCTTCGCTGCCTTGTAGTTCTTGTGCATTTTTAAATACCTGTATTCCAAGACCACTGTGATTATCACTGGGTTTAGCTATAACAGGGAATTTTAATTGCAGAGCGTTGTTCTTGGTAAATACAGAAAGTGGTACATTCTCATGATATCCTACCAGTTGATGGAATCTTTCTTTCTTGGAAACCTCTTCTGAGTACTTAGGTAAATTATAAACTGTATCTTTATTTAACCTTTCCCAGAAATGGTTTATTGTGGCATTTGAATAATTTAAAATAGGTATGTCTGCGTCAAAATCAGTTGTACTGGGTGTAAGAGGCTTAAAGAAGTTTGAACTACAAAACTTCTTATAAGAAAAATCATCTCCCTGTAGATCATCATCGTCAAGTGCGATGTATACTTTATTTAGATCGTTTTCTTCAACAAGAATATTCTCATTTAAAAATTGTTCGAATGACTTTAGTTTCATTTATATAGTTTTCTATTTTAAGCCTAACTGAAGGCTTAATAATGTAGTCTTGTATTTTTTCATTATATGTGCTTTCAAATCTGTCAGCTATTAAAGATGCTGCTTTGCTTTTTTCCATTTCTGTTAAAATACGAAATGCAGCCCAGTCAGCTTCTCTTTCCATTTGCTCTAGTGATTTATTTATCGAGCCCTTGTGATCTGATATAAAATGGCCCACTTCATGGGCTTCTATTGCCAGTAAATGATTCTGCGTAAGTTTATTTTCTGTAACATATTTACCATCAATAACTATTATCTTGTTTTCTAGATCAGCATATGCCGCACCAAACTTTTCAAATAGACTTTCATGTATGCCATAATTGCCATCTGTAGTTTCTGATATGAAAACCATCCAGTTGTCGTCAATTTTGCTTTTATTTACTTTCATCCTCCGTTTAATTTATTAAGTATATCATCTAGTTGCATTCTTAATTCAACAAGCCTAAATTCATAATCAAATAACTCATCTCTATTCATCTCTCCTTTTTTATATAATTTTTTAGCACTTCTTAACTCTGTTTTAGCTAAATTAATTTGCCTTTCCAGCTCTGCTTTTATTACAAGCAGGTTAACTTCTTTTTCTTTTCCTTCTTCAAGCTGTTCTTTGAAAATTTCGGCTATCTCATTTCTAATCTTGTTAGAAATTCTTAGCTCGATTTCTTTTCCAAAAAAAGACTTCAGTGATTCTAGGGTAGCTTTTTTCAACGGTGTCAACTCTTTCTTGTATTTATTTAGATAATCCATGTCATTTCAGCCTTTCGTCTTTCATTAACTTAACTATTTCTGCGCATGCTTCATATTCTTCAGCTTCCTGTAAATTATCTAAACATTTTTGTAAAGTTGTATCAAAATGTTCACGCTTAACAGTAATTACCGCCAGTGGCAAATCACCCATTTTAATACGCATTACTGGCATATAAAGCAGTTCATGTTCAAGTGCCTTCTTGACAGCATCAAGAGTTAACATAGATATCTCAACTCTATTATCTTCTAGAAACTCTCGCATTTCTGCAGGGTCATTTATCTCAAATTCTGGTAGATTATCCATTACAATTCAATATACTCGTTTAGTAGAGATTTGTCATTTTTTCTTCTGTTATAATCAAACACTGCAAGTTCTTTAGCTTTTGCTTCAAGTTCAATTGATAAACTTAAACCATATGTTTTAATTTTTTCATAGATCCAGTCAGCATGCGCAAGTGCTTTTGAACCTGGATCTTCGAATGTTTTCTTGCAACTTGAATAATGCACAAGCTGTTCACAGTCCCAGGTGGTTGCTGCAAGTCTAAGAGCTTGTTCTTCATTTAAGCCGCCTGAATTAAAACGATGATGATGGTAATCAAACGTAATGGGAACACCGACTTTAGAATAAATGCCATCAAATAATTCTTTAACACAATACATTGATGGCCTGTCGTCATTTTCGATTACCAGTCTTTTTTGTGCAGTGGCGCTAAGCCTTTTAAAGTTGCTACAGAATCTCGCCAGTGTATCAGGTTTACTGTCATATGTACCGCCGACATGTATATTAATGGGATAATAATGGCTGGCTTCTAGACCCATGAGGTCAAATATTTCACTGTGATTGTTTAAGTCTTTTATTGTTTTATTTACTGCGACTGGATTAGGAGAACCCAGGACATTAAATGGGCCTGGATGTAAAGTCAAGCGCTGACCGGTTAATTTAGCAAAACTGCCAGCTTCCAGAAGAAGATTTGAAATTTCATCAAAGCGAGGAAGTTCACTTATTTCATATTCACTCATCCAGGGAAATAAGTTGCTGGTAACTCTATAAAGCTTGATGCCGTGTTCATTATTCCAGTGTAGTATTTTAATTAAGTCTTTGATATTACCAATGGCAATTTCAGAAACATAATCATGTCCCTTTTTATCAAAAGTTCTTTTAACCATGCCACGGTTGCAGGTTATATCCATTTCGGCTAATTGAACATTGATGCAACAATAGCCTAGTTTATAGTTTTCTTTCATGTAGTAAATATACAATGAAATGTCTAAATAAAAAAGTTTATTGCAGTTATTTTTTTAGACCTTCTTTTTTAGGTATTGAATCATAATAATCTCCCCAATCTGGGTAAGTCGTAATAACTTCTTCGAGGCCTTGACCTACTGAAACATCTACATCAAGATCTGATAGCGTCGGGTAGTATCTTTCAACAATAACTGAAGCTTTATTTTCATAGCATTCTATTACTGCAAAACCTGGATGTTCACCAATTTGAACATCCGCTGACATTAAATTGCGGTTCATATAATATGGCTTTTTTAAAGTAAAAAGGGGTGGACCTGAATTTCTTCAAGTGCACCCCTTTACCATTTGATTATATATTCCTTTTACCAGTTATTCTTCAATGTCTTGAGGAATATCTTCAATGTTTATACTCTTTTTGCAAAGCAATTCAACCAAGGTATCGATACTCTTGCTTTTCATAACCTTACTTTTATCGTGATTACCATTAAAGAACTCCACATAACCGTCTCTAGGTATGGCATACCAAACTTTCTCAAAGTGATTATGCCAGAATACAAAGCTGTATAACTCTTCCATTATGCTAATATTAAATTATTTTCTTTTAAGTATTTAACGATGTCTTCATGTATAGAACTGTCAACCATTTCTTTCCATGTGTCATTACCTTCTTTAATACCGTTTCTGATTGCTGTAGCAGATACTGCAGCAAGGTCCGATGGTGGAACGAATTCGTTCAACTGATATCCGACGCCTCTTCCCCAGTTCACACTTTCAATATCAGGTATTACCATCACTTTAGCATCTTGACCGGCAAATACTTTTTCCAACATACTTACTGTTTGTTCAGTAGTAAATGGATTTCTTTCATCCGGCACAAGATCTCTAACCATGATTAACACTGGAACACCTGCATCAAGTTTTTGGCGAAATAATGCAATGTGCCCATTGTGTAAAGGTTGAAAACGACCAACAAATATAGCCGCAGGCCTATCTGTAAGATTCATCGGCTGACCGCCGTGGTTTGTAACTGACCAACCGTTACCCAGGTCTTTTAATTCTTTTTCCATGTTTTAGTTTTGTTTTTAATTTATCTAACTGCTGCAACTATTTCATCAACTTGGTCCCATGACTCAAATTTGAATCCTCTGTCGTCTACATAAACAGTAGCAGGAAACTTTTGATTTGAAACTTCGCTAATGAATTGACTTAGACCATACTTCTCCAACCATGCTTCAATTACTGGTGCTGGTCGACTAGACATAATCTTTAAATCATAGCCCAACTCTTTTAGTTTTGTTAATGCTTCTGTTGTGCCTTCCATGGGTTCATCATAAGCATTATCAAGTCCTTTAAAGCCTTGTGAATATCTATGAATAACTCCATCAAAGTCGATAGCAATTGTTTTCTTTTTGTCAAGGTTACTAATTTCTTTATTAGCAAACTTTGTAGTGTAGTAGTAAGCAACGCCTGCTGCTGCGTTATCGATCGTGATATCAACAGTTCTGATTTTTAATTCAGGTTTTTTAGGTTCTTCATATGGAGAATCAATGCCAGTAAAGCCTTTGATTTCTCCAGCTCGCGCCTTTTTGTATAAGCCTTTAGGATCTCTTTGTTCGCAGATATCGATAGGAGTATCAACAAATATTTCTATAAAGTCTTCGCCGATGATTTCACGTGCAGCATCTCTATCTGCCCTGAATGGTGATATGAATGCAGTAAGTACTATAGTTCCAGACTCTGCGAATAGTTTAGCAACTTCTGAGATTCTGCGAATGTTTTCTTTACGAGCCTCATCTGAGAAGCCAAGATCTTTACAAAGACCCATTCTGATGTTGTCACCATCTAATACCATTGTCTTATATCCAAGTTGATGCAACATATGCTCAGTAGCGTTTGCAATTGTGCTTTTACCGCTGGCACTTAAGCCAGTGAACCACAACACTTTACCGCTTTGCTTGAATAGTTTTTCTTTTTGTGCACGACTCACCGTGTGGTCATGCCAATGTAAATTTTCTGCCATTTTTATAGTTTGATTTTTAATTGTTTTTCAATGTCTGATTTCTTCATATTTCTAATATCGGTAGTGCGATCATTAGTTTTTGAATTGTAATAAGAGAATACGACTTGGTACATGATGCCGCCGTTTGCACGATCTTTTTGATATAAGACTTTTACACGTTTTCTTATGCCGTCACTTTCATTTTCAATGAATGCAACTTGCCTCCAAGACTCGCCGCTTGGTTCCCAGTCAATGCTGCTGTAAATTTTACGTGGTAAATCTAAGCCTATATTAACATACTTGAACCATACGCGTTCATGGAAATAATATAGAGTTATTTTTGTAAGGACTTCGGTTGCACCGATTTTTAATCCCATCATGGGATTTCCTGTAATGAGCCATGCAAGTGTCATGGTGTCAATTGTACCCACAATTCTCCAGCTGATCGCTTTTAGTAAATGACGTTTACTACTTGAATCAAACTTAAAAAGTGGTTTAATTAATTTGTCTAAAAACATAGTTATTCTTTTTATAGATTCTATGCTTAGACTGAAGAATTGTTTATTGAATTTGCATGTAGATATTTACATGGCATTTTTAAAGAAATACTTCTTTTTCTTCACTTGTTGCGGTGTTTTAAAAATATCTGGCGACTCTGTGAATAAATATATGGATTTTGATTTTTTAATAAGACCTTCTTGCTCTAGCAATTTATGATAAAACGTGCCGGGTTTGGGATTGTTTTTTACAGTATCACATAAAGAATTACACCAGTGTATAAATTCTAGACCATTAACTGGCATAATACCCGGTTGCCTCATGTATTTCAAAAAACCACACTCCATTAAATTACTTGACACAAATCTTTTTAAATTATTTTTGTAAACATGTGAACCTATTATTCTCATTCCGTCTAGCCAGCCAATCTTATCTGATGTAGAATCATTTATTTTTTCATCAAGCTCTTCTATACATTTATTTATAAAAGGCGCCTCAATTGGGAGTTTCATGATAAAAGTATTGATGATGCCCTCATTGCAATGTTTAGCAAAATAATATTCAGCGTCTTTTGGAAAATTTAAACATGCAACATCTAGTTGAGAATACCAGCCTCCGTATTTTTTTAAAAGCTTAAGTTGGAATATATCCGACCATAGGGCGCATGAACCTATGCCATGGCCTTCTTTTATGCCTGTTCCTTTAAAAGTGAATACAGAATCCGCTGGCATAATTTCTGCGGCGTCTCTGAGAACTACACCTTCAGGAACTCCTTTTATTTTATTGTAAGACCAGAGGTGGCATTCTGCACCTTGTCGCTGTAGTAACTTTATTGAAAGTTGTTCTAGTAGAGTTAGATCATTGCCAACCCATACGCTGTTTACAATTTTGCTCATTGTTATTCAAATTTAAAATTAAAGTATTTAATATCTTTTTTGCACAGTTTTTTTACTATGTCAATTGTCTCATTGTCATAATAAGATCTGAAATCATATGTACCATAGAAATGGCAATCATGGTTAGGTACAATATTAATACCTAATTTGCTATTTAATTCTTGTATACCTTCATCATACTTATCATGGTAAATAATCTGGTCTACTAAAATATTACCTAGTTTATCGGCTATTATATCGAGTTGATTTACACATTTTCTTCCAATTACTGTATATTGATGACCTTCTGGGTTTTTAAGCCATTGTTTAAATGTCGGAAAATCTTCTGCCATGCCGCTTTTAACATTTCTGAATCTATAACATGAAACAAGGGCCTCAAAGCTGTTTCTAACAATAGTAACATGGTAAAATCCCGGATATTCTGAATCTATTTTCTTTTTTATTGGCCAAAGTGCTTGATGCCAGGACATATACTTAAAAGCTGATGGGTCGTATTCCATGATGGCTCTTGTCAAAGAACCTCCTCCTGTTTTTGGAACATGGGTGAATATAAGTTTAGCTTTTTTACTTACTGTTGGCATATATTAGATCGTATTTCATTTATATATTTCACATAGATTTTCCTAAATTATAGTCTCTGAAACCGCATTGAATGTCACTAAAACCAGGTCGCTGCCATGCCATATTAGGGTTAACTATGTAGCAATTATGAGCCGGCTGTATTATATTTCTATAAAAGCCGTCTACTGGATAATTAAACTCAAGTTGACCTTTTATAACCTTTTTAAATATAGTATTTTTAATAGCATATGCATGTGTTGTTTTAGTTCCAGTCGTCTTGAAAATATTTGATGTAACTTTCTTTAGATTTTTATCAGGCTCGATGGTATTTCCACCTAGATAAAACATGTCCCAGTCTGCTGGCAATTCATTTATTATTGAGTTAAATTTATTATTAAAGTCTTCGCAGAATACAACATCGTCTTCAAAAATTAAAATATTGTTTAAGCCTAACAGAGATGCTTCTTTTATAATTTCAACATGGCTTAGCACACAACCTACATTGCCAGGCAGTTTTATTTTGCCTGCAGGGATATCACCTTTGTATTGTTTTGCACTAAATACATTATAGTCAATATTGTGCTTTATAAACTCAAGGTTACATTGCTCTAATCTATCTTTCCTAGACCTAAGATTAATAACATACGTTTTATCAAATATATTATTTAGTGTAGAAGTCATAGCCAAATTTTATAAAGTCTTGATTATATCTCTGGTTTATTATAGATATTATTTCATCGTTCAAGTATGTTGAATAATGGTCTCTAGGTATAGAATTATTACTTGCGACCATTGTTGTTGGGTTTTTATGGGGTAATGGCTGCTTAGAAGTATTAAATGGCAAGTCGAGCCATTCTTCATTTATGTTCTCATATCTTATAATTTTATCGATTCTGTTATTAAACCAATTACATTGAGGTTGAAGATGTGGTATAATTTTATTCTCGAATCTTTTTAGATTTTTACAATAATTTAAAAAACTAGTATCTCCTTTCAATTCTTTGACATAACCATACCTGTCGCCGTCTCTTTGCGTTGTTGACCACCATGCCGAAACAAGCCTATCGTATGGGTTTCTTACAACTGTAAACGTATAATACTCTTCATATTTTGCAGGCACTTTAAAGCCATGTTCTTGTAATAACTTGCCACCAAAATGTTCAATGAGTATACTATAAACACTTCTGGTGCCTGTTTTAGGTATTGCAATAAATGTTATCTTATTTTTTTCGCTTATTATCATAATATAGTGTACCCAAGTTTTTTTTCTAATTCTATGTTAAGTTTATTATTTATCTGCTCTATTACTTCTTTGTTTAATCTATCTTTCCATTTCTCATTTATATAATAATCGTTAAGTATTTTATATGGTATACCATTTGCAGTAATTGGTTCGCATTTTTCAGTAATGTTTTTAAATGAGATTGGTTTTTCTAAATTAAATTCATTGCATATATTTTGTATAAATAAATCTGGATCATTCATTAAATTTTCATAAGATATTTCAAAATAATTATTCACTATATTTTTTAATGAACCGTGTGATATTATTTTTTGATATCTCAAGTCTATTATATTATCATAGCTTTTAAGATTTATATTAAGCCCAACTCTATTTGAAGTTTTAAATAGAGAACGTTCATCCCATTTATGGTTAATAAAAGCTGGCAGTTCTAGATTTCTAAGATGTGGCATATGATGTGGCTTCCTGCGCATTGATAGAATCCATGAATATGGGTTCTTATAGATGTGTAAAAATAAAGTTTGGGAATTTTCAGAATCTGATATTATCTTATTGGTATTTATTATATCGTGCTTCCAGCCATATTTTGTGTCCCAATGGCCGCCTAGATCTATAAGATCTGTATTTTCTTTTATGAGTGCACTAATATAATTAGTGCCAGTATTTCGCTCACCGTATATTTTGAAGCTCGTAATCATAACTTATTCTTAAACCTTCTACTGGCCTGAAAATGCTCTATTACAGGCTTTGCGTTTGGGTATATCTTTTTCATTATATCGAAAATAAAAGTGTATTCAGGTGGCAGATTTTTGAAAACCAACTCATTTTTTGAAGACATATCAGCTATGATTTCACCAAGGTTCCATTGTTCTAACGTACTGTTTTTTTGTACTTTATTCATATTAACCCATCTATTACATAGCTGCCTGGTTCTTTCATTGTTTTCCATGTATATTGTGCCGCTTAAGCATTCGTCTTTCTTCCAGCGAAAGTCTTGTCGCCTTACTGCGACGTCTGCGCTATAATTTTCAAAAATAACTGGCATGCTATGTATGACTGCGTCACAGTCTACATAAAGAAGTCTTTTGCCAGGATGCTTTTCAAGCATAGATAACATGAAGCCTGCTTTGATTTTGGTATTAGCCTGCCAGTTTCCAAGATTACCTACACCTGTTATATCATAATTAAGGCCCAGCTTTTTACATGAGTCAATTAATTTTTGAGCCTCTTCTTGATAAGGTGTGCCTGTTGTATAATAACCTACTACCAATAAATCTTCTAACATGATAAAAGCTTTTTAAATTTTTCAATTACCATTACTGAGCACCTTTTATTTCTAACCTCTTCGCGTTCAGGATGCCATTGTACCATTACAAATTGATCGTTCTCTATCATTTCTATTATGCCATCTGGAGAGGTGCCAGTTACTTTAAAGCCAGGTGCTATTTTATCTATCGCTTGATGGTGCCTACTGTTAACAGTTATTGATGTGCCATCGGCCATTATAATTTCATGAAAACTTGAAGGCATCTGTAATATTCTCATGCCTTCTATTGATAATAATTCTCTGTCTAGACCATGTGGGCAAATCGTCTCAACTATATCTTCTATAAGAGTACCACCTAGATGTAAGTTAACCAGTTGCATGCCTCTGCATACAGCCAGTACCGGTATACCCAACACAAGAGCACGATCTATATAGATTTTCTCTATTAGATCGCGCTCAGGTTGTTTACCAATGTCTGCGCCGCCTGTTAAAACTAAACCTTGATAAGGGGCAAGATCTTCACCTGGTTGCAAAACGCTAATTGTGAAGTTTAACGATAACCAATCAATATAATCTTGCAGCCCAGAGCGAGGTGGCGCAATGGCAATAGTCATTTACTAGTCAGCACTTTTTTCTTCTGCAGCCTCTGCTGTAGCTTCTTCTGTAGCTGGTGCTGGAGGTGCAAATACTGCTACTGCTTCAGCAATAACTTTAGCATCTTCCAATGTAAATGCTCCTTTTGATTGTGCAACTCTTACAGCTTGTATTAAAACTGAAAGTGCTTGATCCTGTGTTAACGGTTGTGTCTGTGACATAGTGTTTATTTATTTTTGATTTATATGGTTACTAATTAGGATTGTTTAGTCTTTTATAGGTTTTGTATTGAATAAAAACTTAATTAAATTTATAAATAACAAGCACATCATCATGTCTGTTATTCATGTGTCTGTTATCGATTATGCGAATACTGTGATGTAAATTTTTTAATTCCGTTTTATCTTTTTCGATATCTTCAATGTCTTCAATAATGTATAAGCCTCCTGGATTCATGAAATCTTTAAGTATATTAAACGTTGCAATCTGGTGCTCTATCTTGTGGCTGCCATCATCTATTATAACGTCAAACTTAAGATCGCTTAACTGTTTAGCAAATTCAGGTAATGTAGCATCTGCTATTATAATTTTATAGTTATCGTCATTTATTAAATCGGATAGTTCATCATGTTGAATAATATCGACGCCGACAACTTTTCCATTTTCAAAATATTCCCTCCACATTTTTATAGAGTGCCCAAACATGATTCCTATTTCTAGAATATTACCGTTTTTACGATACGGCTCCAGTAGTTTAGCATATTCATTGATATATGTGTGAGCTGTTCCTTTATCACCCCAGCCATCAGGTCCTTTGTAGCTTTCGTAAATTTCCTCGAGTTTCTTCATTTTATTTCTATTGATGTTGATTAAAATTGTTTATATTTATTATAGAAATCTTGCACGCTAATTATATTAAGAAGTTCTTCTCTGTTATTGTCAAAATAATTCCAATCAAGGCAAGTGTTAAGTGATTCTTTATTGTATATTTCTTGAGAACCCTTTCTTATAACACCTAGACCCCAGTCTGTATCTATTACTGAAATTTCCAATTCAGGATTAGTGCATCTTAGTTTTACAATAGACTTCCACACGTCTCCGTTCCAAAGCATGCTTTGACGAGGAACTATTTGTGTTTCAAATATAGGCGGATTGCAGTCATGTAAAATAATAAAGCCACCATCATTAAGATATTTTAGAGAATTTTCAATGTCTTTATCGACTTGTTCACTATGATGTAGACCATCTATGAAAACGATATCGTATTTTTTATGTGCGTGGTTTTCAAAAAAAGAATCCGAAGTGATTTGATAATTGATTTCAGGAACTAGCATGTTTCCTCCAACTTCAGATGCTGGACTTGGATCTACACCGTCTTTATTAGGTATTTGTATTTTTCTAATGCACAGACCATCATTTACACCTATTTCTAAATAATCAATTGCGTTGTAGTTCTCTGCTAGAAAATTAATTATATCCCATCTTTTTGTTTTATTATCATCACAATATTCATCAACAGTGTATTTTCTTTTCTGAACACTTATTTCATTTAATTTTTTAATTATAGTTCTATCAAAAACTTCACAAGATGCATAATGAGTACTTAAATTATAAATATCAGTAAAACCTAGTTGAGGTATTTTAATTGTGACCGTGTTATTATTTTTTATAAAATCTGTAATATCAATTACGTATTGCTTATCTGGGCTTGGTATAAATGTGTAATTTTTATCGTTTATATTTAATATAACCTCTATAGCCACATCTCTAAACACTCTTATCGAAGCATAATAATTGTCAGTATTTTTTTCATATGCTAAATAGCAAGCAATTTTATCATCCACGATATTTTTAAAAGTTGATTTTGAATTTATTATATTACCGTGTGACATGACAACCTGATCGTCATATTCTAATGATAGGCCATGTTCTTCATGGTAATAAGAGTATAAAAACTTTTCAAAAATAGCTTCGTTTTTATTAATAAAATCATATTTGTTTTTTATGTGCAGCGAAGCTTCAACAAAAGGTTTAACTCTAGCTGAAAACAAGCCAGCATTTAAGTGCTTACGTGTATCATCGAATGCATCAAAGTAATAAGAGTATAAATCATTGTTATCTAGAGAAAGAGAGTGTTTTTTAAGAATATCCACGTTATGGATAACATAATCATAATTAATAAAATGTGCTTTATCATATCCATTTATATGAGCAACGCCTATTCCATTTTTAATTAATTTTAATACTGCATATGAATGATTAAACTCAAACGGATATACTTGCGAGTACTGCTCGGTTGTAGACCAAACCAGCACATGTGCGGCATGTGGAATTTCACTATAATATATTACAGGATTGTCTTTGTCATATATCACAAAGTCAGATAATTCATAATAGATATCAGGAACCTGAATATGGCTAGAAAGTATCACATCATATCCTTGTCTTTTTACTTCATTTATACACTGACTCAGAACTTCTAGCTTATCAATTGTATCAGCATGTGATAAAATGATTACAACTTCTTTACTCATTTTAATTGTTTTATTTTGTTTATAACCATTTCGCCAGTAATTGTTTTAGTGCACTCAAATTGTCTATCGGTTCCCTTGTGATTTGGACACCAATTCCAGTCGCCTGCATCTAATCTAAATATATTAAAACAGCCACGGCATATATCTGGACTTTCATTTATTACTCTTGTTATGCCTTCTACTGGTTCACAATAAGCTTCGCTGAAACCTGAAATAAGAACAACTGGTACATTTAAAGACCATGCTAACCAACTCAGACCAGAGCCGATGCCTATGAAAAATTCACATTCTGCCATGTCTACCATCAGATTTTGCAAGGTAGTTGGTTCAAATCTTTTTACACCTTTTGGTAAATAGTTTCCCATGTACCCATCACCTTCCTTTGAGTAAACCACGACTTCATAGTTTTGTGAATTTAGATAATCAACAACTTCTTGCCAACCAAGAGGATTGTTCCAATATTTAGGCTGCGCAGTTGAATGGAATCCTATACCCACTTTTTTCTTTTTGGCTACATTTGGTATTTTCAAAAGAGGCTTAACTTCTTTATACTCAAGACCGAGTATATCACTAGCAGTTTGTTGCATGGGAAGATTCTTAAACTCTTTTGGATTTCTACTTAAGTCTACTGAACTGTCTTCGTCATTATAATACCAGCCAATGGTATACATTGCATAAAGATTATCTACATTGGTACCTGGTTTAACAAATTCTATTTCAGGATATTGGTCGATAAAAAGATCGTTCATAAATGTAGACAACAGCATTTTACAACCATGCTTCTTTCTAAACTCTTCGGCGTATGGCATCCAGGCAAGAGTATCACCCAGCGAACTTGAATCAAGTGCAACATATACCCTCTTGCCAGTTGCATTAAAAGTTTCTTTATGAATGAGTTCGTTATTGCTTTTTCTATAAACTTCACATGTATATTCTTCAAAATATTTTACACCTGCTCTTGCCCACATTCCATACCCAAGTTCATTTGCGTATGTCGTCTGGCCATCTTTATTAATAAATTTAACGAGAAACTTATCTTCGCCTCTTCCTCTTATTTCAACGTATGGCCCTTTTACGAAATGATTAACTACAGAAACCTTTTCTTCTATTTTGTTTATACGAACATCTGATTTTTTTATATCTTTGTAAAAATCTAAAAGATCTTCTTCAAAATTATTACTTATTTCTTTTTTGTAAATTAATTTATTAACGTCTTCAGCAACTGCGGCATCTTTAATACAATGGAATCCTATTATAGACTCTTTGTCATATGGTATAAAAGATTGATATGCCCAGCCTTTATTGTATGTTGTTAGATCTACATCATCATATGAATTAAAATTATGATTATATGAAAATACAACATCATCATATGACTTAATGTTTATTGCTAACCATTTTTGCTTGGGAGTCACTCCTTTCTTCCATTGCAGGCAATTTAATATCAATTCATCATGCAGAAACTCTATTTCTTTTATTTTAATAACAGGTTCTGAAAAGCATGCAGCTTCCCATTCTTTAAAAAGGTCCTTATGTGTTTTATTAAAAATCAAAACGTTTGTTATTCCCTGTGGCGCACACTGTGTAGGAATATCTCCAAGTGCTTCTTTTAAAAGAGGCCCAGGTATGTACATACCATTCACACATGTAAAATCCCAGTAGCCTTTATTAAATATAGGACCGTCCTCAATTTCACTGATATAATTAAAAAGGCTGTTGATATTACTTTTGACCTGTATGTCAGAATCTAAAAAAACACCTGCAGCATAACCCATTTCTAAAATATCTAGCAGCACAGAAGGCTTTGCAAATTGCATATATCTAATATCTGTACTGTCACCATTAATTGAAAATTCTATATTGGTTAGATTATCATATTCAAGTTCAGACTTGTAATCAATTGTATAGTGCAGAATGTCAACATTAGAGTAGCGGGTTAAACCTATTATAAGCTGCTCAGTTAGTTTTTCAAAGCTCTTATTTGATAATAAAACAAAACATTTAGTTTTATCATTAAATGTTTTTTCATAAGAGAGTTTATAATTATGAAAAACCTTAACCGCCATTACTTCATTGATAGTTTCAGCAGAAAAGTTAAACTCAGGTATTTGGAATGTTTTAGACTCGTCTGGTAAAAAATCCACAACATGTCGTATGATATCTTTTGAAAAAATATTATTTACGTACACTAAACAATTCTCAAGTAAATCACCAGTTATGTTTGTAATTTCAAAACTGTTTTCTATTTTCTTAACTTTAAATTTATCTCCAAGCATAGATTATACCCATTTTATTTTCAATAATATATTCATTTGTAAAATTATGCCAATTATGTAATTTATATTTAAAATTATTTTTGGCTAATTTTTCTAATATCCCAAGAGCTTCAAAATTTTCATTGACATGAAACTCTATTATAAACGCATTAATTCTTTGTATATTTTCGTCTGTTATCGTTTTAAAGAAATCATATTCAGCTCCTTCTATATCGACTTTTACTAGATCGATAGATTCCTCATCTAAATATTCTTCGATTAGGGTATTAGGTGTCATCGCAGGCACTGTAATTTTAGTTCTATTATCGACGTGACCACCTGCATCCGTTACAGTAAGACTTGAGCCAACACTAAAATTATTATCTATAAAAAAATCTATTGTGCCATCTTTATCACATATTGCTTTGCCTATTACTTTAATGTCAGAAGTATTTCCAAAATTAGTTTCCAGTAATTCAGCATTGTTTGCATCTGCTTCGATCATATAAGTTTTAATACCTCTTTTTATAAATGGTATGCTGGCAAAACCATAACAAGCTCCAATATCCATGAAGTTTTTTATTTCATTGATATCTATGCCATATCCTTTGTATATGCCTAGATCCTCAAATTCAGAATACTCGTTAAATTTAACCTCCTTGTCTTTATAGAACTTAAACTTTTTATAAAGAGGGTCTTTGTCGTTAAAATCTTTTATGTTTATATTTTTTCTAATAACCTGGCCGTCTTTATAAACTTCAAGATAATACCCATTTTTACTGTTTGGTATATTATGCGCAGCAGGAGGAACAATCCAGAATGTTGAATCTTTTGGCTGACTCCAGTTATTATTAATGGAAATACAAAGGTCTGTATAATAATCAAATATTCTTAAGTCGCAATCAAGATCTTCGCCGGTGTTTCTAATGTAGAATCTATTTTCTTCTGCGCTGTACCAGAACTCAATGTCGGCATAACTATAAAAAAGATTATCTATTTTATTTTTATTACCATAGAATATATTTTTATCTTGATATGAAAATAAATTGTCAGTTAGACCTCTGTCTCTTATGTTTTTCTCCCAGCAATTTTCAAGCACATTATTAACAGATAACATTGAATCTATAGAATCATAAAAATCTATATTATTTAATATAAAATCTACTTTTGCGAAAAAAGAATTGGTGCAAAGTATGTTTTGGCCCCAGTTACATGAAACAAATTGGTATTTAAAATCTTGTCGCCAGTCTTTAAACCTGGAAACATCTTTAAATATAACGTCATAGGTTACTTTATATGTCCAGTCTATGTTTTTATATTCAAGATGTAATAAAGACATCTCTATTAAAATATTCTCCGCAACGCCATGTGAGTACTTTCTGTCATCTACAATATTTTGTTCCTGGTAAATGTAGAAATCACATTTCTGTTGAATTTCTTGAGAAACAGGAGAATGAGATGCAAGAACAAGATAGTAGTTTTCGCGACTTATAACATCTATGAAATCTTCAAGCATTTTCTGACCCTGTTCACTTGTCTTATAATACGTGATGATAAACCCTATTCTAGTATCTGTCATGTGTTTCAATTTTATCTAGTATCGAATAGCCTGCTGCCTGTTTAGTAATAGGGTTTTCGAAAATACCTGTTTTATAATTGCTTAAGTTTTCTGCAAAAAGCAGGTCTGCAACATTCCATTTACTATTGTTATACATGTCTTGTATAATTTGATAAGACTTCTTGGGAATTAAATAGGCATGTGCACCATAGAACTTATCAACAACCCACCATTCTCCATTTCTTTCTGTGATATTTGTATTATTATGCCAACCTAAAGAGAACCATAGCAGATCTGTCTCATCTAGTAATTTACATGCCAGTTCTACTTTATCTAAAAATTCTTGATAAGATATGTCAATTATTGCGTCGCATTCAAAGATAAGAATATAGTCACTGCCTGAAGCCGTGCCTGTTTCAAATGCTTTTCTGTGGCCAAGATAGCAACCGTAATGACCAGGTGTTAGTTTACCGCCGGGCTCCATGCTAATCTTTTCAGGATATGCGCATGTTTCAGCAGGCGGTAAGTCAGTGTATCTTTTACTTACAATTATATTGTAATCTATACCTAAATCTTTTAGTTTAGATAATGACTGTACTGATTTTATTTCACGCTCAGTATCAATATCTGTTAATATATGGAATGCTGATATATTTCTGGATTTGCTTTTAATTAAAGATGGCTGTTTTTCTAATCCAGCTTTTTCTAAAAGAAGTTTTACGTTCTCTTCACGTGACCTGGTTAAGAATGTTGTTTTATTATATTGTGCAAATTCATTGCTGTAATTTGAAAGCTGATACATCATAATATCCATATCATAGCTTATGGCTTCAAGTACAGATAGGGGTCTGTTCTCTAACTGAGAAGTGAACAGAAATAAGTCCATGGCGTCATAAAATTTGTGAGTATCATTACGTTCGCCCCATACCTTACAATTATCTGGCTTGTTCTCCATGATGGGCTTCCAGTAATCAGCAAAGTTACCAGCCTGGTTACCGACAAAGTGAAACTGAATCTTTTTATCAGTTACCAGTCTTGCCATTTCAAATGCTTCGCCCTGGTTTTTGCCTCTTGTAAAAAGTCCCACATTTAAAACATGGAAATATTCTGGATCCAGCCCTAATTCTTCAAGAAGTACTTCTCTGTTTTTTATAGGTGTTGGATATTTAATAACATCTGATTGGTTGGTTATAGATTCGTATGCAGTATAATTACACTCTGATACAAACATAGTCTTGTCACTGGTATAAAGTTTTTCGTCTTTATTAAAGCCAGTACCGTGTGTTGTTTCAGTAATGTAATAATCGCCCTTGTATATTTCACGAGCTATATCATTATCTATAAATGTTTCTGGAAATTCTTCAAAATGAATAATATCTGGTTGTACTTTATTGATAATCTCAAATACACCCTTTTTGTTTTCATCAAGAGTATAGAGTTTATTACCAAGAATATCTTGTATTAAGTTACGTTGTACAACAAGATGGCCTCCGGTAATATTGAGCCATTCTATAACGTAGACGTCAAATTCTTTTACAAGAATCTGAATTTTTTTGTAGAGAAATTGTGGCATACCGCCTGTAGAAAGATGCGGTGCTATTATAAGTATCTTTTGCTTCATCGATAATGCTTTTGACATACTTAATGTATATGGAAATTATCGATAATGTTTAGATAAATTTTTTAAAATGTATAAATAAATACAAGGCCGCCTCCGCCTTTACCCCCAGATCCGCCAACAGTTGAACCACCACCGCCTCCTCCTCCTCCAGAACCATATGCGCCATTGCCACCATTACCTCCCGGGACACCTTTACCGCTACCTCCACCGGCTCCGCCTAATGAGTAAAAAGGTTTCAATGAAAAGACACCATTATCACCATTCGCTCCACTATTTAAAGCTCCTCCATTTATAGCGGGCGTTACAATACCATTTCCTAGATCAACTGATGCTATTGAAGAACCAGCACTTACATCTACAGTTCCTCCATTCTGGCCAGAACAAACTACTGTTGCGTTTGTAAATGGAGTATATGTAACTACACCTACATAAAATCCGGCAGTGCTGGTAAATGATCCTAGAGATAATAGGCCGGCAACTGCAACAGTGGCTGCGGTTTCTCCTGTTCCACCAACAGGCACAGATGTTCCAGCGGTTGCCGCCGCTGTGCCAGACGTGCAAACTAAACTCATAATAGTTGCCGAGCTTGGAGTTATAGAAACAAAGCTTCTATTACCACTTCCAGCAATTGTTCCACCTGGGCCAGGTTGTACATAAAGAATATCTGGTAATACATTGGCTGGAAATAGAGCTTTTGTTATTGCTCCGCTGCCACCTGATGCTGAACCGCCTGGTGCACTTCCGTTTCCTCCGCCTGCTCCGCCTCCTATACACATCATCCAAATAAATTTACAGCCTCTTGGTTTTACCCATGTCTGCCAGGTATTAGTATCTGATGCATAGAATATCTTTACATTGTCTTGTTGGTTTAATATATTGAATTGATCTAACATAATTAAAAACTTGTTGTTATTATTATTATACCATCACCGCCTCTACCTCCATTTCCTGCTGTAGTAAAGGATGCTCCTCCGCCTCCACCGCCGCAGCCATATGAACCATTACCCCCGTTGCCTCCTGTTCCTGTGCCTCCTGTTGCTATTCCACCGCCACCAGCGCCTCCTGTAAATCCTAAAATAGGTTTAGTTAACATGTAACCGCTTACACCGCTTTGCGCATTAGTAGCTCCTGATCCCGCGTTTGATGTTGCAAGAGATGGAAAAGGTCCTACTGCAGTTAGTCCTCCACCAACGCCAGAGCCTCCTCCTCCAGCTCCACCGGTAACAATAGTTGAAGAAATAGCTATTGTACTTGCGTTTACGAGGCCACCTGGCAAGCCAAGCATACCTGCAACGGCTATGAATGTTCCTAAATTTAAAAGTATAGCATTAGCCGATGTTGCTATTGTTTCTGCTGCTCCGCCCGGTGTATTGGCTGTTCCATTTCCTGGGTTGCCGCCGACTGCTGCTACTGCTCCTGATGTTACTATTATATTTGCTGCTGATGTTACATCAGGTATAAGTGTCACAAAGGATCTATTTCCACTACCTCCAGCTGTAACAACTCCCGTTGCTCCACCTAAACCACCTGCACCGCCTGCTCCACATTGTACATATAATATATCTGGTAATAACGAGGCTTGAAATTGTGCTCTTACTGTTCCAGCGCTTCCTCCTCCTGAACCTCCTGATTTGTTTCCACTTGCTACTTGAAATCCTCCGCCACCGCCTGCACCGCCGCCGATACAAAGTATATTCACATATTTAGCACCTCTTGGTTTAACCCAGGTTTGCCAGGACCCAGCTGTCGTAAACGTCTGTGAGTTTGCGCCATAATATTGATTTTGAAAATATGATAAGTCTAACATTTATCTAAGTGCTGTTATTATTATTAAGCCGTCTCCACCTCGACCTCCGCCTCCTGCAGCTCTAGTACTAGGAATGTTAAGAGAACAACCTCCTCCTCCGCCGCCTG
>Ga0209668_10000232_pt1 | contig 23616 bp, 23 predicted proteins | sample FrelakmetPLP11PL_FD_187150 | JGI IMG/M metagenome (GOLD analysis project Ga0209668, IMG submission 187150) | Freshwater lake sediment microbial communities from the University of Notre Dame, USA, for methane emissions studies - PLP11 PL (SPAdes)... | ecosystem: Environmental > Aquatic >...
CGTCTACCGCAATGTATCGCCGCCGCATCAAGGCCGGCGCATGGCCCCAGGAAGTGTGGTACAGTATGTTTCAAATCGCCAATAATTACGCCACCCTGAAGAAGTACCACAAAATGGAATACTGGGCGATGAAAGCCTACAACTATGATAAAACCAGAGCTGAAAATATCGAGTTATTAACCAGAGTTTTTCGTACTATCGGTCAAAATTACAAGGCTTGGCACTATATGCAACTCGGTCTTTCCATAGCACTGCCTCCAGCCGCTGGAACCCTTTTCATTGACCTCAATTCTTACCATAAAAATATTTTGTACGAAAAAACAATCCTAAACTATTACGTGCAGCCGCTGCGCCGCGACGACTCCCTCAATGACCTGGTTGTCCACATGAACAATTTCGGCTCTCACCCGGCCATGATTAACCTCGTGCACTACGTCAGCCCAGTCCCTTTCGTAAAAATTCCATTGTCTTTCCCAGATATCGATGGCTTCTATCCTTCTTCTATTTCCCTACTTGCGGCTCCGTCGTCGTCGTCGTCGTCGTTGCTTGCAAACGTCCGCTACGTCAATTACAAAATTGGCCCCGTTGGCAACTACATCGTCCCAGGAAAAGTCAATACCCGTAACTTTTTCGCGGAATTTAACAAGGACGCGCTGCCACTGCTCGTAACCCCGGGCCTGGTGGAAATGAAAGTACCTGCCGACACGGGTTCCCCAGGAACCCCCGACGCCTGGGTTTTGGGCGTCGAAGACATTCGGATCTACCAAAGTAATTACCCAGGTATCTACAATTTCATCGGGACTTCCCTCGAGTACTCGAATTGCCAGAAAATTCGCCAGGTAACGGGTACCTATAATACCGCTACCCGCATTTTGGAGAATATTGCCTGCTTGGCGTCTCCTTACGGCACTGGCCTCGAGTGCGAAAAAAACTGGGTCCCATACCAAGACAATGGCTCCAGATTTATCTACAATTGGCATCCGTTGCGGATCGTCGATGCCAGCAACCCTTCGTTTACCTACATTGTCAGCGAGTCCAAAACTCCCACCTTTTTCGAAAATGTCCGAGGCTCTTCAAACTTTTTGCGCCGTGGGCCTACAGGCCCCCAAATCGGCATCGTCCACGTCGTCCAACACTTAACTCCCCGCAAATATTACCACATGATTGTCATGCTTAGCATCGACCATATCACCAGCGCCGCAAAGCTTGTGAGCTATTCGCTTCCTTTTTACTTCCATCAGAATGCTATCGAGTACGTGCTGGGCATTGCTTTGGGCCGCTGCGCCGATGAACTGATCGTCGCCGTTTCCTCCAACGATGCGGACCCTAGCCTTTGCTTACTCGATCTTTCAAAAATAAAGCTGATTGCCTGCTAATTTTTTTTAAGTCACACAAAAATGAAAACACAGCCTTGGTTAGCAGAAGCAGTCTGCGAATAGATAGCTAATTTTGACTTATTGCCGGAAAGCGACCCAGCAATTTGGACAGTGGCCCCGGTCGCGCCCTGGCCAATCAAAGCAGGACCATTTTGATTCCAGAACCCAGTAGGCCCCTCCGTAAACATCCAAGAGGCCCCGATTGAGTTACTGAGGCTGTTGCCAACGACAAGAGCGGTACCGTCATTTGAAATGTAGGAATTCAACCCATAATTTGCTAATCCAACGGTATCGTAGGCGAGTGGTACCGTACTACCGGCAGAAAATGTTCCGCCACTGCGATAGTACACAAAAACATTTCCTTTCGAGGCGACTGCTAAAGTATTCCCATTTGAAGATAAAGAAACGTTATATCCAAAAAATCCACTAGCAACTGCACCGGAAATTTTTTGTTGCTGGGTCCAAGTCGACGCTACAAGCGTATAGATAAATGCGGCACCAGTACCAGCATTCAATGATCCGTCCGCTCCAACAGCCAGGGTAGTACTGTCGGTGGACAATGCAACGCTTATCCCAAAATTAGCGCCCGCTGCAAGCGGAGTTCCGATAAGCTTCTGCCCAAAAATCCACTCATTGGATCCATTTTTGTTCAAAATCCAAACAGCTCCTATTCCTGTATTTGAGTCGGCTCCAGTACTATCATCGCCAAAGGCCCCTACTGCAAGCAGGTTATTGCCAGCCGTACTCACACTATATCCGAAGCAGGGAACTGGTCCGACAGCATTTGTTGGCGTTATTTTTGCACCACCAACCCCAAATTGCTGGATCCAACTAGAGCCATTGAACTGAAACATCCATACGGCTCCAACCTGCGTTGATAAATTAACAGCACTGTTGTCAAAGTTACTGCCGATTGCTACTAGTGTACCGTCACTGGACATATTTACTGTTTGTTGATCAAATGCATGTATACCAACATTTCCGGTTGGAAGAGGAAGGTTTGTTGGTGAGTAAATGCCATTTGAATTCGTTAGTACTGTACAAATACTTGTTGGTACTGCCGTCGGTGTATATACAACTGCTAGCTTATTTCCAGTAAAATCAAAGGACGTTGCGAAATAATTGACATTTGAAACTAAATTTGGAAAGGTAAACCTATTTCCTAGCTGAGTACCCGCTATTCGTACCTGTGTTACAGTAGCCAACTGCGACGAGGAATTCAGGTATTGTACTAAATTATTAACTTGTTGGGTTACTCCCGGTGGTCCAGTCGCCCCGGTCGCCCCGGGGGTTCCTGCTGCATACGTCACCTCATTGGTACTTGTATTGTAATATAGTACGTTGGCAGTCGCTGCTGGATTTCGTATCGGGTTTACATAAAACCCCGCATTCCCGGCCGGTGTTCCAAGATCGGCTCCAGTTGCATTAAGCAAGATAGCGCCTGCTGGAAAATTTGTTTGACCTGCATTGCTCCCCAAGATTATTGAATTTGCTCCTTGTGACTGAAACCCTGCCAAATAGCCTATTGCAACTGCCCGGGTTTGTTGGTTAACTTTACCAGCATTGTTTCCGATCGCTACTGATAAACTACCCTGGCTATTTGTACCGGCGTACGAGCCAATCGCCACCGCATCAGATCCTTGTAGTGTTTGACCGGCACTTACTCCAATCGCAACACTCTGGGAATTTTGAGAATAGTTTCCGGCAAATGTGCCAATCGCAACAGAATCAATTCCTTGATTGGTTTGACCGGCCCTTTGTCCAATCGCTACGCCTCTGAGTTGTTGTGAGAAATTTCCTGCAAGGTTCCCAATTGCCACCGAATCAATTCCTTGATTGGTTTGACCGGCCTTTAGTCCAATCGCTACTGCACGGGCTCCTTGGCTTCTGCTACCGGCAGTAACGCCAATTGCGATTGCCTGGGTTTGTTGGTTGTTGCTACCAGCATTAAATCCGATTGCGACCCCACTCACACTTTGAGAAAAACCTCCGGCGAGTGTGCCAATCGCAATTGCCTGGGTATTTTGGTTGTTGCTACCAGCATTAGTTCCAATCGCCACAGAATCCGCTCCTTGATTGGTTTGACCGGCACTTGGTCCAATCGCTACACCTCTCATTTGTTGTGAGAAATTTCCTGCAAGGTTCCCAATTGCCACCGAATCAATTCCTTGGCTCTGAGCTCCTGCCGAGGCGCCTATCGCCACTGCAGTTTGTCCTTGCATTGTAAATCCGGCAAATGTGCCAATTGCCACCGCATCAGTTGATTGAAAGATAGCGCCGGCAAACGAGCCGATTGCAACACCATTGGTACTTTGAGAATTAGTTCCGGCATTGGCGCCAATCGCAATTGCCTGGCTATTTTGGTTGTCGGAACCAGCATTGCTTCCGATCGCCACCGCATATGCCCCTTGGCTGGTTGCACCCGCACTGTTGCCAATCGCAACTGCACCATCCTTTTGATTTTGGATTCCTGCCGAGGTGCCAATCGCTACCGCCTGGGCTCCTTGGCTATTTGTGCCGGCCGATGCGCCAATCGCAACCGAATTTATTCCTTGGTTTTGAGCTCCTGCTCCGCTTCCGATAGTCACATTTGCATCGCCGACCGCCCAAACACCACTAACACTATCCCAGTATAGATAATCCGCCCAATTGGTTCCTCCCGTCAATCCCGTTCCCGGAGGGCCTGTCGCCCCGGTATTGGATGTACTTCCCGCAGGACCGGTAGGCCCAGAGGGGCCTGGTGTTCCCGCGGAACCTGTGGCGCCCGCGGTTCCGGTAGCTCCAGTGGCGCCACCGCCCACAGGCACATCTCGCGAAAGAATACCAGTTACTGGGTCAATGTAAATAACATTACTCGCAGTGCCAACCGGTAATTCCGATACCGAAACATTACTTGCTGATAAATTTTGGCTTACACTTCCCCCGGAATATATATTTGTTACTGCAAAATCGTTTGGAACGTTTCCAAAACTGTACGCCATTTTTTATTTTTAAAAAACAAATTTATTTATAATTTTTTATCGTGTTTTTTATATCCATTTATTACTTACATATTTTTCAGCACAATTGCGTCAATTACCAAAAAAAATAGAGAGCTCCCTCTACTTCTTTTTTACTGTTTTAATAAAAAATGATTCCAATCATCGTTGTTTCCTATAATAACTACAAGTACGTCAGAAATACTATTAATCAATTAGGGGCCCGTGGCCTTCTCGGCCAGGTCACTGTAATGGACAATCACTCAAGTTGCACAGATACCCTCAACTATTTGTTTAGACTCGCGGAAACTACCGCCGCCAAGGTCATATTCCGCGAATCAAACGAAGGCCCTTGGATTTGTTCTTGGAAAAATGCTGATATCTATCACTCGTTACCAGACAAATTTATCATTACCGACCCGGACCTCCAGTTCAACCCTAACTTGCCCAGTAATTTTTTGGAAGTTCTGGCAGACTTATCGGACCACTACCAGTGCAATAAGATTGGATTCGCACTGGATATCTCCGACTCGCAATTGATGTTCCAGACGTCTTCTTACGCCAACAATCAGTCCATCGCCGACTGGGAATCCCATTTCTGGGATAACAAGCTAGATACTTCCGGAACTCGATTCATCAACCTGGACCTTTACCGGGCCGAGATCGACACCACATTCTGTCTCGTCAATAAACAAGCAACCGGGGCGCAAAGCGCTATCAGAGTCGCTGGGGACTTTACTGCAAAGCACCTGCCATGGTACCGCGACAATGCAATATACTCCATCTACGAATTATTGCAACCAACAGAGTCCTGTATTTCCACGATTTCAACAATTTCAAAGGTTACTAAATCTTACATTGATGAAAATTTTTTTAAAATCTACAAGAACGACGAACTTTTTTTAATTGAAAAAAGTACTGAAAATACCAATCAAAACCTTGATTTTTGGAAAAATATTTACTCTTCTTGGGAAATAGAAACATTTCATGTTTTTGATAAATTTCTTGATTTTTCCAAAATTTTTATTGATATTGGCGGTTGGATCGGAACCACTGCAATGTATGGCGCCCGAAAGTCAAAGCACGTCTACTCGGTCGAGGCGGATATTGGCTCATTTGCCGATATGACTAAGAACATTAATTTTAATTGCCAAAAGGGTTGCACAACACTCATCAACAGGGCCATTTTTAACGTCAGTGACATCGATATAAAATTCGGCAAGAATAAATTTATGTCCACTTCAAAATTAAACGATTCAACTTCTCAAATTTACGGCGATGCGGACGACGCCGACGCCCATGCTTATTTGATCAAAACAATTACTTTGCAAAAAATAATCGAGGAGTATCACATCGATCCCAACGAAATTTCATTGATCAAAGTAGATATCGAAGGCGGCGAAGAAAATATTTTGCATGATTTATTCAATATACACAAAACCTTCCAAGTACCTCTCTACATCAGTTTTCACTACGATTGGTGGCAAAATAAGGATCTCGATCGCTTCGCCTTTCTATCGGCTGATCAAAAGGCTACTGTTCGCCGCTACCCATTCATTAGCCTGCTTTTTCAGTAATTCCAAAAATTTTCATAGTCAGCAAAAGCCCAATTTATTCAATAATTCGTTAGTAGCCGCACATCGTGCCAGTTATAATACGCAAAAAATAATTTTTTGTTTTCTAACCAGACTTGATACCAGACATTGACTTCCCATGTCAGTAGTCCATGCTCGCTAATTATTTGCAGGCACTTGGCTCGTGTTTTGTCCGCAAACTCGATGAGCGTCGCCGCGGTTCCGCCAAACACCCCTCCAGCGAAGAACCACTGTACATCGTGCAAAACATTGCCACGCGGCTGCTGTTCCAGATCCCAAATCCTGGCGATCCGCACGGACCGCAATTCTTCTTCCAGTATTGGCTTGCTCGCCAGCGTCTCAATCATTTGCGAGTACTCCGCGTCGGAAAGCTCGGGACAGACATGCTTCATGCCAAAGTCTACCCAGACAAAGCCCTCGGTTCCAAAAGGGTTTGTGGCGACTGCTTGCCTTACAAATTCCGTCTTATTGCACATTAAAATAAAATACTCGAGCGTATCTTTTTCTTTGTTTCCATTGATTTCGCAAAAATTGGGGCAGCTATGCTCGGACAAGTAAAAGTCTTCGGGATCAATTACAATAATTTTAGTAAGATTGCCCTCAGAAACCAAGGGTTCCACCGTTAACATTGTTACTTTGTCAACAAATATAATTTTCGGGCACTTGGCTTCCAGTAAACCTTTTGCAAATCGCAGGTACTCGGGCGAGCTTCGGTTACGATTTCTCCCAGAAACAAACGCCGACACTATCGTGCGATTCCACATTTTTTTAATGTTTTAATTTTCAATGCCAAGGATAGTCAGAGTAACGCGTCTTTATTCTTTTTTTGTCGCCGCTAAAATAATTATTGTTAATATAATTTTAAGTAACATTCAATGCGCTTATCTTTATTAATTTATTATAATATTTCTACTACGAATAAATGGTCGAATTCGATTCTGCATTTGAAACCTTAAAAGCCTTGGAAGGCCGCGGCGTCCGCTCCGAAGACTTACTGGAGTTTAACCAGGAGCCCGGGAAACAACACTACCGGCTTCTTTCCCAGCTGGCTTCGCACTACACCGGGCGCAACATCATCGACATCGGCACCCACAGGGGCTCCTCGGCATTCGCTCTCAGCATCCAAGGCCAGAACAAAATCATTTCCTTTGATATCGTCAATAATGTTTCCGTGGAAATGCAACAGTTACTACAGAGCCGCAACGTTGTCCTATCCCTCGATAACCTTATGCTCAAAGAAACCAGGGAATCGCCTTTGTGGAAACCCATTTTACTTGAAAGCGCCTTCATCTTTCTCGACATCGATCCCCACGAGGGCTCCATGGAGTACGAATTCTACTTGTTTTTGCGCGACAACAACTACCAGGGATTTGTTATCTGCGACGACATCTGGTACTTCAAGGGAATGCGCGACAATTTTTGGTACAAAATTCCCTTGTACGATAAGCTTGACGTAACAGACTCTGGTCATTGGAGCGGCACCGGCATTTTGTTTCCCACTAATTATCCACTCGTGGCTCGTGGAGCCAGTGGCTCCCTCATCTTTACCCCAAAATGGACTCTCGTTACCGCTTATTTTGATCTCACAAAGTGCCCCGACGCTAGTTCCAGTATCAAGAACCGGCCCCAGTCATACTACCTGGAGGCCGCTGCATCAACCATGGCTATTCCCGCGAATCTGGTGGTCTATTGCGACGCTGAATCCCTTGACTCGTTGGTCGCGCTTCGTCCATCTTTTCTCGCAGAACACACCAAGTACATCGTCCGCGACTTCGAAGACTTTGAATTCGTTAATAAGTACCGCTCTAAAATCGCAGAAAATCGCCTAAAATGCCCCTATAATTTTGACGACCGTAACACTCCGTCGTACTACTTGTTCTGTATGACAAGGTACGCTATGCTGCAGGAAATAATTGCTTCTACTGACGAGCTTTTCCCTGGCGCCTGTGACGCGACCCACTTTGCCTGGATCAATATGGACATTGAGCGCATGGGCTTCCTCAATGTCGCGGCCATCGAACGCTTTTTGACGGCAGAACCTCGCGATCGCTTCTCTACTGTTTACATCGACTATATCCCAGAATCGTTGACAAAGACCGAGTCGCTGCCCGTTTATTTCAAATGGGGTCGCTGCAGCATGTGCTCCGGCTTTTTTACTGGATCGGCCCATTTCATGGCCAAGGTCTGCAGTCTCATCGAGAATAAATTTTTGGAATTTCTCGCTCTGGGCTACGGGCACGCCGACGAGCAGCTTTATTCCCCAGTCTTTTTTGAAAACAGGCACCTGTTTCATTTCTACTACGGCGACTACAGAAGCATGGTCACAAATTACACTGGCGTCCGTGTCGACGCAAGCACTATTCTGCGCTTTTTAATTGCAAATTCATTCAATGCCGGCGATCTGAAAGTCGCCCACGACGCTTGCCGGGCGCTTACCGACTCATCTGCTGCCATCGCTCAGATTTCAAACGATGAATTGGCAAAATTAACTTTTTTCTTTGAAAATTCTATTAAAAAATAAATTTATTAATTTCTTTTAAACACAAATAGCAAATTCCTCTTCGTAGACAACAGCCACGGCGATTGCTCAATCGCTGCATTGAACTGGTCCACATAGTCGGTCACTAGCCGGCTGCTCGGATATACGTCTTCCACCACATATATCCCCCCGGATTTCACCGTCGACCAGAGATTCTGCACCGTTGCCAACTGGCACTGGTCATAGTGCGCCCCGTCGTCAATCAGTATATCAAACTGAGTCGGTTTATGATGCAACGAATCACATGGTGATTCTACAAACGCCTTTACCGCAGAGCTATCAGTGCTATTGAGCAGATGCGTGGTCACCCGGGGCTCCCCGGTAAACTGCGTGTCTTGCTGTATATCAAACCCATGGATCTCAGTCTCGGGGTGATCAAAATAGTCCCGCCAGCTCTTGAGCGACGCCCCCTGTTGGTAATGCGGCTCCCCATAGCCTACCATCGAGCTAGGAGCCCCGGGTATCAACGTCCCAATGCCTATTTCTCCCAGGCATATTTTTTGGTGACGCATCGTTTCAAATATTCTTTCATAGTACGGCGTATAGCCATTTATTTCCTTGTCAGTCCCATAGTGTTTAAAAATATCCCCTAGTTTTTTTTCCATATTTATTAAAGATTTTTATATTTTTTTATCTTTTTTTATTATTATTTAAGCGTTTTCAACCGCACGCTGCGCATCTTGCTTGCTAGGCCGCCGTCACAGTGCCGCCACCGCCGCCATTGGGTTCTTGGGTTTCTGGAACTACTAGCTTTAAAAATGTAGCTTCTTCATACCAGGTGCTCATATCTATCGAGTTGGTTTCGTCATCATACAAGCATACGAATCCGGTTGGAATGTGCACAATATCCATCGCATCGGGCTGGTCGCTCACCAGGCTTTCCCGGAAATAAAATTCCAAATTATGTCGCCCTTGCAGAAATCGCAACGTCAGCTCCGCCATCGCTCGCGCTAGTCGTTAAATGCTTGCAAATTTTTTTTTATTAATTTACACAGCTTGCACTAACACATTCCAATAAAACAATTTTTTCTGGAACTTTTTCGGCAGCTTCGCTTTCGTCGACAAACTTTCGGAAGCTTGGACCGGCTACACTTTCGCACTTTACAGCTCCGCTTCCGACTACACTTTTTCGCCTTTGATTTTCGTCGTACTAGCTTGCCCATTTTTTTTTATTAATTTTGTTATTTTTAAAAAAATTTTTTATTTTTTTATTTTTTTACTTGAATTTTTTTTGTTGTATATTCTTTTCCATCACTATCTTCACTATTGTTGCTAAAAATAACTTCTCCACTGCTTCTTTTCTTTATTTTAAAGTTTTTCGGCACACATCCTCGGCTGTACATATTCCCCAAGTTTTTAATTAGTTCATACTCCACATCTACATAAAATTCTTCTGGGCAAGTAGTTCCGTTATATCCTACTTTTGCTTTATCTTCTTGCGTCACACACTCATCTACAGTCGTCTCGCATAACTTATAGTATTTTTCTACAAATGTGTCTTTTATTAGGCACGACACATCATTAAGCACTGGCTTTGATTCAAAGTACTGTACTTCCATTAATTTTTTATCTTTGTCATATTTCCTCACTGCTATTATCACTTTCCATTCCGTCGGCTTAGTCTTATGCTCAATAAAAATTATTTCATACCGAAAGTCTATTAATTTACAATTACTCGTCGTTCCATATTCAAATTCATCACTGTAATAGCAAAAGAATTCATCTTTTTTCTCCTTCATTTCATTCATTATCTCAAAATTACTAAAATCAAATCCTGGGTTATCCATTTTCACCGGATCAATTAGTTCTTCAGTCGGCGGCGGCAGTGGCGTTGGCGGCGGCGTTGGCGGCGGCGTTGGCGGCGGCGTAGGCGGCGTCGGCGGCGTTGGTGATATTTTTTTATTATCGCTATTACTTTTGCTATTGTCATTGTTACTTGGTAGAAAAACAACTACTGCAACAACTACTACAACTACTACAAGCATAATTCCTAAAAATATAAATTCTTTTTTTGTTAGCATTTATTAATATTCATAAAAATTTTAACCAATTAACCAATCAGTTCCATCTGAAAACACCGGCGTAAATAGTGCTCCACCGGCAACAACGGCTAGCCCAAAACTAGCTGCAATCACTAAAGATCCATCGGTGACAGATGCTCGAAGGCCTTGGTTGCCTACTGCCGGAGTTGGCAGCGTTGCTACCGTGTATATATTATTAACCTGGACAGCCTTTCCATCGCTCGTAATGGTTCCCAGTGCTGCAATTTCGGCAACTACTTTATCGAAAACTCCGTGCTGATTACCATTAACATTGGTAAACGCTGCGTCTCGTTGTACCTGTCCAAAACTCATTTTTTTTTTATTAAATCTATTTTTTTTTGTTTTTTTTTCTTTAAATTTTTTTCTCAATGGTCGCTTGCTATCCACGTTTTAATAAATTTTTTTATTATTTCGCTTTTTTCTTCATCGCAATCACTATCAACTCAATGGTTTCGATTACCATTCTGTCCCTGCTTCTGCTTTCAGACAACGTCTCGATCATGGACATTACTTGCCTCTTTTTCATTGAACTCGCAGGCTTCTGCATAGTCTTCATCGTTCATGTTGCCAACAAGGAGTGCCAGGACTCCCAAGACCCTCAAGACTCTCAAGATTCTTTGAATTCGCTTTTGGATTAAATAAATAACCTAAGATTTGGCTTTTATTTGCACGCTACTCCATTCTTACAGTACCATTTGTTTACCCCTGTGACTTGACAGAGAATGTGAACCAGACACCCAGTTATGAAATAGCTCAGCATCACTTGCCACCAGAAATTATATTTTTTATTACTGAAATCTTTCACAAATACATACATCAGCATCGTCGATATTATAAACCCTATTATTGCTGTGCTTACCCCAACTGCTAATATCTCGTACACAAAATTCATTTTTTATTTTTATTTATCTAAAAGCTTTTTTTTATTTAAAAAAAAACTCTTACGCAATGGTCGTACAGTGTCCTTTTTCTACCATCAGAGATATTCTTTTTCAACTCGAGGACTGCTCCTGCATTGTTGAAAGAGAACGCCTGGCGGAATCTATTTTCAAAATCGCCTCTGAAAACGTTTTGCAAATTCGCAAAAAAAAAAATTTTGCCGCCGTTGTCATCGAAAAACTAAAGGAATGGCAGCAGTCCCCAGTCGACTCGGGCGAATTCAGAATTTTTACTACTTATTCATTTCTTTTGGCTGACCTCCAGCCTAGTCTTTACGAATTAAATTACAAAAATTAATTTTCAATATTCACATATCTTGCACCGCAAATCCTCATCGGGCGCCAAAAAGTTTCCGCATCCGTGCGCAATGCATTGCCGAACAGGTAGCAGCTGGTCATCACTTTTCGCGTCTCGCATATCCTTAAGCACATGCAACAGAGCCAACTCTTGCAGTATTTCTTCTTGCTTCGATTCCATTGTAAATTGCTTTGACAAGCTAAATCCTTTTTGTTCAAATTTGCGAAGCCGCGCCAGCAATTTAATTTTTATTTTTTCTTCTTTTGTCGGTTCAGTAGCGCCGGGGCCCAATGGGCCACTGCCTTCCATCGATCCAAGCACATATATATTGGCTAATCCTGAAAAATATTTTCCAACGCCGTTTGGAAAAGCATCAAACGTCTTCAAATCTTTGCCTTCGCAGACAACCCTAAAATTTTTATTCTGATAGGACGCTGGCAATTGCCGCTGTATATTATCACAAACAGTTACTGGATCTACTTCGGTTGGATCCAGTAAAATTTTATGCGAGGCTCCCAGCACTGTTTTAAGAAAAAAAGTAGCCATCTTTATTTTATAGCTTTATAAAATTCCTAGTGTTATTAAATATAATGTAGGCAAACACATTAACACAAAAAAATTTTTAGTAATATAATTTTATTAATTCAACTGTTTTATCCGGAATTGTGCTTAACCAAAAAGTTATTTTCGCCGTCAACGCCGCCAGTCGCTCTTGCCACTCAATTGCCCGCTTTTTTTTGACAACAACCCGTCCTTTTTTGTCATAGCCCCAGCAACTGGGTTTAGTGCTTGTTTTATCAGGATTAAATCGAATAAACACCAAAGGTCGATGCGCTATGTCCTCGGAAAGCTCCATCATTCTAACTTCTTCGCAGCTTTTATCATAGGGCATATGTCCATGTTCATCGACTTCCACAATAATAACATGCGTTAACAATTCAAAAAAGAAATCTGGCTTTTTCTTAGAGCATCCGCCACTGATGCGTCGATCATTTACGATATGATGAGTGGGAAAATGCTGCTCGAGGTGACGAAGAACTGCTAATTCTTTGGTCTTGTAGTTGCGAACCCCCGGTCGTTGAGTGTTTGGAAACAGTCGATAGTAGCATGTCGCACAAAAGCCATCATACTTTTTTTGGCCACATCTACTGTCTATCCAATCAATGCAGCTGGGGCAACGCCTACCCCCACCGTGAGCCTTGCAAAAATAATATCCTCCCTGAGCGCTATTGTCACACGCTAATCCATCTTCTTTAAAACCCTGGCACCGACGTCCTCCTCCATGAGCTTTGCAGAATAAAGTAGATCCTTGAGCGCTTTTATTACACTTATTGCCGTTTTTGTCAAATCCTTGGCACCGAGGTCCTCCTTTATGCGCACAGCAAAAATTAGTTGTTCGCTGAGCGTATTTACTACACGCCTTGCCGTCCTCGTCAAATGCCCGACACTTAGGTCCACCGCCATGTTTAATACAAAGCCCAGTAGCGTCATAAGCACTGGTTTTGCAGTTGCTGCCATCCTTTTCAAAGCCTTGGCACCGGGGTCCTCCTCCATGAGCCTTACACATCTCAGTACCCTGACGAGCGCATTTACTACAAGCCTTGCCGTTCTTGTTAAATCCTTGACACCGACGTCCTCCTCCATGCACTGAACAAAACCCACTTGCTCCGATTGCGCCATTGTCACACTTTGTACCGTCGTTTTTAAATCCTTGGCACCGACGTCCTCCTTTGTGCGCACAGCAAAAATTAGTTGATACCAAAGCGCCTTTTTCACACTTGTCGCCATTATCTTTAAAGCCCTGGCACCGACGTCCTCCTTTGTGTACAGAGCAAAATTTAGTAACACCACGAGAACTTTTTGTACATTTATCGCCATTCTTGTCAAAGCCTTGGCAAGGATTTCCACCGTGTCTACAACAAAGTCCAATAGCGTTATAAGCTTGGCGTGGACAATTCAGAAAGGTACAGTACTTGATCTTTCTTTTACGCTTTCGCGTGGCTTCTCTTGGCACTTTCATCAAAAAAAATGAATTTTTTTTTGCAACTTTTTTTTACAATTTTTTTTTGCAAAAAATGACAGTTGATACCGAAAAAAAATAGTATAAATTTGTGTTTTTTTATAAAATTAATTCATTTTTTTCTGTGTCTGCTTCTCAGTAAGATGAAAATTTTGTTCTTAATCGATAAGACGGCATCGATGACTTATTTCCTTGAGGCGTTGCTTCCAGTAATCCAAGAGCTCCGTGGCTTTTTGGATTTGTTTTTTAAGGAAGTTTTATTTTCTGTCTGTGTGTATTCAGATTTTGCATACCAATCACTACCAATTGACCCAGTCGTGACCCATTGCAGTTTTACAACATCAGCTGAATCCCTGGCCACATTTATTTGCCTTCATAAAAAGCCCCAGAGCAACGATGACAATGACGAGTGTCAGCTTACGGCGCTGATGTATTTGCTTGAAAATCAACTGCTTGACGACAAGACCCTGGTAATTCATTTTACAGACGCTTTTCCGCATTTGCCCAATGGTGTCTTTTTGGGATATAACTCCAAAAGGGAATATGACTTTTTTCAAGCAAAAGGCTGGGCCTGGGATCTTACAACCGTTGCTGCTCAAGTCGTCGCTACCGGCTGCATCATGATTTCATTTATCGACAACCACCATTACTCAACCAATCCCCGCGGCTACGACAAGACCTACACCCCGTTCGGCTCTGTTATCCCTTGTTTAAAAACAAAAATCATTGCAACTGTTACGACAACTGTCCAGGAGCTTATGCTGACAAAATCTAATTTTTTGTCTATTTGTTTTGCAGATATTCGAAAAAACGTAACAACAAGCCCAGACTATTTTTGTAAGTGTATAGCTTTTTTCAACGACCAGCTTAATCGTCGTGGACTTGCTGGCGCCCTTGACATTTTTGGCAATCGGATTACCGCAGAGCTTTACCGGTCTGTTATTTTACGCCGTGATGACCCTTCTGTTATTTTAATTAAAGACAGATTGTCGCGCATTAATACTACTGGCGAGCTCAGGCAACTGATGGATAATTCTTTTGGCCGCCTTGAAATTTTTGACGACAAATTTTTGAGTGCATTGCCGAACCTTCCGCGGCCTATAATCGTTATTGCACCATCATCTGTTGAAAAAATAGCCTTTCCTGTTAAAAATTTGCAGAGTCTCTTTAGCTCTTTTGAAAAAATCAACGTGTCGCACTTCAAATGGTTCATCAACGGCCTCCAGGAAATTAACCTTGATGTTGATTTCTCAGACTCCAATGAAATTCAACCGTCCTCGCTTGCTATCGTTCCCCAGGCCGTTCCGGATTACCTGTTTTTTTCTATGCTTACTCATTTAATTTCCCCAGGTTATCTTGCCAATGCCCGTCAGAGCGCCATCATTGCTTTGCTATCACTCGGAGCCGATTATACATTACGCACCAGGGCCCGGAATTACCTTGGCACTGTCGTCGGCAAATGGCTTAATTTTGAAACCGATTCTCTTGGAAAATACAAGTACCCTGAGAACTTTGCCATTGATTTTGTCCGCTTTTTGCTGCAGCAAAAACACCGGGCGTTTCTTACTCTGGATGAGCACCGGATTTTTTTGGCCACTGCTAACGCCAATCACATCATTTATCTTCCAAAAAACATTACCGTGACCGTTTCGACAAAACCTTTGTTATTGGATCTTGCCGTTCAAACATTCTGTTGCAACCGATGTGGCTTCAACCGGCCCGAGTCCATTAGGATTGTTGGCTCGGCGATTTGCGGTTTCTGTGAACCGGGTAATTGTTGCTTTGAACCGACTGAAGTATCTGAAACGGCCAAGCACGTTACTTGCGAAAAATGTCGTGGCATCTATGCTTTGGTTCGTCCTGATATCTTTATCGAAAAAAAATACTCGGCCAAGTGCTATTACTGTTTTAATGAAAAAAAAGCCCCGCTGGTTGAATGCAGTTCTTGCTTAAACAAATGGATTATGCCTGGATCGGGGTCCAAGCCGTCAACGCTCGAACAATGCGCTCTTTGTGTTGAAAATAAAATTCAGTATTTACCGACTATTGTGGAGCTCAATCGTTTTTTGTCAACCAATGGCCTCAAGGACACTCTGGCGCTGCGCCAAAATAGGACCGTTGCCCTCGGAAGCACTTGGAAAAGCGAAATCGATACCATCCATAACAAAATGCTAACTCTGCCCAACGGAGACGCTATTTTTCATAAGGTTGATTTACTTCTTTATTTGCAATTTAATTTAAAATACATTTTGGATTGCACTCTTTGTTGCGAAGAAGTCGATCCCCATTCAGGCCAGCTTGCTATCTGCGGCATCGCCGGTAAACCCAATTGCACCGGCGTCATTTGCACCGGCTGCGTTTACAAGCTCTGGGATTTCGCCAAGCCAGGCTGCATTGTAGAAATGTCGGCAATTAATTGTCCGTTTTGTCGCCGCGCCATTTGCCAGAAGAGTTCGGCAAATCATCCTATTAAAAATCTCATTGTTCCCGAAAATGCCTCAACAATTGCCTTCCAAAACACTATGGCCTGGTGTATTGCATGCAACACACTAAAACCATTGGCGCAACGGGCCTGTGGCGAACATGCTGTTAATTCTAATGCTAACGCTACCGGCTTTGTTTGTTCGGACTGTCGTCCGCCGCAAACGTCAACCGCGCCAGTGGACCGCATCTTCAACTGTCCCCGGTGCTCCGCTGAGGTCTGCAAGGCCATTTCCACCAATGGCGTCATCAATACCGGCTGCAACCACGTCGAGTGCGTCGCTTGTGCTTCTCGGGGCATTGCTACACATCTATGCGCATTTGCCGGATGTTTTCGCGATTTTGACGAGGCCGGTGACTGCTACGACCATATGACTGCAGAGCACGGCGGCTACTACGATGTTTAAATACTAATGTTTTTTTTTATTTATGTTGATTTGCTGCTTAATTCATTTTTCCAAAAATAATTTTATTTTTTTTACATATATTATTAAAAAAAAATTTTAATTCTTAATGGAACCCCGGGATTATCTATACATCGCTCTCATCGTTGCTTTAAGTGTTGCTGTTATCTTCCTTATCGTAATTTATCGCAATAAAAAAAACAGTTTGAATTGCGACTCTTCAATCGGAGGTACTATTTCTTGCGACAATCTAAAAAAATTGACCTCGGTAGGATTTGGTTCAAAATATCAAGGCAATGCCTCAAATGATCTTAAAGTAAGTTCACTAACCCCAAATAGCAGTGGAATCTTGGCTATCCCCGGCCCGCTTTACTTTCCAAACGGCATTACCATCTACAAAGATCCAGCAATACCCATTACTCCAGACCCTCAACCAGTAAATTCTACCGATAATAAATATTACCAAATAGACATATTCACCACTCAACTTTACGCTATTATAAAGGACAGTCAACAAACTCCTCAGTGGCCGAATAAATTATACACTTTACTCCAAAATGTTAATCCAAATCCAGCCAATATAAATTTTTTCTACGACGGAATTCAGCACTTTATAAATTTGCTGGACGCATACCTCGCCCATCACGATCAAAATTCAGATCCGGTCTGGGAAGGATACCACTCGTTCTTCGTCTATCTCTCAAATTTGCCTGTTGTTGTCATCGATTCAAAGGGTGCTATTACAACAATCGACCTTTCATTCAATCCCCCAAAAAGTATTCCAGGACCTCCTGGCCCAATTCCAAATTACAATATAAACAACGCTTGGCCCTCAATATCTACAATCATCAATTGGCTAAAACAGCAAATTTCCAACATCGGTGGCATCTCCGGAGTCATCAAAAAATTCGAAACTCGTATCAAATACGACATGATCCAGAGTTTAATCAACAACGAATCCGTCGACGGAAAATCGTATCGCGTACTAGCCCCCGGAACCCCAAAGGGCACCGGAGAATGCACTACTCTCCCCGCTTCCTGGTGGCAAAATTGCCCAGAAGGCTCGGTTCCCGTTGGCTGGCAGGGCTACAAAGACGATTCTTCACACGCTTGCCACAAATGGTGGCAATTCGGTCTCGGCGAACTCATGTGCCAGCAACTCGCATCGGTTTACACTTCCCGTCTGGGCGGCAAGTGCGACGATCTCATCAAACCAGATGCAAAACGCGACTATGACTTCGCAGCAAGCATCATCGCCAGGATCCTTTCGGACCTCGGTCTCATCCCAAAACTGGCTGGCGTCATTCGCGTCGTACAGTGGATTTTCTCAGAAGGCCTAGGCAATTTCGATTGGATTTTCGATGATCTGGTCGACGTTTGCTCCAATTACATGTGTGCCCAAAGCGTAACAGGCCAAGAGTTTGCCTGTGCGGATTCAACCGGATCAACAAATTGCTGTCCAGCGGCTTCCGACGCCCAGGTGGCTAGCCGAGCCTGTCCATCAAGCGATCCCGATAACTTTTGCCTCGCTGGTCCTGCTGGACAGTGTAAAAAGAATGCTCCTTGTACACCGTTTAACCTTACCCAGCTTATCCAGGGAAAAAACAACAGCGTTATGGATCCTCCACCAATTCGCGACTTGTACCACATTAGCAGTGTTCCTCGAAAAAAATAATAAATCTTTATTACCTAATTCAATCGACAGCGCTTTATTAATTAATTAAAATTTTGTCTTCATTTCAATCATTTTTATAAAAATTATTAAAAATATTGGAAATGCTACTACTAGAAAACACCACATCGATGGCTGGTTACAACTATAAAACTTGTTTGAAATAATTAACGCAATCACAATAAAAAGACAAGCAAACACTGCTACTTTAATTGGACGACACAGCAGCAAAAATATTACTATTATTGAAAAAAGAAATATTTTTCCCGACGCTTTTTTCCACCACAAAAGATCTAGCCCTGAACAGTTTTTTTGCGGCTCTACGCAACTATAATTTTCACTGTTGTTCAAAAAATATATTATATGACACACATAGAAAACTAGTACTATCGACGCCGCTATTTTTGCGTATACATTTGCTGCATTTAAAATCATTAACGCTACAAACACAATCAGGGGCTGCGTTAAATTCAGTATCAGTGCTGCATTTGTCGCGCGTCTATTCACAATTCCACATTTATCGCGCCATATAAAAAATTCCGCAACCTGCATCCCTAATACCCAGAGCCAGATCACAGATATCGCAATGACTGGGTCTCGATATTGACTGTCTCGTTGACTAAAAATCAGTATTACTACAAATATAACCCCAAGACAAAATGCTATTATCGAAGCTCTTTCAGATACACACATTTGTTTTTTTGAAAAATTTATTAATTATTAATTATTAATTTTTTTATTATTTATTTAATAAAAATCATGGGTCATTTAATGCGCAAAAAATCTAAGCCTTCATCAAAGCGACGCAGCCGTGTCCGAAAAGGACGCAGCGCATCCCCTATGGCGCGTCGCGTCAGAAAAAGACGCAGCGCAGGTTCCTCTAGACCCATGTCGCGTCGCGTCCGAAAAAGACGCAGCGCCTCCGGAACCCCCAGGCTCATGCACAGCCAGCTCCATACTGAAATGATGTATGCTGGATTAATCTAATTAATAAAATAAGTTTTTTTTATTGCAATTTTTTTATGTACTGAGTCGTGTGTTCAATCGATTTCAGTATGCTCGTCGTCAAATACATATCAAATGTTTTCTTTTCAAAATCAAGAAACACAATCGCTTGTTTTTTGTTCTCGTCCCATTCGTAATAGTTGTTCCAATAGTATTCATCTTTTAAATAAAAATTTATCATTTCTTGGAAATTTTCAGAAAACGTCAGGTGCTCAACTATCGGCATCTTTGGCAAAAAATACAGTGTATTGGTTTCACTATCGGTCCAAATAATGTAGCGATGGTGCACATAGCCCCGGTAGTTCGGATCGGGCGAATCTGCCGGACCACCGTCAACGCCCTTTGTTAGTTCTACTAGCGGCGATGGCGTTTCAATAAATCCGCTTCTACACGTTCGCGACATTTCAATAAATGCCTGTAGAGGATTCCATATGTCTTCAAACGTGTGTCGACTATACCCAAAATCAAAGAAAAAATCATTAAATGGAAATTTATCCACACATATGTTTATAAAAAAATAATTTTTTTCACTGTCTTTGGCTTTTTCCGCTACGCTCTCGTCCGTATCTATCAAGTGCGTCGCTTTACTAAACGGCGTAATTCCTGGTCCAATTTCTAGTATTTTATTGTACTGCTTTTCATCACACTGCCGATAGTGATGCCTTAGGATTTTCTCAATCGGAAACCAGTATTTTTGCATTTTTTGATTTCTTAAAAAATTAAAATGTTGAGCACACATACTTTATACGCAATTTTCAGCAATAAACAAAATTTTTGGCGAATTAAAATTGTTAAGGAAATTATTATCGTGTCAATTTATAAACTCCCATGATTCTTCAAAATCCTTTTTTTTTTTTGTTTTAAAGCAAGCTGTCAAGCTCTCTAGCTCTATCTCTTTTTCAAAATTTTCATTATCATTTTCCATAAAAAACTCTTGAAAATTGCATTCAAAATTATTAAATATTTGCATCTCTCCCACCGCATCATTTCCATCAGTTTCTATATATCGCTTTATAAATCTTCTTGCTTGGCCTAAAATGTACACTGAAACTTGGCCGCCAATGTAGTTTAAAAATATATTCGTCATTTCTTTTCTTATAGCTGTATAAACCAATGGTTTATTTTTTTTCCTATCGTCGTGTCAACACAAAAAATCCAGTGCACCACAATCCCAATCAAAAATACAGCTATCAACGTCCACAAAAAAGATGTATTTAACACCCAAGATACCCCATAACCCAGAAGGATTGTCAGTACTACATCCACAATTGCTATATCAAATACCCTGTACGAATGTACTCCTTTTCCCGGCTCGCCTAGCGCATTTTTGTACTTGCATAGCATTTATTAATCAATTAAATATTTTGTAAATTATCAGCGGCATCATCATCGGTATCGCACCCCACACTGCCGACCAGAAATAATTAAAGTACTCATAGTACCCTTTAAGGCTTTTGAAGATCATCGCTTTTCGAAACAACAGGTCCAGCAATACACCATATATTGCTAGCGATAGCAGCGTTATCGGAATCCTACTAATAATTATTCCCAGAAAGAAAATCACCATCATCCCACCAGCTATAAAAATAGACTCTGCTCTGCCATGTTGCTTAAAATAGTCTTTGAGACCCCACCCCGTCGGCCCCCCAAGCCCATTAGCCGCTCCCAATTGCAGCATCGAGTCGCCCAACATCCCGGTCACACACGCTATTCCTATTAGTGCGCAATTCGTCGTATTCATTTATTTAATTAATTCATTTAATTAATTGTTTTTTTTCTCTTTATAATTTTTTTCCGGCTTCATGCCTATCGGATTACTATCTTGTTCTCCTTTACTTGTTTTCTGTGCTGCAAACACTCGTCACACTCCGGATGCTTGCTTGAATATACCAGTATTGTGCCTGACATTGTGCTGGAATAAATTTCCACATCGTCATTTAATGTGTGTGTGGTTAGCGTGTCCAAGTAATAAACATTTGTCACATACTGATGCACATAATCTCCTACTTTTCTTAGCTCTGTTATAAAGTAATTCTTTTTACAAGGACTACATCTGTACTCCTGCACCTCATTTTTTCCAAAATACTCTTCATAATTAACTATCATCTTTTATTACCCTAAAATTAAATTTTTTTGGTGCTTAAATTATTAAACTGCTTTAATCAATATTAAACATGCTCGAGGAACTGGCTTTTGTATTTTGCTGCGTCCCAGAACTCCAAGCTTTTTTACTCAACGTTTGTCTTTGCTGCTTCAGACCAACACCTCCTGAAGCGCTCGCAGAACCGCTAACGGCTGCGCAGAACAACTGACGAATTAACCTTTAATAAAAGTCGTTTCTTGCCACCCATCAACATTTACATATCCACTCGCATGTCCTACTAAAATTATTTCAAGCTTTTGAGCTTTCAAGCTTTGTCCACTAAATCTCAGATGTATTGTATTGGGCGTCTTACTTTCATAAAATTGCAAATTTTTATTTTCTTCCCTAAATTTGTCTGTAAACTTCTCTGTAAATTCTAATTCCTCTAAAACTAAAAAACTTTTCTTGCATTCTATTCTTTTTAAATATTCATCTACTGACTGCTTCCCAATAAATACTGGTCCTTCAAAAAGCCCTCCTCCTCTACTACAACCAACTGACAGGTTATTGCCTTCCGCGTCACAAAATCTTACTGGGCCATTCTCCAAGCATCCACTCAATTCGTAGTATGTAACCGATCCCAAACCCCACACTGCACACACTACTACCCACGACGTCTCGCTTTTCTTCTGCAGAATTGTTTCTACATTTTCTACTTTTTTACAGTAGTAATAATCCTTTGTCTCGTCAAATCTACTAAGCTTTAACTTTTTAAAATCAAATCCTTTTTCACTCATCGGCCCCGGGAGTTCTCGAGGAATCACCGGCCCTGGCCCTGGGGGCCCTACTGGTCCTGGCCCCGGGGGCCCTATTGGCCCTGGCCCTGGCACGGGCCCCGGGGGCCCTATCGGCACTGGCCCCGCCATTTTCTTTTTCGGGTCTGTTCCATTTTCTTTTCCAAAAATTAGCCACAGAAATACTACTACAAGTATTATATATAAGCAAACAAGCAAGCAAACAAAAATTATCTCGTACATTTTTTTTATTTAAATATTAATTTTTAATCAAAGAAAAAATACATTAGGCTTGTATGGGAAATGAATGCTTCTTGTTATAAAAATGAGCACTACACCATTCCAAAAAATTAAATCATAGATTTAAAACATTTCTCTTATTTTTTTTTTATCTTTTTTATAAAATGCAATCATTGGCTTATAATTTTTGATTTACTCAATTATAATATTTTAAAAATTATTTCTACTGGTCATGAAAATAATATTGATATTGTAAATATTGATATTGTAAGGACTGATATTGTAAATGCTACTAGGCAGGTGTTAACCTTGACTAATTATAATGATTTGCACGCAAATACTAGTATTTTTGGCTCAGACTGTGCTTTAATTAATTAAATTTTTTTTTTGAAAGTTTTTGATTATTTATTAAAACATGCCACTAGTTGAAAAAATTGTTTTTATTCCCATTATTGTTACTACTCACCGCCTTAACGGCCATTGCACCTGTAAATCAAAAAATTGTATTCTTAAATTTTTTTCAGAAAAATCCCAAAATATTCCAAAAAAAATAGATTAATAAAGTACAAGCCCTTTATTAACTTAGACAAACATACAAAACCACACTGCGCGATTCCATTTCAAATGTCGGTAAGAGATCATAGACCTCTGGGCGGTTACGCTCCTGCTGCAGCTGGCACAGAAGATCTTGGACAAGTTACTTTTCGTAATCAATATATACTAAAATTAATTTTTATTAATGTTTTTGTAATAAAAAATGAGTTTCGCTTTATTAACTTAGACAAATAAACAAACTCACACTATACACTTGCGCGCCAGCGCTGCGCGATTTCATTCAAATGTCGGTAAACCGTCCTCGACGATAAGTCATTTTGAGATCATAGACCTCTGCCCTCAAAAGCATTGGGCGGATAGTTGTTTTATAGCGCAGGAAGGTATTCGCCGCATTCGGCCATGAATTTTACCAATATATTCCGAGCGCCATGCACGTCTCGTCGCAATGAGTAGCCACAATCGCCATCGAAACATCGATAAATTTTACTTGAGCCAACATTTTTGTTCAAGTTACCACAGGCGCCGCACGCTTGTGTCGTATACGCTTCGTCTCCCCAATCGATTAGCGTACAGTTGGGGAAAGAAGCCGCCTTGTG
>Ga0209668_10000233_pt1 | contig 23556 bp, 54 predicted proteins | sample FrelakmetPLP11PL_FD_187150 | JGI IMG/M metagenome (GOLD analysis project Ga0209668, IMG submission 187150) | Freshwater lake sediment microbial communities from the University of Notre Dame, USA, for methane emissions studies - PLP11 PL (SPAdes)... | ecosystem: Environmental > Aquatic >...
ACCCTCTTCACTTCTTTCTGGATTGTCTATATTTCTATTAAGCTGACTAAGCACAATAAAAGATATAGGAAACTGCCTTTTCATTAGTGTCAAAGCTTCACCAAGATTATTAAGCATGTCATGTTTATCTTTCTCAAATGCTGCTTTCTTAAATAATAAAGAGTGATCAATAGTAATCAGTACTTTTGGTAAAATCATGTTGTTTTCAGAATCATAAGTTGCATGTTCCATCATATACTCCCCTATAATTTGCTTGAACTCTTCTATGGTACAAGGCTTCTCTACTACATCTATGGGATATTTCACTTTGGTCTTTGCGTAATCATAACATTTTAATAAATCAGATTCAGAAAGCTTTCCATCAGCACTACACAAGTACTTATATGATCTTCCTATTACACTGGAATACTCACGTATTGCAGATGTTCTTGCTAGCATTTCAAACTGGAATTGCAGAACCCTAAAATTCTCACCTGGATTGAGTGGGAAAGATTCCCTTACTATCTGTTCTGCAATAAGTGTTTTACCACTAGCCGGTCTGCCACCAATAACAGTAAGAGTATTCCACTCTATACCATCAGTAGTAGCATCATTAAACTTTGCCCAAGGAGTCTTAAGACTTTTTATCTGTCCGTTCATCCTACCTTGTAGGTATTCCAAAGATTGTTTAAAGCCGTCTCTTTGACTACTCCATTTTTTTGAAGTCTCCTTTTTATTATTATCCATAAAAATTGATTTGCTTAATCAGCAGATTTTGCAGTATTATACATCAAGTGTAAAATACTTATTATAGCTTCAATAGCTATATATTGCAGAATTGTAACAGGTAATATAAACAATGATATCACTGTATAACCAATTACACTTCCTAGAATTGCTACTCCCAATAACTTCAATTTTCTCTTATCAATCATACTACCTTTTCTTTAAAATAACCATCATCATTGTAATCAGTATCTCCATTCATATATACCTCACAGTAATTTGCTAACTCAGACTCAAATGTTTTCTCAGCTGGATTAAGCTTACGGATAAAGTATTGAGAAGTTCTCATGTACTTATATCCTTGTCTTTCAAATTCATCAACATACATTTTTGTAGCATTGATGACTGTATCCCAATCATAGCTGTTTGTCTCAAAGAACCATCTAAAGTTATTCTCTAAATTCTTCTTATCAGATCTAGCATATTTACCACTTGGTAGTTTAAATTTAGGAAATATTTCTAAATATTCATCAATTTTTGTCAAGAAATCATCACCCATAACTTGAGTAGATGTTTTCTTTTTACTAAGCTTAAAATAAGAATCAACATCTTGTATTAGGTTAACAGACTTAGTTGTTAATTGACCCATGCTAATCCAACCATCAGATTCTAATCTAGAAGACTCTAAGCTTGTGTTGATACTAGAATCACATGTTACTTTAGTTTTATAACTATACAACACATAAAATAAGTTTGGAGTCAAACCAACTTTAAAAAGTTTATTAAATATCTCTTCCATATTACCACTCAATATCAAATTTGTAATTCTGTTTTAGAATCTCAGCAGTCTTGACAAATGCTCCATTAGAATCCCATTGTGCTAAGTTATTATAACTTGCGCTTGCTGGATGCGTTGTGAATAACTTATAGTTATTATCATTTACAGCATCTGCCCATTCTTCTGCTTTCTTACCCATGTAGATATAGACTAATCCGTTGTTATTCCATGTTAGATAGTCAAACAGATAAGCCATGAATGGTCTCCATATAAGATAATGTTGACCAATCTTACCTACATTAGTTGTCAAAGCAGTATTAAGTAGTAATACGCCTTGATTAGACCAACGTTTTAAATCCATAGCACGAGAAGCATTGACACCATTATAAACAGTTCTGTTTATCTCTTCTAGCATAAATGTTAGACTTGGTTGCATCTCTTGGGCTTCACTAAGACTAAATGCTATTCCGTCAGCTTGATTCAGACCAGGATATGGATCCTGACCAACTATTACTACCTTGAGTTCACTATAAGGACATTCTTCAAAAGCTCTAAACCAATTCTTCATAGTAGGAGTAAACCTTTTACCATCTCTAGATTGTTTAGCTAATGTAGATACTATGTCTTCAAACTCTTTGCTGTATATAAAACCCCGCAGTACTCTAGCCCAACCAGATGGTTCAAGCTTAGCACTGATCTTATCTTTTATCTCTTCAATATCTAATTTGTTACTCATAATTATTATATTTGTTTCATGGCAATTAAAGTAAAAGAACTCAAAGATGATGCTCTTGTTGATGTAAAAATCAGTAAGAACTATTACATGATGCTAAAAGCAACATTGTACTATTTATTTTCTTCTATTGAAGAATCAGAAAGAGAAAATAGAATTACAACAATAAAAGATAAGAAATATGTAGATATGGATCAATTTGAACGCTCCTTTTATACACTTACTCTTTTAATTGCTGAAATAGAAAAAATTGCTCTTGAACAAGATCTTTATGAAGAAAAAGAAATACTTGAACCTACTGATGAAGGCTATATTCCTCCTACCCAAGTTTAATACCTTGTTCTTCTGCAATCTGATTACACGCTTCAATAGCTAAAGACATCTCAGTAATATTACAGTCTGCAAATGATTTGCATACTACTTTGGTACTTTGTTCATCTTCTACTGTATAGCACAGTCCAGCTTTTTCTTTTACAAGGACTTTTAAGTCCTCAAATGAATACCCAAGATCCATAGCAATTACTCTGATACACGTATGTATCTTAGAGATTTGTGCTGCTGAAGCTTTTTGACCCTTTACACTTATAAATATCTCAACTTCTTCCCCGTCCATCAACTTATCTATAAATAGCTGATAGAGGAGCTTGTCCTTATTGTCAGTATAGACTAGTTTCCCGTCTGTCTTGACTAATTGTCCTGAAAACATTTGATTTAGTATTTAGACCACTTGCTAAATAGACCTATTAGAACTTGTACATCTTCTATGTCTTTGATAGTTACATCAATTTCATAGCAGTAAACTTGCCATTGAGAATTTACTATCTCATCACTTTCATCACTTATAAGTACAAAATCTGAATTAAGTTTAAGTGAGTAGTAGTAGTAATCATTTTTATCACCACTTTCTTCTGTAAGCACATCTACTCTTTCAAATCCTTCTTCTATTAGTTCTTGCTCAGTCATCTGATTGTCTTTTTTTGTTATATCCCATGTGAGATGTCATAATTTTACTCCCATATTCCTCGGCTAATTTAAGCATAATTGGAGAAGCTTTAGTAACATCATCAGGAAATTCACTGTATTTCTTTATTCTTTCATTTCTCAAGGATTCAATACTCTTTATTGCTATAAATAAGTTATCCTCATCTTCTGAGCTAAGCATCATTATAAGATTATCAAATCCTTCTTGATGTATGGTATCTGTTTCTCTTAAGAGATTCATTTCAGAAAATAACATAAAGTCACCAAGATCACCTTCTTTTGTACCTTTACTATACATCCACCAGAGATAATTAAAACTCCTGTCAAATGGTAAAGTCATGTTATAGTGTTCTTTTACTATTTTCTTAGCAAGTTTCTTATATGCATTAAGTACCTGATTATTAGTGATCTTCTTGTGTATCATGATTTAACTTTTTAAGTTTTGCAGGCGGACAATAGTTTGCTTTAAGCCACTTAACAAATTCATCTAATGTTTCTATTCTTTGATCAATAGCAGCATTATAGATATTAATCCACAAATCATTAGGTTCTTCAGTTACTTTATGGTTTAACTTAGCAGTTAACTCTGTCCATCTTCTACCTGATGCATCTGATTTTATATGTTTTACAACATCAAAATCATACTCACTACCTTCATTACCATCACAGGTATCAATCCATGAGTCATCAGGATGTAGTGGGAGCTCTAAACCCACAGTATACAATTCATCATTAACCTCATTGTATATAACCGTCCACTGGTCATACTTTTTTGTCAATATTCCTTTCATACTAATAAAAATAAAAAAACCCCAACTTCATCAGCTGGGGCTATCATAATAAACAATAAGTTATTTACTTGGAGTCTGAAGCTTTACTATTCTATCAAATAGTTGTTCAATCTCCTTGTTTTGATCTTTAATCTTGTTTTCTCTATCTTTTAGTGTTTGCTTAAGTTTTTTATTCTTGAGAATAAGAGCACCAAGTTCTTGTGTCTTCATCTCATGCTTTAACTCTTCCAGTTCCATTTGCAACGCACCAAGATCAGTTTTTACAATTTTAAGTTCTTCAGTAAGTTCCGTACTTTTTTGCCTTTCCCACAATAACTTTTCAGTATCACTCTGTGGTCTTAGGTTCATTAAAGGTTCTTCCATAATTCATGTCAATCTCTGTACAACAAATGTACAATAATTAAAAATATCAGCTGTTTCATCTTTTAGTGTCTAAATAGTCAATAATAAATCCAATTGCAACCAGGATATTCATACCTAGTGATGTTATAATCTCAATTACATCTTCATAAACATTACTCATGAGATGAATATGCCCTACCATCCAGAATGGAATAGACAAGTTTTGAGATATCCATACTATAAGATACTTTAAAAATGCTTTCATAGCAAATTAATCTTCAAAAACATCATCTTCTCTCATTAAAAAATAGAATGCTATAGCAATCACTGCTACTAATATTATTACTGGTAAATTATCTATCATGCTTTAAAATTTATGTTCTACTTCACTTATCACTTGAATCAAATGTTCACTATAAGTAGAACTTGTTGCATAGTTATCTGCAAGATGATTAATATAAGCTGCTCTGCTTTTAATCTTTCTAACAAACATAGATTGATATAATGCATAATCTATTACTGACTCACGCCATGTATTAAATCTTGCATAATTACCTTCTGAATCTAAAGCAAGTGTAGCTCTACTTTTAGCTTTCTTCATACCAAATAAGTTGTTGTCTTTTATAAACTTCTTAGATGTAAAATTACCTGATTCTATGACAGCTTGTGCATAGACAACTTCAGGATATTTGATATTCAGGGCTTTAAGATAACTAATTAATTTATCTTCAGTAAACATATCAGGTTTATCCCTATACACTACCACAGGGATCCGCTTCCAATTCTGCACATATACCACTTTAGGTTTTTCAACTAGTGATACAAGTGCTACAATTAGAAGCAGACCCAGGATAGTAACTGCATATCGGAACAGTATTTGTTTGTTAAAAAATATCTTTAGCATCCTTCTTCATTATTTACAGGTTCAACATAATCTGGCCAAAGATTCTTATAACCATATCTTTTAAGAACCTTAATCTCCAGACAAGTCTTTTGCATCATCAGTGCTTGTACTCTGACTCTGTTTAAGCCTCTTCTCAATTTCTCGTATTTCTTCATACTCTAACTCTTTTTTAAGGTGGTGTTCCGCAAGACTAAAGTCTTCAGGTAACTCATCTCCATATTGTTCTTTAATTTCTATATACAACTCTTTCATTCTTCCCATACAGCTAATGCTTTTTGTATTAGTTTACGTAATGCAGTTGAAGGATGTTCATCCTTTATCTGGCAATAAGATTTAATTTTCATGTATAGTTCTTTGTCAAACCCTACTCTGTATGAGTATGATTGTTTCCATTGACTATTAGGTACAGCAGAAGGAAACTCATAAGGAAATCTAGCTCTTACATCTATTGTATGTTTCATAAATGAAGCATCAACAACTTTGAGTAAATTATAAGGCTGCTTCTTACTATGATTTACTGTAGATCTTTCTATACAAAATATACTTTCTAATTCCATTTCTGTAATATTATACTTATAATGGAGGAGTGCAATAAGATAGTTTCTAGGATCAAGCTTAGATCTTTTCCTACATTTATCTTTTGGTATGTTTGCATCCACATAAGCTAATACATCTTCTAGTGTGTACATGTGTCTTCTATTGTTAAGTATCCCATTATTATACCTACTGGAGGCACAAGTACTCCTGTAATTCTTAATGCTTCTGCTTTATAGGCTGGTTCAAAATCATAATCAAATAACTTAAAGATATTTGCTCCCCAACCATATACGCACGCAAGCCAAATCAACAGAGCTAAAAACTCTTTTGTTATTGTGTTCATAATTTAATTTTTTTGATTTAAGCTACTTCTAACTTTTCTTCTTTGAGTACAGGTGCTTCTGCTGCAATAGCAAATCTGTCTGCATCAAAGTATTCATAAGGAAAACAAGACTGACCAAGCTCAATTTCTGCAAGCTTAACTCCTACCTTATTTCTTTGGATATTCATCATAGTAGTAGCAATAACTGTATAAGTCTCACCCTTTTTAATCCATTTATCTACTGGAATCTGTTTAGGACGGTTGCTGTCATTAATACAAGTCACTTTTAACATACTCTTTCAATTCTACATTAAGACCAATTTCAGTAAGCTCAGTTTTAGTTTCCATCATATCAAGAAACCCACCGGATGCAATATCACACTTACCATTATTATGTGCAATTACTGCACATTGTTCTGCCTGCTCTGATCTATGACCACAGTATCTCATGAGAGCAGCTATCACAAATAGATAGTCATTCTCATTATCATTCTTTAATATCAGCTGATGTGTCTTTTCCAAAACCATTTTATATACTGTTAAATTAATAAAAAAAATCATACGGGCAGCAGTCCACCCGTATGACTATAGTGGAATGTTAAAATCTTTCCAGGTTATTTTGCTCTCATCATAACCTTCTATAGCTTCTTTTACCCACTTCTCATCTATTGTATCCATATAACATAAGATATGAATAGTAGCTGTTTCATCTGGTGAAAGACGCAATAGCCTACCTCTAGGCATAAATTTGTCCAACAAAAGCTTTTAATGTTGAACTCTTACATTTCTGTAAGGATTGGACTATATCTTCATTTGCATATACCAGTTTATAACCGGCAACTTCTTTATTCATTTTAAGCATGTTAGTAACACAACTCTTAGATAGTTTAGTAATAAAAGTTACTTCTTTTACAGACTCAGTAATATTTAATATTACATTCTCAGTGTTTAGTATTAGTACAGGCTTACTAGATTTATTAAGCAAGCCTTTTTTATTCTTCATTACATTATTTTCTAATTGTCTTTTGCTTAATGCTTTTTTCTGAGCTTCTGTAATATTAATTTGAGGAGTTGTTGGATACTTGTTAAACGGCTCACCATGTATTCTCCACACATAGCCAAATGCTGTTCTTCTTGCATAAACTCCTCTTGCAACTTGTGAAATTTTACTATTATTTTTTTCACTTCCTGTTACTTTAAATGAAGCATCAGACAAACTTTCAAATGTATTCAGTAAGTTACCTTGTAAATCATATTGATCCACTTTGTATCTTACTTTATCTAGATGTTCTTTGCTAAACTTATAATCTCTTATACCATCTCCACCGGATGTTCCATTTACTAAGTTATTCCACATTAACTTATATTCAAAAATAGTTTGTATTTCTGCCATTTTTGCTTCAACAGCTGTAGTATATTCAGCTAGTAAATGAATCTTAGGTTTTTGATTTTTATCTAAAAGAGATTTTATCCAACAATGTCTATGATGTCTAGACCTTTTATTTTTAAAAGATTGTTTACATGATGAAATGTGCCCAGATAGTCTATTTAATAACTTTTGTTTAGTTATTCCTATATATCTTACTCCTGTTTCATCACTCAATGAATAAAGTTTGTATTTTATATCTTCCATGTCTCTGCGTATTACACAAAGCAAAGGTAGATAAAAATATTTAATTATACAAATGTCCCCCGTTTCCATGTAGTAGCTAGTTACATGTACTCTATTTCTAGATAGTCTCTGAACCTTCATAAACGGACTGTTTATGCTTGGCTGCTGATTGGCATATCATTTCTGACTTAGCTTTCCAGACAATTAAAGGGATTTAAAGAGGACAGGTATGTTTATCCTCTGTGCAGACTTTCTCTCATTACCATAAGCATGCATAATGATACCTTGGCGTAGCTCAGGAATATTTACACCCTCACTTAATTGAAGTACACAAGATAGTTTAGTTATGTCTCCATGCTTGAACTTAATTAAGTTCTCTTTGGATTCTGGATTAGTACTATGATAGCTATCCTTACATATCCTGTCAGACTGTTCTTGAGTATTAGCAAACACTATACACTTTGAATTAATACTTTCTAACAAAAGCTTTGCATACTTCTCCTTTCTAGGATATGTCTGCATTGCTTTCATACGCATTACCCTTGCTATCTGCTGAGATTTTCCCGGACTTGCTGAGTCAATTCTATTACACCAATAGTTATAATTGGCTTGTTCAGTAGTATAGAATGTACCCTTAGCAGTTGTTACTGCCATAGACTTGTTCTTGTTATCCAAGTGTAACTCATGCACTATGATCTTGTAATCATTCAAGATATTGTCATCTACAGCATTATCCACCAAATACTCATAGATGATAGGACAGTAATCATTTACCATTCTACCTTTCTCTGAATCATCTCTTTTAGGTGGAGTACCAGTCAAACCAAGTATCTTTCCGTGATAGTTATCCAAGAACTCCCGGTGGCTATCAGTCATACTGTGACACTCATCAAGATAAATAAGATCATACTCATAAGGATCTAACTTATTTAGACTTAAATAAGTACTAAAGGTGACCTGACTTAACAGTCTGTCTTTCTTGAACTTATGTGCTTGAACTGACCATTCACTAAGAATAGTTCTAGTAGGACCAACTACAAGCACATTCATCAAGGGAGTTACATTCTTTTCCATATGCAACAAGCCAACCAGAGTTTTACCAACACCGGTGGCCAAGCCTAATCCACATCTAGATTTACCTTCTGTGGCTTTTAATGCTGCTAGCTGAATCTCATCTCTAGTCATAGTTTCTGTATTTTCTTTTTGACTTTCATCCAATAAATCATTTCATCTGGATCTAACTGTCCCATCATAATATCTACTGCTTCCCATGCTAATGATTTTATAAGCTCAGGATCATTTATACCAGAAAAATCACCACGATTTACAGTAGCTCTAATTCTATTATACAAATACTTTGCTTCATCTTTTGGCTTCTCATTCCTCATCTTCTTGTGATTTAAAGTTTTCATATAACCATTCTTCATAAGTAGTACATCCGTCATATTCATAACAGCCACAATACATTGATGCTTGTCCTGCTTTATATGCATCTTTTGCTGAAGTATTAGAAGCTAAGAATAATTGTTTAGATTCCATTTCTTTAGCTTTTTCAAATAACTTAGCAATGAACACTCTTGCATCATTACCTACATTTAACTTGTTAATTTCTTCATTATACCATTCTACTGCTGTTTGTTTCATAAAAACAGTTTTACATCATTTTCATTAAGTAACTCATGGAGTTTTTCTCTAATCTTATCATACGCATTGTATTCTGCATCAGTTAAAGTACCATGCTTCATCTCTCCACGTAAGTATTGATCAAGTTCCCATATTGTGCTCCACATGGCCGTAGCCTGAGTATAAACCCGAAGGTCATACTCAGTTTCTCCCTCTACAGTAAATATTACTTTCATAGATTCTCTATTGCATTTTGAACATCTACAAGTGTCTGTTCTCTAATTATAGCATGATAATCGTCAAACTCATCATCCATAGTCTCTATAATGTTATCAATGATATCATCCTTTAACTCATCAGTTAAAGTTTGAGTAGGTAGACTATCTACCCACTCAATTAGTTCTTGTCTTGTCATATCTTCTCATTCTTAATTAGTAGACTATTTGCATAAAGAGTGTTCTTAAATGCAGCAATTGCAAGCTTCCCAGCTTCTACTTTACCTTTTTCTACAAATGTTTCATATGCTTTGTTGCCAATCTCTTCTGATTTGTCAGCAACATCTTTGATCTGTTTTGTATTTACCTTACCCATACTCCTTGTTTTCTTAGTTCACGTTTAATTAATAATTGTTTTTTCTTTATCTCTATCATTTCTGGAGATATAACATCTGTTGTATATCCAACATGTCTAAGATAATTCTTAACCACATTATCATACAAAGCATCAGTTCTTAGTTTAGCAGAATTTCTTCGTGTTGTATTTGTAATCTTTTTACAAACATCTTTAGGATATGAAACTCTACAGCTTTTTTGATTGTTTCTACAATGTTTGCACTGTGTATTACTTGCTTTCCCGTCTGATTTATAATGATTTTTATCACATAAGATTACACCACATTTAAAACACTCTCCTTTTCTTTTATAAGGACCAATTCTATGATTTCTTTGATAAGTAATCACACTTGAAAAATACCTTCGTCTTATTATAGAATAAGCTTCTAATTCAGGATCCTCATATTTATAAGTACAGAAGAGATTTTTCTTCTTACATTGTTTACACTGTCTATCACATTCAAGCTCTAAATTTTTATCACATAGTATAACACCGCACTTTTTACATTCTTTAATCATATACAATCATTTTAAGTAACCTAATTCACGTGCTTTTTTGCTATTCAAATGCACCCAGTCATGGCATTCCCGGCAGGCAGCTAGCCATGTAGCTTGAGCTAATGTGTTTATTCCTCTATACGCTGTATGATGAATATCACATGCTTGACCTTTACATACTCCCGGAAGTTTTACCTCACACATAGGATGTTTAGTAAGATATTCTTTCCTCATAAGAGTATAAGCTTTATCAATAGCCTTTTGCTTATCTGATTTCTGTTTTAATTTAGAAGGGACCTTAGTCTTTGGCTTATCTTTACTTTCGTGGCAACTCCAGCATGATTTACAAAATGGTTGACCAAGGTGCCGCTTCCAAATATATTGTTCAGTATTACAAGCAGAACAGACTTTCTTTTTAGGAATCATAATGCATCAACAACTCCTTGAGCTTGTTTCTTATTAAGATAACAATATCCCCCTTTAGCCATCAACATAACCATACCAGTTTTCTTTACAAGAGATACTCTTTGAGTACCCACATTTAGTTCATACTCTTTCTTTTCATCTATTGATGAGATCACAAGAGTAAAGAAGTCTTTAACTTCTTGTGCATCATTAAATGTTAGATATTTATAGTCTACAATTTGAGAATATTGAGAGTCCTTAAAGTAAAAAGCAAAATACACTACTGTATCAGATTTAAACTTTACTAACTTATGTAGACCCATAGTTGTATGATATAGTTCTACACTTTCTTCATCTCTAATTGTCACTTGTGATATACCTACATAGGACACAAATAACATCATTACTAATAATAACTTTTTCATTCTTCTTTCTTTGGTTTGTAAATAAAATAGTCACACTTGCCGTTAGCATCAGGCTTAAAATCACCATATGTTTGCTGATATCTACTAGGCACAGCTGTGAATCTATAACATGTCTTTTTCTGAAGACAGTTTTCATTCTTACACATTATATCTGGCATATCAAATCTTTTTAAATTGTTCTCCACTCTATTAATTGACAATATTTACATTTTTTTGGAACAAATACTTTTTTGTCTATTAATTTATAGCTATCGTTAACTATATCCCAATTATGAGTATGGTTTTTATATAAAAATCTAATAAACCAATCTGCTATTCTTTGTTTCATATCAAATCTTTTTAAGTATTAAAAGTTTATCACATCCTGGTTGTAATAGTATCTCACCTTCTTCAAAAAGTGATGTAAATAAAGTTATTGTAAAGTCTTCCCGTCTTTTTACAAGTCTAAAGAATCTTAAAACTTTTTTCCACCAAGGAGTTTCTATTTCTAATGTTACTAAGTAAGTTGTCATACAATACGTTTTAATGTAAGGCATCCCTGTGAGTCAAGTTTTGGTAATTTCATATCAGGAAATCCAATTTTTACACCATCTGAATTCAATCTCATTTGTCCCATCTCAATCTCAACTTCAATTTTTGTTGGTTGTTGGAGGGATTGGATAACAACTTCAAAACTATGTTCATCAAGATAACCTTCTTCATAAGCCTTTCTCATATCCTCCAAACTAAACACCTTGTCTTTATTCAAAGATATTGCTTTGTTGAAGCCATCTACATAAGCGTGGTAAGGTGATGATATTTTATCTCCCCAAGATTCCTCAGCCAACTTCTCAACATCAACTACTCCAAATATCTCATCACAGTTTTGTTTGGAGAGTTTCATCTTATCTGTTACTTCTAACATAGATGCATCAGTTGTTGCTATAACAAATCTTTCATCATTGATGAGCATGTATTCTTGATGGTCTTTAATCAGTTTTGCTTTCATATTGTTCTAATTTAAATATTCTACCAAATGATACCATAATTCCCCATTTTAACCAACATAATGCTACACTTGTTGCAGTTACTCTAAGTTCTTGGTTTATCCTACTACCTGTTCTTAATTTAATTGTAGGAAGTAAATCTACATCATCATTAACCCAAGAACCTTTAATAAATTTAAGTTTTGCTTTCATCTTACTCTTATTTAATATTATTCTTCTTCATCATCGTATACTTCAGGGTATAGCTCACCACAATTTGAACATTCAGTTTCTTCATGTATTCCGTGTCCAACATTGTCATCTATGATTCCAAATTTTACTTCTGCATCACAGCATTTACTTAATTTCATCTTACTCTGATTTAAAGTTTTTAATTTCCAATTCCTTCAGTATTTCCCGCATCTTCTTGTCTACATACTTAGCAACTTTATGCTTAGATTTAGGTACAAACATTTCTTCAATATGAGAAAGAACTTCATACTGAGCCCGTAGCTCAATTACCTTAATAGCGTTCATTTTAAATAAGGATAACAAGTAAAATACTTAAGTAATCCAATGATACCTGCTACCGTAGATACGTATAGCAGGATCATTATCAAATTTTTCAAGAATCTCATACTATTCTTCAACCAATTTAGGCTTGTGACCATACTTGTGACTCATCTTTCTAACTAAAGTATGCAAATGATAACTTATATCATGAAGTGTTATAGAACCGGTGCCAAATTCAAGATGCGTAAATACAGATATAGCAGAATCATGAAAAGCTGTTATATCTTCTAACATTTGCTCTTGTTGCTTGTAGGCTTCATCAAGTTCATCTTGAAGTCTTCCTATTTCAGCTTCAAGTGGATGCTTTTCTGCTTCCATATTATCAAATTCAGTTTCCATATACATCTCAGCAGTTTTAGATTCTAATTGATCCATTTCTAATTGATCCATAAGTTCACCTAATGTCATAAGTCTACCTTTTGTTTTTCTTTTTCTGGTTCCACCTTCTCTTGGTTCTAGATCTTCTGGATCTACTTCAGTAACAATTGGTTTCTTAGGTTCATATGCATATGCACCATTACAAGAACCAAGTGAAACACCAAATGCTTCAGCTGCTTCTTTTAGAGCTTCAGTTTTATTCTTTTTATGTGTATCCACATACTCTCTTAGTTCTGCTCTTAATTCATCTGTCCATGAAAAATATTTTCTTTTACTCATAATTTCTGGTTTTTAAGTCTTGGTAATTGATTTGGATCATGAGAGATACTCATGAAGTTTTTAGGTAGGATACCTTCTTCCATAAAGATACTGATAATCTGATCTTTAGAGATGTTTAAATCTTTAAAAGTTAGAGTATTTTTAAAGTTTACATCAGTTTCTGTATCCTGCACTAAGAAATCAGTGATAGGACTATTAGGAAACATAGTCTTGAAGATAAAATTACTATAAGCAATAGTTATCTTCTGTTTGTAAACATTAATTACTTGTTGACCTTTAAGATACACTTTGTTTATCCTGTGTTTCTTTTTACTACACATAGTAGCTAAATCTTGTTGCGTCAGAGCATTAAGACCATATAGTGCTCTCTTGTATAAGTAATTCTGATAGCTGTTGTATTGATCTACCTCATACTCCATGTATGTTTTCTTAGGTTTCATCAATTGATACTCAGCTAAGCTACCAGTATACTCAAATTTTTCTTTTCTGCTTTTTAACTTTTCCATTGTTATACATTTAATCATAAATAAAAAAATAAGGGGAAATGATATTGTAATCATCTCCCCTTACTAGTATTTGTAAATATTACATTACATCAAAATCTGCATTAGGTTTAACAGCTTTTGATTTTTCTACATTAGCTGCATATGCTTCACGCAATTGTTCTGTATTATCATGTTTAATTAATACATCTTCTGCATTAGAAGCAGCTGAATATGCTGTTTTACGGTAAATAGGTTGACCATTTACTGTGCAAAGAATACCTGTATTACCTGCAATTTTATAATCTCTATCTGGATTAGTCTTATTAAAAGGCTCTAAAGATTCTTTTACACAAATAGTACCTGGTAATTCTTGACCAGAGTAAAAACCTGCTTTCTCAAGATCAGATACTGTACCATGAATAAGAACACTAAGTGTTTTTGGTTTCATAAAACCTGATTCTTCAATAATTAAACGAGTTTGTTCTAATCTAACATAACCATACTCTGAATTGTTTTCTGATTTTGCAATAACTGCTCCTGTAGTTGCATCAGCAACAACAACTTTAACTTTTGAGTTCATAACTTTAAGTTTTGATAAATAAATAAGTGAATTGATTTTTTGAGTGTAGAATACTATACCACTAGTTACTCATACTAGTAGTAAGTCAAATAGTACTTATTGCGCAATTCAGTACTATGTATCCAGGTTGTCTGACAAGTCTATTATCTCATCAAATGGATCATCATCTGATATTATTCCGCGTACGGGCTCATCATCATCAGTGTTTAGATAATCAAAGTCATATACTTTTTCTGATTCATTGTTATCTACTGCAGAGCCTCTAAAGGGATTTAATACAGCTTCACCATAATCTAAGGAGATAAGATATTGGATGTCACCGTCTGATAGTGACAGATATTCTTCTATAGTGAGATAGACAGTTTTACCGTTGGGTAGTTGATAATACACTTTATACAAATAAGGTTAAATATATGACATTTAAACCCTTATAGTAAATACCTGACCATTTTTACAGCAATATATAGCTAAACAATAATAAAGGGAGAATGTATTTCAATTCTCCCTTGCATTATTTGGTCTGGAAAAGTATATCAGCAGAATATACTCCCTTTAAAACGGTAAGTCCCAATCTTGATCATAATAATCTACACCTTTAAGTGGGTAGAATTCATCAAGACCTACACTTGTTTGTAATACTGTTTCACTACCATCTAATGAAGGCAGAGTAATTGATATTGGACTATATGCATGAAGACCTTTAAATGCATCTACAGTACAAGGAATATAACCTTGTTTGTTATACACAGAGCTTTCATAATTATTAGCCCAACTATAGTACTGTATAGTTTCTAGTTTTATATATCCAACTGTTCCTACTTCAGGTACGTAAGGTATGTCTCTACCTAGCATAAATGCAGTAAGCCACTGACAAGCATTTGGATTTTCACTTAACATACCCGTTAAAAGAAGCTTTATACCTCTATCATTGTGTACTCCGTCTTGATCAATAATTCCTTCTAATATTCTTTCTAGATCATCATTAGTAATGCTCAGGAGTCCAATAAGTGAATCCATATACTATAAATTGATTAAACAAAAATGGCAGGACTCTCTTCTCCTGCCTGAACTTACCTACAACTATTAACCATTAAATACTTGTAACTTTTACGGAGTTACCAACCCTTACCTATAGAGAGGTAAATAACTCTCTAGCTTTTAGTTTCTTTTTCCAATGAGCTTTCTCTATCTTAAGCTCTTCTTTTTCATGCTCAGTTTTCTGAAATACAGACTTGTCAATTTTAACTGGATGACTATTAATCTCAGCTTGTAATCTGTTTCTTTCATTAACAGCTGAACCATTACTGTCTCCTCTTTGTAATACAGCTACTGATACTCTTGTTGCAAAGTTTAACTTTTTCATATTGCGTTGTTTAAATCTACTTTCTCTAAATTTGATTTCTCTAAGATAACTTCTTTTTGCATTTCAATCATAAAATCATAAAATTCTTCTTCAGAGGCAATGTTAATGTACATTACTGGTCTGTATTCTTTTTCATCTCCTTCAGTTATTGGAGACATAATAGCACAATTAAGTACTAAATTTTGAGGCTCTTTACACCGGTGTATCATCCCGAGCTCATCTCTCTTATAGAAAGAGTATTCAGGTACTACACTAAGAAGGTATTTACTACCTTTAATTTCTAACAAATTTTGTTTTAGCATTTCCCAACCATGGGCTTTAATCAAATCTTCCATAATCATTTTTGTTTGGATGAGTAATAATACTCATAAGTTAATAAATCATACATATATCTAGGTTATTAAATTGCAAAACCCCTCTGCACTCAGTTGTAATAGTTTAACTAAAGAAGCTTACTATAGCCTACGTATAAAGTGTCTCCTTGGGAGTTACATAGTAGAGGCTTGTCTACAGTCTTACACTACCTCTCTAGGAGTCTCAGTTTAAAACTATTACAACTGCTCACCCTTGGGAAGTGAGTTGTGGTGCATTAAAAAACCACAAGTCAACCCCTGCTTTACAGAATGAGAGGTTATGCCTGAAACCTTGTGGTTAATATATTGAATCCCGGAGGATATAGCTGTGATTCTATACTACTAGATAATACTATAAGTAATAAAGATAGTAATAGAGTAATAAGAGTATTACAGTAAGAGGGGTAAATGTACTTATGTTAGCTATATACTTATTATGAAGTAGCTAATGTACTGATTTTGTGTTTATTAAGTAAGGTATAAATAAGTGGATAGTTTAACACCCAACCTCTAACTCTCTCATAAACAAGTAGTTAACTCCAAGCTTATCTGACCATTTACCGCTAATAGACCACCACTTATGCTGACTACTATTATATCTATTCTTGGAATCCTAAGTACTTTTAAGTATCCGTTTTTACGGGGGTAGTATCCCATAAACATTGAAAACTATCCTTGGATTCCTAATCCTAGACCATAGACCATAGACCATATGTGCTTAAATACTATATGCTTTCTATTAAAAAAAATAAAAAACATACAGAATACGTATAAAGATGTAATAAGGCTGACGCAGTCAGATTAAAATATATCAAAAAGAAAGACTATTGTATTTCTACAATAGTCTCTTTTGGTGTTATGCCTTCTTAAGCTCAGGCACTTCTTCCAATGTGAATTCCACAAGTGTCTCTGCTCCACCTGTTGGGTGAATCATCCATCCTTGTACTTCTCCATCTTCTGATTCAAAGAAGCTTACACTCAATTCATTGAAATTCTCTGCATTGATTGTAGATACTTTCTTTGATAACAAAGTTGTTTCTTCTCCAATCACTCCAAATGTCTTTCCTGTAGACTTGTTTAACTTCAATTCTACTTTCTTTGCTTTGTTAGCAATCATAAATTCTCTTAGGGTAACAGTTTGTGTAAACATTTTCTTCAGTTTTTAATTAATAATACACATATCAAAATAAGTATAAAGATGTCCCTGAAAGCTGACAAAGTCAGATTAAAAAATGAACAGGGGCTAATCCCCTCTGTTCATGTCATTCTCTACTTGATTCTGCAGTGAGTGCATATACTTTTGCAAATGATTTTTAATATCACGTAGTGCATCTCTTTCACCATTATAGTATGCATGCTCATCTCCACGGGCATCAACCGCTTCTTCTTCTAAATGTGAATGAGTTATTCTTGCATCAAGCATTGCAATAATCTTTAATACTGTTTCTGTATCCATAGTAATTAATTTATTAGCAGTTAAAAGATGTATAAAAACAAAAGGGGATTTCTCCCCTTATTGTTAATTTTCAGATTCCCAGCTTAGCCATTGCCCGATAGTAGTACTGTTCTTTCTAACTACCATTTCACCTGTCTTCAATGTGAAATACTTACAACCATCATAGTACTTTACTATATGCTGCTCATAGTTTTCCAGAGTTATTTCATCTGTGTTACAATCACTTTGTATATAGAAGCTTTTACTTCCTTCTTCTAAATACGTGTAACGCACTTCATTAATCCAATAGTCTACAGATTCTAACTTGTACCAAACATCTTTTACTTGCACATTTTCTGCAAGCACAGGTTGTTCATAGACGCCTAATAGAATCTCTGTTGCCATTTCTGGATTAGGAGTTGCACCAATAATTTCCATAATAGATGGTACTGCTTCTGTACTAAACTTTCCTGCTAATGCTACTTCAATAATCTTGTTCATAATATTTGTTTTTTAAGTTCAAAAAAAGTATAAAGATGTAAGAAAAGAAAGAGCATTACTGCTCTCTTCTCTTACGCATGATACTCAGGTATGTTAACCTTTCATCAACAGGAGTACATGCTAATATGATTATATCATACTCATGTCTCCACTGATTTAGTTTAGTCTGGATCTTTATGTGAAACTCTACTTCTATTACACACTCCCAGTCTTTACTATCAATGATGTTCATTCCAATGTTCTTCTCCATAATAATATTAATAGACAGTAGAAAGATGACAACCAAAAAAAGAAAGGAGCCCGTAGGCCCCTATCCTTATTTCTTCACTGGATACACTTTGAGTGCAAAGAGTTCTGTATTACTCAACAGTTGATAGACATCAGACTTATAATGTACTAACTCTGTTATGTGAGCATCTATCTCTTTCAACTCTTTCCCAAGTTTACAGATCTTCAGAACTTTCTCTTTCTTCTCTGCATACTCTGTACTCTCCAGTCCCAATTCTGTACACGAAGCAATCTGACTATTCAATAGTCCTATTGCAAATACAAATTGTTTGTCACTACTTGTGTAATCTATTGTTAAACTTGAACTGATTTCAATACGTTTGATTTCATCTATCTCTTTTCTAAGAGCTTCTCTGTTCTCAAATAATGTTTCCAATTCTTTTACACTTTTTCTGTAGGCTGTTAACTTTTTCATCTTTTATATTTTTAAGGATTTAAAAAAAGTAAAAAGATGTATAAACAAATAAAGAGGACATAACTCCTCTTTATCTATTCCAACCTGTTAGTATTCCATCAGGATACTTTCTTAAGAACTCAGGTAATAGTACATGCTCAATATAAGCAAGTCTTACTTTACTAGGAAGTTCTTTGATATGGTCAGGTATTCTGAAATTATTATATTCAGACATCCAATATGCAAAGTTAGCAACTTGTTCAAGTGTTAATTCTTTCATAGTAAATAGTTTTAATTTAGTATTAGTTAAAAGATGTATAAAAGAAAGAGGATTTCTCCTCTCTCTCTTAATAACTTTTAAACACTAAAAGCTCTTTGAGAGCTCTGCCATCATAGTCATCCTGAAGCCTTATCCACCTAAATTCCATGTAGTCTACTACTTCTTTCAGTATAGTACCTGCATACTCTTCAGAATTCAAGTTTAAGTCTTTCTCTTCTGTTTTAATGTCTACAGTAACTTCACAGATTACATCACTGATACCTCTGAAGAATTCTACATTAACAAAGGCATAGACTTTTTCCATGAACAATCTATTCAGAAACTCATCCCATGGACCTTCTGTTTCCTGTTCAGTTCTTAACTTTTCATGAAGTTCTAACATTCTTACTGCACTATCAATACGTGTAGTAAACTTCACTACAATGTTTTGTGGGTGGTGGTGATACCTTTCTACTTTTGCAATTACTTCTGCCATCTTAATTTATTTTAGAATTTAAAAAGAGTATAAAGATGTATGTATAAGAAAAAGAAAGAGGCCTAAGCCTCTCCCTTATCTAATGCTTCCAACTTATATTTTAAGTCTTCCAAGTCTTTCTGAGGTATATTCTCATATCTCATTTTTTCCTCTTTGTCAAGACCTTCTTGATACAGTTTAATCATAAGGTCATTGATTTCTTCTACTAAATTTCTTAAAATCATAATAATACTTTTAGGGATTTTAATCTATGTATAAAGATGTAAAAGAAAAAGGGGATACTATCCCCAATTGAAAGTAATAATAGGAACTCTTTGATTAAGTCTATTTACTTTCTTTCTTCTCCACCAACATAGGCGGAACTCAAAGATATCAAGTGTATACTTCCAAGTGTTACCATTGCTGTGTAATCTAATTGTTTTTCTCATAACTATAGTTTTAATAAAAATATAAAGATGTACAAATTAAAAAAGAGAGAGCCTAAGCTCTCTCAATTCAGAATGGAAAGTGGTCATTCTTGACCTCCTCTTTCTTAACAGGTGTATGCTTCTTAGCAGGTGCTTCATCTTTCTCTGTGGCACAGAGATTAAGATAAGACTCTCCTGCTTTGGAAGTCTTAATCCAACCTGCAAGTTCATATTCAACACCGTCAATAGTGATGGTACCCCTATAATCAGGGAGTTTATCTCCCTGAATTTTTGCTTTCATTAGAAAGCCAAAATTTTTCTCTGACATAGTATATATTTTAAAGAGAGTATAAAGATGTATTACAAAAACAAAGGACTTATAGTCCCTTGCTTCTTTGCATACCTCTCCATGTACCATAGTACAGACATACTACCATGAGTAACATTGTAGTGATGCCTAATGGCTCTAGAATGTTTCCTGGTGCTGACATCATACCCAGCATTAAACATGCTAACATTCCTACTGCAGTAGTAAGGTATAAGAATACCTCTACTGTTTCACTTAATAAAAACTTTTTCATATAATATATATTTTAAAATTTGTAGAAAGATGTATTTACAAATACATAATACAACTAGATCACAGTTGTAGAATAAACTTACTAAACTTATAAAGCTGTCACCAACTACAAAAACTATCTGGCTAGAAAAAACATGCAAAAACACAGCACACACAGCTAAAGCTTGCTAGCTTGCATAGGGGGTACACCCTGCGCGCGGGAGCGGTGGGGCCAGCTGGTGTATGGCCCACCACATCCTCTTGCATAAAACTTAAATTTTACCCACCACATCCTCTAATACGCAATATTTTTTTTACCCAAAAAATTTTTATCTTTACTACCAAGTTTCGTTAAAACTAAGTAGGTAAGGAAGAGCCTTGGATTTGTCCAGGGCTTTTTGTATATTATAAGAAAGAGTTATGGCAAAAGTAAAAGAAGTTAGTGCTCGCGGGTATACAAGTAATAAGGTATCACGTCCCGGTGTACACAGTAAGACAAAGACAAGTAAGTTAAAGTCTAGTAAGAATTACAAGAAGTTAAATAGAGGACAAGGAAGATGAAAACTTTTATTATACTAGTAGTATTACTTACTCTGGTATCATGTAAGAGTAGTAAGTCTAAATGCTCCGCGTATGATTATCATCCCACATCAAAGAAAAAATAAATTTTTTTAGTGTACATTAAAAAAATATTTATATTTGTGTATCTCAATTTTCTTTCATAAAGGCTATTTTGATTGTTAAACAGTGATTGATTTATTAGGTAAGCTCCAGGGAAACTTGGAGCTTATTTTTTTATTACTATATTTGTATCAAACCAACAAATCAATTTTATGGAAGAACCATTAGTAGTACTGCAGGTAACGCTGCATGACAATGACGGAATTGAGATCCGCATTGGAGGAGGAGATAAGGTAAACCCTCTTATGCTAGTAGGAATACTAGAACAAGTCAAGGTAGGTATATTAGATGACCTACATAATGTAAGGACAGACATCCCAGATACTAACCAAAAATATGACGCATAATGAGTGTAATTAATGTAAATGAAATTCCATTAGATCAGTTTGGTACTCCTGTTAATCAGGGGCCAAAGTTTGGAGATCTATTAGTGGGTAACTTTAATCCTTCCGGGGATGAGAAAGTAGATAGAGTAAAAGAGATATGCTCTGAGTTAGCAGAGATATTAAAAGACTCGTATCAGACTAGTGATAGAAACCCGGTGACAAGTATCATATTTGATCAGGCAGTAGGGTCTATTCTATCAGCACAAATGCTAGTAGTAAAAGTAATAACATTTAAAAATCCAGAAGATGCAACTACAGGGGAGAAGAGTACTAATTAATGTACCAAAGAAAAAAGAGTCTGTAATAGAACTTACAGCAAAAGATGAAGAGCAGATAATGCAAGAAGCAATGAAGCTCTGGACAAGATTAGAAGTATATGCAGTGGGTGACACTGTAGAAAAGTACAAAGCAGGAGACATAGTTTACTTAACTACAGGATCTTTACAGAATGCAGAAAAGATAGAACTAGAAGACGGAATGAAACTAATGGTAAGTGAAGGAGATATTGCTATTAAATGGTAATAGTAGTATATTTGTAACTACATGTACCGTAACATAAGTTTATAATAGGTAAGAAAGTCCTCAGATAATTGTCTGAGGATTTTGTTTTTATGAAAGTTTTTTGTATATTATAGTATAAGAAACAATTCTCATGGATATACTTAATTTCATATCATGGATAAAAGGAGGTAGACAAGTTACCTCTGTAGATCCTACAAAAACATTACTACCTGTTGGTCTTAAAGATGACCGCAGAGATGATGGTTACTTAGCTGGTGCTATCAGTGTAGCAGATTTAGCAACAAGCTTAGGAGGTGACAGACTAGTTGCTGGTACAAAAGAAGTTGTACTAACTGATAATGCTGGTGATGCTACATTAACATTTAGTCCAGGTGATGCAGTAATTCAAACTACAGGTTTAGGTGCTGATTTATTTATTAGAACGCTTGGTGGAGATGACATCTTTATTGAATCAGGTGATGATATTACATTAAGAGGTGATCAAGGTACTTTTGATGCTGAAGCTGAAGGTGGTGATATAAATATTTTTGCTGGAGATGGTTCAGATGGTAATACAAATGATGCAGGTTCTGGTGGAGATATTAGAATTGAAGCAGGAGATGCTGGTAACAGTGTATCAGGTAGTCAAGGAGAAGGTGGATTTATACTTATTCAAGCTGGTTATACTACAGCAACGGGTTTACCTGGAGGAAACATAAATCTTGAGCCAGGTAACAGTACAGATAATATATCTGGTCGTGTTAATGTTAATGGTGTATTTCAATGGAGTTTTGATACAAGCAATGCATCACTTAGGTTTCCAGCAGTAACTCTAGCTACATTGCCAAGTGCAGCTTCAACACCTGGAGCAAGAGCAATGATTGCTGATTCTAATGTACCAGCACCAGGAAACTTTGGTGCTATTGCTGCTACAGGAGGTTCTGCTATAGTTCCAGTATTTTCAGATGGTGTAAATTGGTTAATAGGATAATAAATAAAAAATTAAAATCATGGATATCTTAAATTGGATTTATTTAAAAACACAGGGTCTAGTAAGAACTAAAGCAAATGATGCTAAGACAGACCTAGTAACTCTAGGTGCAGAAGTACCATTCACTACGCGTGGTGACGGATACCAAGCATATGCAATGCCTTTATCAGATTTAACATTAGCTGGTACAACAGAGAACAACACATATGTTGCTCCTATCTTTGTTAACTTCCCGTTTATTGTTGAACCTTCAATAGTAAAAGGTACTACTGTATTTGAACAATCAACAAACTCAATGCTCCCACTAGGGACTAAACTTGAAACATATAAAGTATCAGGAGTTGTTGATTTACAAGGTGCAGCCTCTTCAGATGCTATTTACCTAGGAACATTTGATTATACAAATGGTATTTCT
>Ga0209668_10000234_pt1 | contig 23486 bp, 19 predicted proteins | sample FrelakmetPLP11PL_FD_187150 | JGI IMG/M metagenome (GOLD analysis project Ga0209668, IMG submission 187150) | Freshwater lake sediment microbial communities from the University of Notre Dame, USA, for methane emissions studies - PLP11 PL (SPAdes)... | ecosystem: Environmental > Aquatic >...
AACTGGAATTTCGCCAACGAAAGATTTAACACCACCCACAAGTAAGCGGGGAATTTGACCAATAATTTCCCTTATATCCTTTATTTTGATACCAAAGAGTAACATTTTCCAATGAACCAGCGTGTGATGATATGGATAAGGTTGGCCAAGAATATGAGCACGTTCAAGATGGTACCAGCTTGACCTGAAATCTTTCATTGAGAAATATCTATCCGCAATTTCTAATTCTTCAAGAAAAAAAGGGCTTAGCCTATCAGGCATTGTTGTGTGTATTTTCATATCTACCAAATGAGTATTTAAAAAGATATTACTGATTATTAACCAAATTTAAGATTCTCTAGAGCGACTATCTGCCATCGTTTCTGTCTATGTTTATAAAATTCCTTGGCGAAGGAGGTAATAAATCCAGTCAATATCCCACCGTAAATCGTAATTGAATCTTCGTAATAGATTTTGCCATCACCCAACGCTCTCATTGTTATATCGTGATTCCAAACTTTTGCCCCATTATCCCATTCTTTGGTAGATAATGTATAATTACTATTGTCAATTTTATTTACTAAAAGATAGTGAATTCCTCCGAAAGGAATAATGCCGAATACAAGGGTCTTAAACCCATAGGTTTGCCCAACTTCCCATTGACTTGGAAAATCTCCATCCACAAATTTGAATTTTATCATTCCCTTTGCTACAAACTTTAATAAGGCGGGTGTTTTTACATTATCCCAAGCGCGCTCAATACCCATTGGAATCTCAGAATGGACAGTTAGTTTATTTGCTTTAACCTTACTGTCATTATAATCAATGATGACAGACTCAACTTTAGTAAATGGCTTCAATTTTTGAGCGTTTGAGTTTATATCCTAAAATTAAAAAACAAGAATTGCTTTCATATGGTAAATATAAGAAATGATGCAGCACGCCTAACTCACTGACGGACAACAAAAAAGGCGACATTTCTGTCGCCTTGTGCACTCTTGCTCCCCTTTTCGACGAAAGATGCAACTATAATGCGATGATTGAGTTCGTAACTATCAGGAAATTGAAGGGTTGAGCCTCTTGTCAATTTGAAGGAGTTTAATATCAAATCGTGACTCAAAAATTAGTGTATTTTTTGTCCAATGAATAAAAGAGCGTTTGTATGAGGAATGCAAATGTGAATTTCGCGCATACCATATTGTTGATTAAAGGGCTCTTTATATTTTAAACCCCTCAACTTGTCTCTGATTTTAGACCACAAAGTATCAACATTGTCAACTTCCAAATACAATTCCATTTCTCCAATTTCTTGTCCTGCTCTTAAGAGATGAATAGTTAAATTGTCTTTCTGACATACTACATAGACTTCGTTGTCCAAATCAATTGAAAAATCTAATATATCTCTAAAGAAATTTGCTGTTTCTGTAAGATTCGTTGAAGGTATCATTGGACTTAGAAATAGTGCCTTATATGTCATTAGCATTGATTATTAATTTGCGAGAATATCAGAAAATCAAGGGCATAACCTCCCGTAATTTTACAAGAAGGTCTTAATTAAATCTCTGAAAATCAAGAAGAGATAGAAAAGTACGCCCACGATGATTTGACGTCGGTACTTTTTAATGAATTGAACTAGCTTATCCATATGAAATAAAAAAGGTTACACTTTACAAGTATAACCTTTTTATCATTATTGCTCCCCTTTTCGACGAAAGATGCAGCTACAATCCGATGATTGAGTATGTTACTATCTGGAAATTAAAGGGTTGAACTTCGTGTCAAATTGCAGGAGGTTTGTGGGGTAAAAATATATTTTAATTGATACCTTCACTTAACCATTTAATTTATTGAATTAATGACATCTAAATGAAACAGGTTTTACTAGTTATCTGCTTTTATTTTACAACAAATGTTTTTGTATTTGCTCAGCAAACTGAAAAGCTAACTGAAATACTGATTATTGGTGTTAATCATAATAGAACCAAAAAGATAAATTATAAGAAATTGTATCAGTTATTAGAAAAAAATAAGCCAGATTTGATTTTGTGGGAGCAAAGTGAGGATTTTGTAAGTGTATTTGGTTTAAGAACAGCTTACAGACTAAAAATATTTTCGTCTGGTACAGAACAACTAGCGCTACAAGTTTTTAATAAGAAAAACAGATCAATTCCAATACTAGGATTTGATACTAGCTTTTCTTCAAGAAAAAACGATATAAAAGAAAGTGTTTCAAGTAAACAGTATTCAAAAGAGGAAAGAGTTTCAAAGAAAAACTATATAAAAGAAAGTATAAGGATTAACGATTCTTTTTTTACTAAACTTTATCAAAGCAAATTGAATAATGAAGACAGCCTAAAATATAGGACATATGTCAATTTTCATGATAATTACGTTGATGATATTTATAATAAATCGCTTGAAGAAATAAACTTACCTTCTATTTATAATAAAGCAAAGGAAATAGAAGAAATGGAATCAAATGTTATTATTCCTCTTGCAAGAAAATATATGATAGATTCTATTGCCTTTAATGAATATATAAAAGATCTAAATTTCGGAAAGGCTCGTAATAGTTATTTGGCACAAAAAGTTTTAGATATTGCGTCTGCTCAACAAGGAAAAAGAATTATTGTATTAACAGGATTAAGCCATAAATATTTTTTGACTAATGAGCTTAATAAACAAACTAAGATCGATTTAAAATTACTTAGTTTACAATAATTAGTTAAGTCAAATAATTATTTTTTCTCAATATAAAGACCTGCAACTAGCCTAACTCACTGACGGACAACAAAAAAGGCGACATTTCTGTCGCCTTGTGCACTCTTGCTCCCCTTTTCAACAGAAGGTGCAGCTATAATGCGATGATTGAGTTTGTGACCATCAAGAATTTATATCAAAAATAATTTAAACTCCTCTTTTTATCGCAAGGGCTATTTGACCAGAATGATATGAATTATGATATAGAATATGGGAAAACAGCCTCGCTTTTGATACTGCGCCAAAAAAAGGTGTTTCTATTATATCTGACCACCCCGAAGTAGGAGTTGTTTCTATAATCTCTTCTAGCATTTTAAATCCGTCGTCAATTAACTTTTTGCTTTTCTCAAAATCATTTCCCTGTCCCTCATCTTGCTTCCCTAGGGTAGTATTTTGAACCTCGCTGGGTTTACCAAAAAAATAACCAAACATAAGCATTGTCTCTCCTATATGCCTATAAATGAACCCAACAGATGAGGTATTTTCATTTAATGATTTCGAAACATTCTCGCTATTTACCATATTCAATGAAAAACTACAAGAAAGAATATTTTGGGCCAAAAGGTCTCTAAAAATTTCTATTCCCATTTTTAATAATTCTAGGTTTAATTATCTATACAAATAAAAAAGGTTACACTTATAAAAGTAAAACCTTTTTATCATTATTGCTCCCCGTTATTTACGGTAGTTGGAGTTATCTTCCAACAGAAGTAATAAAAAAGCCGAGATTAGATTCCCGGCTTTGAGTAGTTTGAGTTTGAGTGTGAGTTTGAGTGTGAGGAGATTCCCACACCCACACTCCCTCTCACTCTGATTTTGCTCTCTCCCGACGCTCACTACGTTCGGTCGGGATGTCGTAAAAAAAATTACCCACTTCGGGCAGGCTATTCCTTTCTCCACTTTTCGACGAAAGATGCAACTATAATGCGATAATTGAGTATGTGACTATCAGAAAATTGAAGGGTTGAACTATCCCAATTTTTTTAAAATCGTTACTCCCTCTTCCCAATTCGTATGACCAGAAGATGTATTTATGTGACCAGCATCTCCAATGTTTATAAATTCACTGCCCCAATTTTCCGCAAAAAATTTTGCTCTCTCTAAAGAAACCCAAATATCATTTGAGCTGGCTACAACAATAGAATTGAAATTTAATTTATCAAGTGGAATAGGTGAAAATCCTTTTGTCGGGAAAGTGTAATTTGGTGCTTCAAGGTCACTCGGTGCTACTAGCATAGCTCCTTTAATATTTCTTTTATACTTAGCAGACCAATGTGCAATAGTTGAACAACCTAAGCTATGTCCAATTAAAACGACAGATGATAATTCATAAGATGTTATCATAGCATCCAAATTTCTAATCCAATCTTCACAAGTTGGGGTATCCCAATCGGACTGTTCAACTCGGGAAAAATTGGGAGCGGAGTTTTGGAAATAAGTTTGCCAATGTTCTGGGCCAGAATTCCCCAAACCAGGGACAATTAAATAGTTTGTCATATTTAGGGAGATGAGTTGATTTATTGGAAATCCCACTATAAGAACAAAGATATTGAGTTGTAGCTTTTCAAAAAATATAAACCTCAAATAATAAAAAGATGCAACTAGCATAACTCACTGATAGACAAAGAAAAAGTCCCGATTATAGCGGGACTTTAAGTACAGAGAGTTTGAGTGTGAGAGCGAAGAAAAATCAGTGTAGGCGAATTTCCCACACTCAATCCCACTCTCACACTGATTTTACTCCCCTTTGCAACGAAAGATGCAGCTGTCTTCCAAGTGAAGCAATAAAAAAGCCGAGATAAAATCCCGGCTTAAGTAGAGTGTGTGTGAGTTTGAGTGTGAGGAGATTCCCACACCCACACTCCCTCTCACACTGATTTATGCTCCCCTAAGTGACGAAAAATCTAACTATTTTGGGTTTCCTCTAATAAAAAAAAGCGCATCCGGAAATGAATGCGCTTAGAGTGAGTTTGAGTTTGAGAGCGAAGGAAAATCAGTGTAGGAATATTTCCCACACTCACTCTCCCTCTCACTCTGATTTCGCTCCCCTTTTCGACGAAAGATGCAGTTATTTTTCACTTGAAAAAATAAAAAAAGCGCATCCATTGTAGAATGCGCTTAGAGTGAGCTTGAGTTTGAGAGCGAAGAAAAAATCAGTGTAGGAAAATTTCCCACACTCAATCTCCCTCTCACACTGATTTTTGCTCCCCCTGTTGGACTTGAACCAACGACCCTCTGATTAACAGTCGTTTTCCAGTTATTAACAGTTAATAATAATTGATAATAGTTACTCATAAAACCTTTGTTATTATTGAGTTGTATCGATTTAATGCGTAAACTTGTTTTGTAAAAGTAATTGATTTTTACAAAAAAGATGTATCAAATTATGTATCAAATATTCATTGGCCAATTATGAAAAACCAAAAAGTACCCGTAAAAGTTATTCCTGATTGGCGCAGAGCTAAAACAGGCGGAAAATACCCTCTAAAGCTTAGGATTACTTACAAAGGGGAAAGAAAGTATTACAACACCATTCATGACCTAACTGAACAAGAATGGGATAAAATGAACTCTGATAATGCTAAAGGCGCTTTGCGCTCTATTAGAAATGATATTGCCAAACTGGAGAGTGACGCTGATTTATTAATTCAAACAATGGGTGATTTTTCCTTTGCTAAGTTTGAAAGGAAATTCTTCGTCAAGGTGAATGGATTGGGCTTCTTAAAATCTGCCTTTGAAGATAATATCAGTAAAATCAGGAAAGAGGGCAGGGCCGGAACTGCCGGATCCTATCAAACTGCTTTAAATTCTCTTTTAGCTTATAAAGGGGATATTAGATTGGCAGAAATTGACGTTGAGTACCTAAACGGATATGAAAGTTGGCTGATTGGCCAAAATCGGAGTTATACCACAGTTGGCATTTATTTAAGACCTCTAAGGGCAGTTTTAAACATTTCCAGGGCTGAAGGAATACTTTCTCAAAACGACTACCCATTCGGTAAGCGAAAATATGTAATACCAACAGGAAATAATATTAAAAAGGCAATTGGGATAAATGAAATCGGTAAAATTTTCAATTATAAATGTAATACAGACACTTTTGAGGAAAGGTCAAGGGATTTTTGGATTTTCAGCTATTTATGCAATGGCATGAATATGATGGATATCGCCAGAATCAAAATAAAGAACCTTTCGGCGAATGAACTTGTATTTTATAGAGAGAAAACAAAAAATACTAAAAAGTCAAATCCAAAACCGATTCGAGTATTAAGGTCTGAAGCAATCAATAAAATAATACGAAAATGGGGGAATACACTTTTAATTAATCCGGAATCATACCTTTTTAATATTATAGACCAAGGGGATAGCCCTGAAACGATTATGAAAAAAGTTCAACAATTTACCCAGGTTACCAACCATTGGATGAAAAAAATGGGAGAAAGCCTGAAGATTGACATAAAACTTACAACCTATGTAGCTAGACATTCGTTTGCTACAATATTGGCTCAGGACGGTTTAGCGCCTATAAAATATATTAGTGAAAAATTGGGTCATTCAAGTATGAGTACAACTGAAAAATATTTGGCGAATTTTGGGATTGAACATGATGAGAAGTATTCTAAGGTTTTGACTGCTTTTTAAAAATGAATTTCAAATTGATCTTAAATATATCAAGCACATTTTGCGTTAATCACATTAAAAATGGAAAATCCACGAGATTTGAACCCTTAATAACATCTCTGCTTGACCCCTAGTAACAACAACCTTACATGTTGAATTTATAATATTTATAGAAGAAGAATAATCAAATTAAAATGGGGGTCAAAACAAAATGGTAGGAAGTGACTAACTTAAACCGGTATTAGGGGATCAAGGCTCCCTGGTAAAAGAGGGTTAAGGTAGGTGGTATCTCCTTTCCGATAAAGGTACACAAGAAAAGTATTTACCTATAATGCGTGAAGCAGTAAAAAATTTTAAAGCTAAAGCTAGCAGTTTCCGTATTTCATCAGGCTTCTGAAAATGTTTATTCCACTATTTGAAGAATATGCCTAATTATTTTGAAGCCCTTTCGAATATGCAATACTTATCCTTTAATTTTTATTCAAAAAAGGTATCTTAATCGGCGACAAATAATCTCTATAGAGGGATTTTGTATATCTTCTCTAAATCTATTTTTTTCCTACAGACGTAGCTTTGATTATACTGGAATATACCCTACTGAGTAATCTCATGTTCTTAGTTATGACAATCGCATTTACTTTTAATCCCACTTTATAAGAAATCGAATTTTTGAGGTTAGTCAGTAACCCATTATCTAATCTGACAGTGGCCAGAAATCCACTGTCAGATGCTATCCTGGATATATAGTCTAGTTTTCCAGATACATAACCGACCTCTTCAAATGGATAGGCATCAAAACGAAGTTGAACCTGCATGCCAGTATCAACTTTGCCAAAATTATTTTGCGGTAATAAAATTTCAACATAATATTTACTGTCAACCGGAGTAATATAGCCAATAAGTTTTCCCTGTTGGATGTACTGATTTTGTTGAAGTGGTTGTGTAAATAATACATTCCCATCGAAGGGGGCTCTTATAGTATATTTAAGAACCCAGTCATCAACAACACTTTTGAATGTTTGCAATGCCTGCTGAAATAAGATTGTTTGTTGCGCAAAGTCATGATCCAATTGTTCTAATTCTTTGGATTTATCTCTTTGTTGGGTTTCATTAGAAAGAAGACTAGTGTTTATCTGTGGTATCGCCATACGTTTACTTAGCAATTTCATTTTTTGCGTTCTATATTCATCAAGGGAAATGACTTTCTCTTTATATAATTGCTCGTTACTATTGAATGAATTTTGAGAAAGCGTTGTATCTTCTTCTGTTAATCCTTTCTGTTTCTGTAGTGAGTTTTCTATTTTCTTTAACGAACTGATATCACTTATAATTTTCGCTTTTTTTCTTAAATAGAATCCGTTCACCAGAAAATCATTAAACTGTTGGAAAGCAATAATGAAAGTTTGATAAGAAGACTGAATGGATCCCAGTTGATTTTTTTGCTCAGAAATTTCTGTTGACACTTTTTCCGGATTGCTTGACTGAAGAAATTTGATACAGCTGTCCAATTGACTTGATAGTTTCAGTATTTCTGATGTGTTTGCAGTACTTTCAATCCAGCCTATCATATCTCCCAGATTAACGTACTGATCATTTTGGACAAATAGTTTAATCAATCTGCCGGATTGTTGGGGAATAATCTCTTTAGGACCGTTAAAAGCAGCAAGTTTGCCCTTTGCTTCAATGATATCCGGATAGCGAATGAACCAGGTGCTACCGATTAATACAATAAATACGATAACAAATAAGGGCAACGCCCATTTTTCTACAAATCCTGATTTACGGCTGATAATTTCCTGAATCGACTCCGATCGATTTTGAAAATTGATTCTTAATTGATCTCCTGATGACTCTTTTAAAGGTGCCGGATTTTCTGATGTTTTATCTTTTAACATAATAATCGGATTTATGCTGCTCCAAATTTGGCAAATAGGAATATATTCTGATCTTGTTAATATGGATCAGTTACCTAATTCCAATTGGTTTTTGATAAGCTGATAATATTTACCCTTTAGAGATATTAAATATTCATGTGTGCCTTCTTCGGCAATTTGTCCATTATGTAAGACAACGATTTTATCGGCATTCTTTACAGTACTCAAACGATGTGCGACCACAACCGCTGTTTTGCCTTTAAAAAATGTATTCAACCTCTCAACAATTTCCTTTTCATTATTTGCGTCAAGGGAATTGGTAGCTTCATCAAAAAAAAGATACTCTGGATTTTTATAAACAGCCCTTGCAATGAGAAGTCTTTGCTTTTGTCCCTGGCTAAGTCCGGTTCCCTCAGCTCCCAACTTTGCGTAAAATCCATTTGGTAGTGTTTCTATAAAGGAAAAAATGTTGGCGATTTTACAGCTTTGTATCAGGGTTTCGTAGTCTATATCTTCCTGCCCAACTGCAATATTTCTGGCTATTGTATCATTAAAGATAAATCCTTCCTGCATAACTGCTCCACAAAGCCCCCGCCAATAGGAATGACTAATTTGGTCAAATCGAATCCCGTCTTTGTAAATTTCTGAAGCATCTGGTATTGACAGTTCTGAATTGCCTATTCGGATATCTCCCTCGAATTTGTCATAAATTTTTAATAAAATTTTCAGTAGTGTTGTTTTGCCACTACCACTTGCTCCTACGATAGCAGTTACTTTACCTTCCGGTATATATAATTGTATATTTTTTAAAACAGGGTCATTGCCGACACCGGGGTAGGTAAAGGAAAGATTATGCAGTTGTATGCTTTTATTATTAGGTAATTGGGAACTATACATTTTGTCAGTACTCTCTTCGTCAGGTATCTGATGGATCTCATTTAATCGTTCCATACTTATTTTAGCACTCTGTGCACTCTGAACAAATTCGACCCATTGGCTTATAGGACCACTTAACTGACCAATAATGTATTGAACTGCTAACATGGCCCCCAATGTCAATTTTCCGTCTATTACCAGCTTTGCGACAATAAAACTTATCGTGATATTTTGCACCTGGTTAATGAAAGTAGCTCCTGCGGTTTGCCACTGACTGTAATTAAGACTTTTGAAATTAAGTTTAAAAACAGATGCTTGTATATTTTCCCAATCCCAACGTTTTTGCTTCTCTGCATTATTTAATCTTATTTCCTGCATCCCCTGAATTAACTGAAGCGTAGCATTATTTTCTTTGCTAGATAGATGAAAAGTTTGGTAATTGATTTTACGCCGGATTCGTAAAAAAAACTGAACCCATCCGAAATAAATAATACTACCTATTATAAAAACAAAAAAGAGTTCAGTATTGTACATCATTAGGATACCAGCATAAATCACAAAATTTAAAATCGAAAACAATGTATTCAGAGCAGATCCTGTAAGAAAGGTCTGGATTTGATTATGATCACCAATTCGTTGAAGCGTATCGCCTGTATGATGAACGTCAAAATAGGAAACGGGTAACCTGGTTAATTTTATCCAGAAATCAGAAAGTATCTGGAGGTTCAAAATGTTAGATATTCTCAATAAAAGCCGACTTCGAATGAAATTCACAATTGTTTGACTGATTGTTAACATTACCTGAGCCATTAAAATAATTGTGACGAATTGAAGATTCTGCGTGTTGATCCCTTTATCAACAATACTTTGTGTTAAAAAAGGGAGTATTAATTGTAATATTGATCCAATAATTAATGCGACAAATACATAACTGATTTTTACCCGGCTTTGAATCAAATATTGGATAATCAATCGCCAGGAAAGTTTATTTTCCCGCTCGCCTTCAGTTTCGTAAAAGGCATGAGTTGGCTCTAACAAAAGAGCAATACCCACACGTTCTCCATCCTCATTTTCAGACGATTCCCAATGGCTTAGAAATTCATTAATTCTATAACTAATGATTCCTTTTCCGGGATCGTTAATTTTACATCTATTCCGAGAAATGTATGTCAAGACTACAAAATGATTTTGATCCCAGTGTAATACACAAGGAAAAGGAGCCTCTTTAATTTGTTTGAAGGTGATTTTTACTCCTCTCGTTCTAAAACCAATTTTTTCTGCTGTTTCACTTATGCCAAGTAAAGAAACCCCTTGTTTACTATAGCCGGCAATTTGACGTAATGTTTCAGCATTATAGTGTTTCCCGTAATGCATGGCTATCATCCTCAAACAAGTAGGACCGCAGTCCATTGCGTTAAGTTGTTTATAAAATGGAAAAGATTTCATAAGCGATAGATGAATTCAAAGATTATATATTTTTTTGGATAATTCAAAATAGGATTATATATTTGAATCTTCCCCCCCCTAACATATTGGCAGCTCTTTTTAAGTCATCTCAAAAAGAGCATTATACAATAATGCGTATATATATATGATGAGTAAAAGTTGTTTGTCACATTCTTAAAAGGAAGTCAAGTATTAATTTCTAATATCTAACAATTGCTATGATGTTTTTAACTGATTGGATTCATCCATTAAGTCATTGTGAAGATTCAGTAATGCATTTAGTAAAACTTACTGGAGTAAAGATTACTCGATCCACATTGCAAAAGGAATTAACTGAGCATCCTGATTATCCAAGTTTACTTGCGATTATGGATGTATTAAAAAACTACGGAATTGATAATGTCGCAGTTAGAATTGCAATTAATGACTGGGGTGATGAATTGTCTTGTCCTTTCTTGGCACATGTAAAAGGCAAAGAACTTAATCATCGAATTTTTGTAGTGGTCAGAAAATTGTCAAAAGGCAGTATTGAAATTTATAGCCCAGAGACAAAAAAAATCGAAATATTGTCTTGGGACAATTTTCAACAAATGTACAAAGGAGTGATCCTTGCAATCGATCCAAGTGGAAATGCAGGCGAAAAAGAGTATCGTAGAAATTCAATCAAAGAACTGCAAAATTCGATGATACAATCTTTCGCATTCCTTGCTCTGCCAGTGGTTACAGTAATTTCTTGCACTCTCACTCTAATTAATCAAGACCTTTCAAACCGACTGAGCTTAATTATTTTTATGTTGCTAACACTTGCAGGATATATTGTTAGCGTCCTTTTACTTTGGCATGAAATTGATGAATACAATCCAGTATTAAAACAGATTTGTCATAGTGGTAAAAAAGTAAACTGTTCGGCAATCTTAAATTCTTCAGCAGCAAAGCTATTTGGAATAAGTTGGAGCAGCATAGGGTTTACGTATTTTACCGGAATGCTATTGCTGTTGATAATTAGTGGGTTTAATTATCCAGCAATTGTCACTTTATTAAGTGTGATAAATATGGCGGCAATAGTCTATGTTTTCTTTTCAATATATTACCAGTGGCTGGTAGCAAAACAATGGTGCATATTGTGTTTGGCGGTACAATCAATTTTAATACTGCAACTCGCCACAAATATATCCGGCCATTTCTATAAAATGATAGGGTTTTCAAATATCCATGCAAGTGATTATTTATCAGTCGTTGCTATTTTCTTGTTTGTTTTAGTTTTAATTTTAGTATTAATTCCTGCACTACAAAAAGCGAAAAGCAATAGGTTAAAAACAATGGAATTGCAGCGAATAAAACACAACCCGCAAATATTTGATGCCCTTCTATCCAAAAATAAACAAATTGAATTACCAGTAGATAGTTTGACTATTCGAAAAGGAAATCCCAACGGAAAATTTAAATTGTTGAAAGTATGCAATCCCTATTGCGACCCATGTGCAAAGGCTCATCCGATTCTTGAAGAGCTGCTTGAGAATAATGATGAATTGGAATTGAAAATAATTTTTACAGCAACCGAATATGAAAATGACCGTAAAAGAGAACCAGTAATGCATTTTTTAGCGATCGCTCAATCTTATCATTCTGAATTAACCAAGAGGTCATTAGATGATTGGTATCTTGCTCCAGAAAAAAATTATAAACTTTTTGCTGAAAAATATCCTGTTGAAAAGGAGATGTTAGCATCACAATTTGAAAAAATTAAGCTAATGCATGAATGGTGTGATGCTGTTGAGGTTTCAGCTACACCAACATTTTTCATAAATGGGCACAAATTGCCGGAAATGTATTCAGTTTCAGATTTAAAATATTTTTTTACGACATAACACATTTTATTAATTCAAAGGAATAAACTCAAATTATGTCTATTATACGCCAAATTCAACGATTAAAGTTTATTGACTTCTTGGTTCGCAAAAGGCTACCGGAAATTTACAAAGCTCCCAATTTTAATAGGATTGCAATCAATAATAAAATGCTTAGTCTTTCAGTTTTTAAAAATAAGTCCTATGTTCTAATAGATTTTTGGGCAAGTTGGTGTGCACCATGTCGTGAGTTAAGCCCACACTTGATTGAATTATATAATCACTATCATTTGAAAGGGCTAGAAATGATTAGTGTTTCATGCGAAGCGGACAAAATAGCTTGGGCTGAAGCTATTAAAAAAGATAAAACGGGGAAATGGTATCATGTTCTTGAAAACAAGTCAACAAGCAATGCTTTAAAGAAAATTAAGGAGACAAAAGAATCATTAAGAGATTTGTTTAATGTATTACCTATACCCGCTCTTATTCTAATTGATACTAAAGGTACAATTATTGGCCGATTTGGAGGTTATGATAAGGGTAAGGAAGGACTTGATGATAAACTCAAAGAAATATTCCAATAATCCAACCTATGTTTCATCCTATCCCAACTTATGTCATAAATCTTAAGGAGCGGACAGATCGACGATCCCATATTGAACTTCAATTCGAAACACGAAACGAGTTTTCCTTACATTTTGTAGATGCTGTCAAGCATAATATAGGCGCTATAGGACTCTGGGAAACTATCAAGCATATTATTCAGAATGTTGAGAATAGCACGTGTGACTATATAATTCTTTGTGAGGATGACCATGTATTCACGGATGCGTATATCTATAAAAATTTCATAAGGGAGCTAAATATGGCGAGAGGGCTTGGGGCAGATATTTTAGTTGGAGGTCCAAGTTATGTAAATGGCACTTTACCAATATCAAATAATTTATTCTGGGTGCAAAAATTTACAGGCACCCAATTTATCATGGTCTTCCGACAATTTTTTAATAAAATTCTGGAAGCAAACTTTCAGGATGAAGATTGTGCCGATGGTAAAATATGTGAATTGAGCCAGCAAATATTTTTTACCTATCCTTTCATTTCAATTCAAAAAGATTTCGGCTATTCAGATGCCACTGCAAAGAATAACCAGATCGGGATAATAAATAAATTATATCACGATTGTTTGGAAAGCATTTTACTTTCTGAATTGGTCCGGAAACATTATTGCTCACTTCCTAAAACCCAAAAGCCACCGGACGATTTCTTAGAAGGTATCTGTATCTCCACTTTTGTAATTTGTTCACACAATAGAAGTCAAAACCGTATTCATATTGAAGACCAATTTAAAGGGAGAACAGAGTTTTCGCCAATCTTCGTCAACGAATGCATTCAACCCAATGGTGAAGTAAGCTTAGGCATGACTATTCAGAAAATTATACAAAAAGCTATTGATAATGATGATGATGTCATCATTATAGTGGAAGATAATCACGTATTTACTAACGCTTATTCTAAAAAATATCTATTTCTGAACATTTATGAAGCCTACCAACAAGGTGCTGACTGCCTTTCTGGAGGTAGTTCAGGTTTTGGTTTATCATTGCCAATTACGGAAAATAGATTTTGGATAAATTCATTACTCTCTTTTCAATTTATCGTGATATACAGATCTTTCTATAGTAAAATATTATTGGAATCATTTGATGATTGTATAGATGTTTATACACAGATCTCGGACATGACTTCCAGTAAAATCATACTATTCCCTTTTATTTCGGTAAAGAAGGGTATGACAAGTTCGTATGAAAATTCATCAGAGTCAAAGAAAAACAACAATATAAATAAACTTTTCATTGAGTCTGAAAATAGATTAAAATCATTCCAAAAGGTTTACCTGAAATATGGTAAGTCTTCAAGCTTTCATTAAAGTTGTACTAAGTGAAATATAATTTACCAATATCCGTAGTTATGCCGTGCTACAATAGAGATAGATTTATCACTGATGCCATTGAAAGTATATTACAGCAATCATTCTCAGATTTTGAGTTCATCATCGTAAATGACGGCTCTACAGACGCTACTCATTCAGAAATAGTAAAGTTTAAGGATGATCGGATAAAATACATACAAATTCCTCAAAATAGTGGTAATTACAAAGCTCGAAATATCGGAATGAGAAATGCGATTGGGAAATATGTATGTGTTATGGATTCAGATGATATAGCTGTTCAAGATAGACTTAAAATACAATACATATACATGGAGAAAGCTAGCCACATTTTTGTCTTGGGTGGACAAGGTCAAATTATAGATGAATCAGGTTATTTAACTGGTGATAGTATTTCTTCGCCAGTTTGTTCATGGCAGGAAATGAAAGTGTTTCTATTAGCAAATAATTATATACTTCACCCATCGATGTTTTTTAGACGTCTAATTTTAAAAAGAAATAATCTGTTGTATAATGAAAAATACAAATCTTCTTCTGATTATGATTTTGTTAGTCGATGCTCTCGATTATTCCCTGTGAAAAACATCGATGAAACTCTTATAAAATACCGATGTCATCGAGAACAAATATCAATTGCTAATCGTGCACAACAGGTTATGTTTGCGGATTGGATAAGACTAAAAAAACTACATGAAATTATTGTAGAACCAAAGGAGGAAGAAAAGAAACTCTATCTCAAATTGATGCGAAAGGAGGCCTTGAATAGAACCGAACTTAAGGGAGCTGAATTATTTTTAAATAAATTCTTGGAAAACAATAATACAAGGAAAATCTACAACCAGCGATTACTTTATAATTATTTTGATTTTATTATTTCTGAAGCTAATGCTTATCTGCAAGCCTGGTCTATCGAATGCCAGCTAATTCATTTGATAAATAAGTGTATCGATAACAATTCTTTAATTGTAGAATTTGGTTCCGGGAGTGGCACTGATGAGCTTTTGAAGAATTATCGTGTTATTAGTATTGAACATAACCCTGATTATGCAATTGTCCGAGGTAGGAACCATGTTTGTTTTTTAGCACCGCTTGTAAATAATTGGTATGACAGGAGTATTGTGGCTAAAGTATTCAATAATTATTTGCCAAATATTATTTTAGTGGATGGCCCGCCTGGAATCAATAGGATAAATTTGCTGAAAAATATTGATTTATTACGAGGTATTACTTGTGATATTGTTTTCGATGACGTAGATCGTTCAGATGATTTTAGTCTTTGTAGAGAAGTTTGTCAGGTTTTAAATTATGAATTTAAAATTATAGTTGGAAAATCAAAGAAAATTGCTTGGTGTAAAAAAAAATGAAATTATTTTATTTAAGTTCTTCCAGATTGTAACTTTCGATTTTTATTTAGTATAAAAAAAACTAAAATGATTATTAATTTACCTATAATATACTTTACGACTAAAATGGCAATACTTGCTATGTTTTAAACCGATTTGTTTTAGAGAACAGTTTAGTATCTAGTATTGAAATAACTATTCGTTTGCAAATCAGCCTACGATTAATCGAAAAAAATATAAACCATAATACAATATAAAATAATATTTTTTAAAACGTTTATGTAACAGAACTAGCTGCTGTCAACTAGCATTATAAAATCAAAATTCATGTCATTAAAAAAATATTTAAAAAGATTAGAGTTTATTGATTTTCTAACGAGAAAAAAAGCCACTGGAAATCTTGAAGTTTTTGCGGCAAAGAATAGACTTAGTAAAAACGGGCTGTTAAATGTATTAAGAGAAATGAAAGAAATGGGATTTCCTATAAAATACAGTAGAAGATTGAACTCTTACTTTTATGAGAAAGATGGTCAGATGGTAAAATCCTTATTTATAGAAAGAGGACAAATTTTGAGTAGAGAGGATTTAAAAAAAATTGGCAATAAAGATTTTAAAAATATTTGTTTTTCTGATATTACCATTTTTGAGCTTTGTGACTAAGTTTGAAAATCTTTTTCATCACAATTATATTGTGATGAAGAGTTTTATCTTTAGGGTGTAAACAATTTTTTTTACGGTGTAAAACCTTCCTCCAAACCGGGAAGAAGCCGAATTGCTAAATATTTATTAAACTTTAATCATTATTACAATGAAAAAACTTAAATTAAACTTCGAAGAATTAAACAATGCAGAAGTACTTACTCGAGTACAGTTGAAGAAAATACTCGGAGGGACCGATGGTAGCGGTAAAATTCTCTGTTATTGCGATGGTATTTTACCGAATGGCCAATATGCTACGCAATGGATTGCCGATAGCTGCGCAACAGCTGATATTGCGGGGCATTGTGGCTCAGCTTCAGCTGGAACTTGTGGTGCATGTTCATAAAAATGAAACCATAAATGTTTTAAGTTTGACATTGTTAATGTAGTTTAAAAAAATACACTACATTGACAATGTCTTTGTCTATACTCTTAATATGACCAATAATATCCATTTTAAACATTATGTAATTTCACTAGCGTTTTGATGTTGTAAATATAAGTTCTTTGAAAGTCTTGTCAGTATTGGGTTTTAGCGCATATTTGGCCTAACACGATTTAAAAAGTTTCAGATTTTGGCTTAATATACCGCCGTGATATTCAATTTATATGAATCAAGGCACTTATTTGTTCTCTCAAATTATTTCTATCATTTCGCCTACCAGTTTTAAAACCTGTGTTAAAAGGTGTAATGGAGATTATAAAACCAAGCATTTTAACTGCTGCCGTCAATATCTCTGTATGGTTTTTGGTCAACTCACTCATCGCGAAAGTTTATCAGATACTATTCTCTGTTTAAAAGCCAATGCCAATAAATTATACCATCTTGGCATTGGAGAGGCAATTGCTAAAAGCACATTATCAACTGCAAATGAAAAACGAGATTGGAGAATATTTGCCGACTTTGCATGGATTCTTATTAATGAGGCCAAACAATTATACGCAGGCGAAAAAGATCTTGAACTTTCGATTGACAATCCTGTTTTTGCAATCGATGCTTCAACCATTGATATGTGTCTTTCTCTTTTTCAGTGGGCTAATTTTAGATCAACAAAAGCCGGTATAAAGCTTCACGTACAACTTGATCTGAGATCCGCTATACCGGAATTTATTCATATAACACCAGCTGCAATACATGAGGTAAATATTCTTGACACTATTTCTTATCAGATTGACAGCTTTTACATACTGGATAGGGGTTACATCGATTTTAAGCGACTTTATCGAATCCATTATTCAAAGGCATTTTTTGTAGTCAGAGCAAAAGACAACCTACACTTTAAATGTGTCAAGTCTAATCAAAAGAATAAGTCTCATGGAATTCTTGCGGATCAATTAATATTAGTTCAAGGGTTTTATGCCTCTCAAGATTATCCAGAGAAAATAAGGAGAATAAAGTTCTATGACGAAGAACAAAATCGAGTACTTGTATTTTAACCAATAATCTAGAATTAGATGCTACGGAAATAGCCAAACTGTATAAGCACCGATGGAAGATTGAATTATTTTTTAAGTGGATTAAGCAGAACTTAAAAATTAAAACATTCTGGGGAACAAGTGAAAATGCAGTCAGGGTTCAAATATGGATAGCAATATCTGTTTATATAATTGTAGCAATAGCAAAAAAGAGATTTAGCCTTAAACAATCTCTATATGAAATACTTCAGGTTGTCAGTGTATCTATTTTTGAAAAGGAGCCAATGAAGGAACTTTTCTCACACCCAATACAACAAAATTTCAAAGAGCAAATTCGTAACCAATTGAATATCTTCGAGTAATATCAAAACGCTAGTGATGTAATTTGTAATTTCAACGATTAGATTAAAAAAGATGATAACACTATACTCTTTTAAAATGGCATTTTTAATATCATGCTTAATTGCAATAGTGGCTCTGTTAAGTATTTCTGAGGAGGAGGGATTGGCAATGATTAACTATAGATTGATAACTAAGGCTGGATTGAAGGATACGTTGGTTTGTAGAAGAGGAAAAATTGTTGATTCAATTATGAACATCCCAATTCCATTTTCAACAATCACTTTTTATAAAGAAGATTCTACAAGTTTGACTATTTTGTCTAACGAGAATGGAGAATTTTCAACTGATGTAAAAAACTTAAGATCAAAAGTGAAATTATCTGCAATCGGGTATCAGGAAAGTACATATTATTTTGTTTCTGGTCAAAGCTGTTTATTTCGCCTTACACCAACTAACAATATATTACCCAACGTTATAGTATCAAGTAAAGTAAAAAAAAAGCCAAATGCTAACAGGATAATCAAAAAAGTTAATAAATATATCGAACAGAACTATGGTAATATTTCTTTTGATCAAAAATTTAAAGTTTACTTATCTACATTTAACTATGACACTATAAAAGGTAAAAGTGCTGATCTGATTGATTTGCATTTTAATAGGTATCAAAAATCGCTTCAGGTTAAAAAGTGGCGTCAGGATACTCTTAATTTCGATACTGTTTTTTTTAATTTTATAGGAGTTCCCCGTCTAAGTTCAGGAGATATAATAACCAAAGGCGATATTCTTAGAAGGGGATTGATATTAGGTGAAAAGCAAAGTAAGAATTTTGATTTCAGACTGCTTGCACATTATAAAGATAAAATACAGGGAAACTTATACCTTGTCAGTTTCAAGCCCCATAGCACTACTTATAATGATTTTTTTATGAATGGTACAAATCTGCCTTTGGGTTATCTTAAGGGGGAAATACTTATACGGGAGGATGATTATGCGGTGGTAAGCCTTAAATATATTTGGGAATTAAAAGTTGAACGTTTAAACAAGGCTCTGGAAAACGCATATCTGTCCCCATATTGGAAAGCAGATAAGTTAGGGAAAATTGTAGCTAACTCTATTATATTTAAGCACGAATATTCTTATACTAAAGATATTGTTATAGGCAAATACTTTGTTCAGTCAATAAAGACTGATTGTTACGAAACCGGATACCAGATTGAAAATGGCCGGAAAGTGGAATTGTATTTTCAATACAATGCTACCAGTTTAGATATTCAAAATATTGTAGATTAATTTTATTCACTTGCTAAATACTGTAAAATCCAGGTATTAAAGTTCTGTTAAGTCTAATCATTAACCAATTTTATTATTATCAATATTCTTGATAATTGATAGAACTCTAAGACGGTTTTATCTCCTTATCAGATGGATTTAAGTGTTTGATAAAGTAGCAATTAAAAGTTGCGGAATGTGAAACCAAACAAGTGTATGCGATATCTAACTATTTTAATGTCTATATCCCTTATAATAGTTGCACCGGCCAGCGCCCAGTCTGGTAATATCTTCGGCAAGATAACTGACAGTTCAAGTAAAAAAACATTGCCGCTAACAACGGTTACTATATTTAGAGCAAAAGATACTTCAATTATTACTTATCGCTTAAGTGGAGATGGGGGCGAGTTTAAGATTCCCGGTATTCCTCTAGGCGTGCCTTTGCGTTTGATGGCAACTTATTCAGGCTATGAAGTTTTCAGAAAAAATTTTGTGCTTACAGTGGCAGAGCCTACCATTAATTTCGGTAGTATTAAGATGAGCAGTACTTCCAAGCAACTGGACGAAGTGATTATATACGCAGAACGCCCTCCTGTAGTGATTAGGAAAGACACGATCGAGTTCAATGCATCTGCATTTAAAACACTGCCTACTGCCCTACTGGAGGATCTATTAAAAAAAATACCTGGTATACAAGTTGATGAAAATGGAGATGTTACTGTGAATGGGCAAAAAGTAAACCGGATATTAGTAGATGGCAAGCGTTTTTTTGGCAATGACCCAAAAATGGCTACGAGGAACTTGCCCAGCAATATGGTAGATAAAGTTCAGATAATGGATGATAAGGATGAAATTGCCCAAAACAATGATGGCGATATGAGTAGAATTGGTAAAGTAATCAATCTAACTTTAAAGAAAAATATCAAAAAAGCCTTGTTTGGAAAACTATACGGCGGCGGTGGAACCAATGAAAGATACGAAATGGGCGGTATTGTAAATACATTCAGAGATACTTTGCAAATGAGTTTGATTGCATTTAGAAACAATATTAACCGGACAGCGTTTAACATACAGGACATATTATCGCTTGGTGGATTTAACCGTGGTTCACAAATGTCATCCATGGGTATTAACAACGGCGCTGTATCTATAAATAATATCTCTTTTGGAGGTGGTAACAATGGAATTACTACTTCAACGGGAGCAGGTCTTAACTTTAATCATTCGCCTTCGAAAAACGTGAATGTTTACGCTCAGTATTTTTATGGCGGCACCAATACAGCCGACTTCAATCAGCAAAGCACACAAAGGTTTATTGGAGATACAATACTATTTGGTCTAAGTCTAGCAAATTCAAATGCAACTACAAATTCTCATACGCTTAATGCAGGCGGAAACTGGAAAGATTCTCTTACGAATATTACCTTCAACGGTGGAATTGTTTTTGTAAAGAACCAGTTAGATGCGATTTCAGTTGGCTCCATTCTAAATAACAAAATCGGTCCAGCCAGTAATTCAATCGGCAATAGTAATACTGACGGCACAAGTGATGCTTATAGTTACAACATCTCTCTAACACATCGATACGCAGGTAAAAAGGCAAGGACAATTTCTTTTAATCATAACCTCAACTATACTCGAAATCCTATTGATAATATCAACGAAAGCATCAACAATTATTTGTACCCTTCAGTGTCAATTTTAGTAGTTCAACAACTGAGGTCAACGAATTCGCCTAATACATCTGCAAATTTTAGTATGAATTATAGTGACGCCCTTAGTAAAAAATTTACACTGCGAATTACCCAGCGAATAGAATATTCTAACCAAGCGCAACTAGTAGGAATTTATGCAAAACATGCAGCAACAGGATTTTATGATAGTCTGAATACATTGTTAAGTAATGACCTTCTCAGAGAGCAAATACGTTGGAGTAACCAGTTTTCTGTTGGGTACAGGGTTAAAAAAGTACAATTTAACCTTGGCGTAAACTTATATGAGCAATGGATCAGCAACCAATATAAAAAGGGGACAAGCAGTCAGCTACATTATTCAAACTTGCTAATCAATACTGGATTTAACTGGAACAGGATCAATGTTAATTTATCAACTAATGCCAATGCACCTTCTATCAATTATCTAAACCCCGTTCAGGATAATTCAAACCCATTCTATATTGTTAATGGCAACCCGAATTTGCGCCAGAGTAGGCAAACCAATTTGAATGCGAGTGGTACTATTTTCAAGGAGAAAAATAATTTTTCTTACAATTTTACCCTTAATGCTTCAGTGGAAAATGATGCTGTAATACAAGCGTTAGAAGTAAATAGTTCAGGAGTGCAAGTTAGCACGCCTATTAATGTAGATGATGTTCGTAGACTTAATACTAGGTTTGGGGTAAACAAACAGTTTAAAAAGAATCCAAAGTACAATTTTTCAGCAGACCTTTCTCTGGTAGGGCAGTTTACTGGCAGTCCACTAATGTTCAATAATCTTATGAGTAGAACAAATAGCTACTTGATAATGCCAATTGCAAGATTAACTTTTAATTGGCATGATATTGTTGAGTTTAATCCAACTGCAAATGTGAATTTTAGAAAGAATACTTTTACTAATCCTCAGTTCGCAACCACTGATTATACTATTCAATATGTTTCAGGAGAATTTATAGTAAGGGTGCCTAAAAAATTTGTATGGGAAACCAATCTTACTTACCGGTATATCAGTAACCTCGCACCTGGTTTACCAAACACAAATTTTTATTGGAATGCGGCACTTACTTTTCTTATGTTTAAAGAAGATAAGGGACAACTGAAATTCGCTGTATATGATATACTAAACAGTAATAACAATTCGTCGAGAATAGTTAGTGGTAACCTTATTTCAGATAGCAGGAGCTTGGTATTACAAAGATATTTTATGTTAACTTATAGCTACAATATCCGATCATTAGGAGGGCAAAAAACAAAAGTGGGCGGTAATCAGCAAAATGGACTGTTTAGGTTTTAAATTTAATTTTCAATCAAACTGTCCACTACGACTCTGAGAATACTTTTCTCACAATGAGGCATGATGCACTGACCTCTTCCTATTTATTTGGACCGTTTTAAACTACAAATTGAGCAATTTTCAACGACTTAAAACCAGTAAATTGCACATGTAATAGACAAGATTTGCGAAAGAGCAGATTGCTTTTGCACTAAAACAGTTTGGCTTCCTGCCCATGCTGTCCCAACATTCTTTTTCATGTTGTCCCACTATTTTCGCATAATGTCCCACCAATCAGAGCCATCGGATTCTCCACGCTACAGGTCTGTATTTTTCATGTAACTTATAAATCAGGTCTTTTTTCCCATAATTTCTTAATCATATAAGCCTTTTGAACCTGCTCGCCTTTAATATACCTCCTAAATGCTTTTTCTGTTTTATGGCTACTAATAGCCATTATTAACTGAATAGGAGTGCCCTCTAAAAATTCATTGGTACAAAAGGAACGGCGGCAAGTATGGGATGTAATCCATGCATATTTCGGGCGAACCTCTTCAATAATTTTATTCCCCCTTTTGTGGGTTATTTTTATTTGTTCATCAATCTTGGCCATTTTAACTACCTCCTTAATATATAAATTTAAGTTTGGGTTACTTACCTGGGGCATCTGCATATTGTATTTGTCAATCAAAATCCTTTTTGAATCCGGGCGAAGTGGTACAACAACCTGTGTTAATGTCTTGTTTTGGGTAACATATAACATCTCATCCCGTATTTCATTAGGCTTGATATCTGAATAGTCGCTAAATCGAAAGCCAGTAAGGCAACCTAAAACAAAAATATCCCTGTATTTTTCTAGATATTGTTTTTCCGAGAGGTCTAAATGATAGATTACGGATATTTCTTTCCAGGATAAATATACCGCATCAACTTCCTCTTCCATTACTTTATAACAACTCATATCAAAAAATGGTATAATCTTTTTCAGCATTCGATCTTTCAGGAATGATTTTAGGTGTTTTGGATAATACGGTCAAAGTATACCAGCGTTTCGGTACAAAGTATACCACTTGTAAAG
>Ga0209668_10000235_pt1 | contig 23484 bp, 15 predicted proteins | sample FrelakmetPLP11PL_FD_187150 | JGI IMG/M metagenome (GOLD analysis project Ga0209668, IMG submission 187150) | Freshwater lake sediment microbial communities from the University of Notre Dame, USA, for methane emissions studies - PLP11 PL (SPAdes)... | ecosystem: Environmental > Aquatic >...
CCGATGGCTCACAGGAGCTGGCCCCGGCTCCCGAGCAGTTGCCGAGCACTCACCGTAGCGACTACCTGCTGTTCCGCCGGCGCTGAAGACGCTTCACCACAGCGCCAGCTCGCGCCGCCGCGACCAGACCAGCCAAAGGAAGAACGGTCCGCCGATCAGCGAGAGCATCACGCCGGGCGGCAATGCGGCCGAGCGCAGCCAGTACGCGCTGACGAAGTCGACCAGCAGCAGCAGCAGCGCACCGAGCAGCGCGGAGGCCCACAGCAGGTGGCGGTGCGACGCGCCGATCGAGAGGCGCACCAGATGCGGCACGATCAGGCCCACGAACGCGATCTGTCCGGCGACGGCGGTGGCGGCGGAGGCCGCGAGCGTCGCGGCGAGCAGCGCGAGCCAGCGCACGCGGGCGGTATCGACTCCCAGGCTCTGCGCGTCTTCGAGTCCGGCCTGCATCAGATCGAGTTCCAGCGCGAGAAAGGGGATCGAGAGCAGCGCCAGCAGCAACGCACCGCCCACGAGCAGCACATGCTCCGGCCCCTTGTCCTCCAGTGAGCCGAAGCTCCACGCGAGGATGCTGCGTGAAAGATAATTGTCGTCGAGCACGGCGGCCTGCACCCACTGCAGCGCTCCGCCAAGCACGGTGTTGACCGCCAGTCCGATCAGGAGCAGCGTCGGCACGCTGATGCGGCCGCCGCTGCTTGCCAGCCGAAACACGAGCACGCCGACGCTCAGGGCGCCGATCAGCGCACCCAACGGCACGAGCCAGTGCGCGCTCATGCCCGGCGTCAGGTAGTTCTCTCGCGACACCTGGCCGGCCACGATGATCGCGAGCACGGCACCGAGGCTCGCGCCGGAGCTGATGCCCAGCACGGAGGGCGAGGACAGCGGATTGCGAAACAGCCCCTGTACCAGCGCACCGGCAAGCCCTAGGCAGCCGCCCACACCGATCGCGACCAGCGCCTGCCACGCACGCAGCGGCACGATGCTGTCGGCCCAGACATCGCCGGAGCCGCCCAGCAGCGCGCGCCAGGCCGTGGCGAGGGCGACGACGCGCCCGGAATCGCCATGACTCAGGCTGAGTGCGAACAGCACCAGCAGGCCCGCGCCGCCGAGCAGCGCGAGCGCGCCGAGACGCAGTGGGGTGGGCCGGGGCCGTTCCATGGGCGGCAAGAGGGTATCCGATACAATCCGTCTCCCATGCGCTTCCCGGACGATTCCCTGCCGCTGCTCAGCGCGCGTCAGCACAGGCGCCTCGACGAGCTGGCGGAAGCTCTGGCGGGTCTCACCCCGCTGGCCCTGATGGAAACAGCCAGCCAACGCGCGGCGGAGGCCATTAGGAACGACTTTGCGGGTGCGCAGCGGGCCCGCGTTCTGGTGGGGCCGGGCAACAACGGGGGCGATGGTCTGGGCGTGGCGCGCTGGCTCTCTCTGTGGGGCTGGCAGATCGAGTGGGTGGACTGGCCGAGCCCCCGCGCTGCCAATCCCGCCGTCGCGAGCATGCGGCGCGCGCTCGAGCTCTGTCCGGTCAGGCGGCGCTGCTTCGGGGATCCGCTCGAGCCCGGCAGCCTGCTGATCGATGCCTGGCTCGGAACGGGCCTGCGCCGGCCGCTGGAGTTGCCCCTTGAGGACTGGATCGTGGCCCTCGGCACGCGCCCGGACATGGCGGCGGCCACCACGCTGGCGCTCGACCTGCCCAGCGGGCTGGAATGCGATGCCGACAAGGCTCAGGGACCCTTCGTCCAGGCCCGGCGCACCTACAGCTTCGCCGGCCGGAAACGGATTCTGGAAGCCGGCCATGGGGGGGCCGTGCGCTACCTGAGTCTGGGGATCCCCGAGGGGGTCTACCGCGCGCTGCTGGCCGAGGGGTAGGTCAGAAATCCCTTCCCTGCGCCATTTTTTTGGAATTCAGACTACTCCCACGCCCGAAAAAGCCGTGGTAGGGTTACTCAGTACCGGAGCGACTGGAACCTGCGTCTGTTGGCGCACGTCTGGAAGTTACGGGCGCAACTGAACTGGATGAGCTGTGCGAGTGGTTCCACCCGATCGGTGGATGGCGCAGCAAAACAGCAAGGCTGCGCGTTCCTAGCTAGGTTTTCTCCACAACTTTCGTCACCCACTCAGGAGACTGTAATGCTTCGTTCTTCGATCTACACGGCTGGCATCGTGCTGCTTGGCACGACGGCCTTCGCCCAAGGTGACCTGCGCGCTCGGCTCCAGCCGATCACGTCGCCGGTCAAGTACGCGGGCGTGTATCACCTCGGCACCGGTACCTGGACTCGCGCTGGCCAAATGGGCCAGACCGCGAACGTCGCGGGCGTCGGCGCGATCTACGACAACACCTGCAACACCGGCTACTACGGTGGCATGGTTCAAAACGAGCGCTGGTTCGATGAAGGCCGCCTCCCGAGCACCACGAGCATCGTGCTGCCCAACACCATCGGCGTCCCGGGCGGCAACGACTCGGAAGTCGGCACCCAGAACAGCTATCAGATCGATGGCTTCCAGCTCGGCTACTGCTCGTTCAACACGGGCCTCGTGAGCGTCAACGTCAACTTCTACGAAGCCTATACGCCCTGCGCCCCCGCTCCCGCGACCGCAGCCGCGGCCTTCAACGTCACCGGTCTGCCCGGTGGCACCCCGACCGGCGCCCAGAACTGCTGGCTGCTGGACCTCGACCTGTGCGGTGTGTCGGCGAGCTTCAACATGCTCGCGGACGCCAACGGCACGTACGAGGGCACGACGGGTGCGGACACCTTCGGCTGGACGATCCAGTGGGTGAGCCCCTCGGTCGCCGCTACGCCGGACGGTCCGTTCCTCTCCGGTGGTCCTCTGGTCGGCGGCACCTACTCGGTGTGCGCGGGCTCGGACGGCACCACGTTCGACACGGGCGTCGCCTCGGCGACCTACCCCGCCAACCAGGACGGCGTTGCGCTGGCCTGCGGCACGCTGCTCCCGGGCGCCACGCCTGAGCAGGGCACGGGCATGGGCACGGCTGACCAGTTCCGTATCGAGGGCAACCCCGCTGCGGCTCCTGGCTGCTACTTCTTCGGTGGCAACCCGATCGCCAGCTTCCACATGCAGCTCTACAGCAGCAACGTGACGCTCCCCTCGGTGAGCCCGCTCACGGTCTACTGCGAAGCTGGTGTCGGCGGCGTGATCGCCTGCCCCTGCGCCAACCCGCCCGCCGGCCCGGCTCGCGGCTGCGACAACAGCCTCGCCACCGGTGGTTCTCAGCTGAACGCCACGGGTTCGGCCAGCCTGGCCACCGACACGCTGGTGTTCACCACGAACAGCCAGACCAACAACGGCACCACGATTCTGCTGCAGGGCACGACCGCGATCGCCGCGGGCGTGAACTTCGGTCAGGGCGTCCGTTGCGTCGGCGGCTCGCTGAAGCGCCTCTACGTCAAGAGCCCCGGCGGCACGGGTGGCATCACCGCTCCGAACGGCACGACCGACCTGTCGGTTTCGGCCCGTTCGTCCGCGCTGGGTGACATCATCACCGCCGGCTCGACCCGCTACTACATGGCCTACTACCGTGACCCGATCGTCCTCGGCGGCTGCGCGGCGACCTCGACGTTCAACGCGTCGCACGCTGGCTCGGTCGTCTGGAACTGATCCGGACTCGCATAGCTCTGCCCGGCTCCGCGTGAGTCGGGCAGGGTGAGCACAAGGCCTGCACAAGGTCAAAAAGAGCAGGGCACCGCGCGTCGGTGCCCTGCTTCTTTTTGCGTTTGCATGGACGTCAGGGGCTGGGACTAGCGCGGAAGAGCTTCCATTGCGGAGCGCTGCGAATCACTGAGCCGCACGCGGCGCAACTGCCATTCCTGCTCGCGCGCGCTGTTCCCGTGGATTTCGCCGCACAGCTGCAGCGTGCGCTGCAGCGCCTGCAGATACCAGACGTCCGCTTCGACCGGGCAGTCGAGTGCCTGGCGGTATGCGAACAGTGCCTCTTCGCGGCGGTTGAGAGCCTCGAGCACGCGCGCGAGCCCCAGCGCGGCGCGGAAGCGCTCCGGTGCGTCGGGATGCAGCTCCAGCGCGCGAGCGAAGTCACGCCGGGCCGCTTCGAGCTCGGGCAGATCCGCGGGCGTGGGCGCTGCCGCGCCGCGCCGCTTCTGGAAGGACTCGAAGCGCACGCGGCCGGAGTCGTAGTGCGCGTAGAATTCCAGCGGATGCGCGTCAAGGAAGCGTGCCGAGAGATCGCGGGCGGGCTCCAGTCGGCCCTCACGCATCAGGAACTCGAACAGCTCGCGGAACATGGCCGGCTCGCGCGGTTGCAGCTCCAGCGCGGTGCGCAGCGCGGCCTGCGCCTCGTCCTTGCGCCCGAGCTTGTCCAAGGTCAATCCGCGATCCAGATGCGCGCGCGGCAGACGCGGATTCTCGAGGAGGGCGAGGTCGTAGAGCCTGAGTGCCTCGGTGTGCTCATCGCGCCTTGCGGCCTCGATGCCCAGCATCCACCAGCCCTGCGAGTCATCGACGCGCAGGTTGTCAGGCATCCAGTGCACGGGAATCGAGACGAGGGTGAGGCAGGCAAGGCCCTCGCCGATGCGCCGCAGCTCCCCGGCGCGGATCGCGCGCAGGAGTTCCAGCAAGGCGAACGCGCTCAGCGCAAGCAGCGGCGCGAACAGCGGCGCACGGAAGCGCGCGTTGACGAAGAACAGCACGATCGTCGCGGAATACACGATCACGAAGCCGTGCAGCGCAAACAGTTCGCTCCAGCGCGCACGGCTCCACCACAGTCCCAGAACCCCCAAGGGCAACAGGAACCACCAGCCCAGCGGCAGCCAGCGCAGCACCGGACCGAAGTGCAGCGCGAAGAAGTCCTCGTCCTGATTGTTGCCCAGCTCCGCGCCCGCGCAGAAAAGGCGCAGCTTGTGCAGCATCAGCTTGAGCGCGGCAAGCGGCTCGGCGAGCCACCATGCGCGCACACGCCGTACATAGTGATCGGAGACCTCTGAGCCCTTGAGCGCACGGCCTTCGAGTGTCTGTGCCTGGGCGATGGCGTCGTGGTAGCCGCCCCACCAGTCGGCGCGGGTTCCGGGCACCACGGCCGTCTGGCCGTTGGACTCGGGGTTGTTGCCGATCCACAGGTTGACGCCGCCCTGAGTGCTGATCAGCGTCCAGTCTCTGCCTTCCAGCCCGTTGACCAGCGTGATCGGCAGGATCGGCAGGCTGAGGCCGAGGGCGGCCAATCCCGTGAGGCGCAGGCGAGCACTCCACGGATTCCGGCCGCGCAGGAGAATCCACAGGCCCAGCAGCGGGGTCAGCAGCAGGATGTTGGGCCGCACGATCGCGGCCAGGCCGCAGGCCAGCCCCAGCTCCAGCGCGCGGCGGGAGCTGCGCTGCTCCGCGAGTCGCAGACCGCACAGGATGGCGAGCAGCGAGGTGGGGATCTCCAGCACCGGCAGCAGCAGCTCGGCATCGAAGTAGATCCACATCCAGTAGCTCGCGCCCAGCAGCGCGGCGAGCAGGCCGGTGCGCGTGTCGAAGGCCCGGCGCGCCACGGCGAACAGCAGCAGCACCGACAGCGCACCGATCAGGTCCTGCGCCAGCCGCACGAGCAGCAGATCGCCGTCAAACAGCCACAGCAACCCGGATAGAAACCATGGGTACACGGGAGCGCGGAAGTACGCACCCTCTACGAAGTGTTCTCCGCGCAGAATCGCCTCGGCCCAGTCGAGGTGGTACTCCGCGTCCATGGTGGGCGCGAGGAAGTAGGGGTTGTCCTGCGATTGCAGCGTGTAGAGCACGCGCAGGATCAGTGCGAGCACGAAGATCGCCAGAAGAATCAGGCGCTGGCGCGCGCTCAGCGGCTTCAACGCGGCTCCTCGCCGACGTAGCCCGTGTTCTGAAGCCGCTGCAGCGTCGCCGGATCGAGCCGTGCCGGCGGTCCGCTGCGCCACTGTTCGCGCGTGGCGCGCTCATGCAGATTCTGCACCGCCTGCCGCAGCGGCTGGGCGTCCGCTGACTGCGTCGGCAGCAGGTTGCGCTGCTCGCGCGGATCGAGACGCCAGTCGTAGAGCTCTTCGCGGGCCGGCGCGCCCTTGACGGGGATGCCCAGCCACTTGTGCTGATCATTGCGGATCGACTCCCAGGGCGCGCCCCAGAAGTTGCCGTAGCCGTAGAGCAGGCCGTGCCCCGCGGAGGGTGTCGGTTGGTCGTGTTCCAGCAAGCCGGGTGCCGCGAAGCTCGTCGCGGGAGTGACGGCGAGAAGCTCGCAGATCGTGCGCGCCAGCTGCACGTGTCCCACCGCATCGCTGCGGCGCCCGGGCCGGATGCGGTCCGGCCAGTGCAGCATCAGAGGGACGTGCACGAGCTCGTCATAGAGGCTGTGCCCGTGCTCAAAGCCGCCGTGCTCGAGGAACTCCTCGCCATGGTCCGAAGTGAAGACGATCAGCGTGTTCTCCAGCAGGCCCTGCCGGCGCAGCTGGTCGATCAGCCGGCCGATCTCGCTGTCAGTGTAGGCGATTTCACCGTCATACAGCCGCGAGGCGCGTTGCGCGAGCTCCTGAGTCAGCGGCTCGCGGCCGGTTTTCCAGGCCACGATCTGCTCGCGCGTGCCCAGCGGCGCGGCCGCGGGCGCCAGATCGCGCGGATCGGCATGCTGCGAGCGATAGGGCTCCGGCGGGGTGTAATCCGCATGCGGGTCAAAATAGTGCACGAACAGCGCGAAGGGGCCTGTCTCGCGCTGCTCGAGCCAGGCAATGGCGGCATCGCTCGTGCCGCGGGCATCGCGTAGCGTGCGGTTGCTGAGCGTGAACTGTGCGTCGAGCTCATCGAAGCCCTGACACACTCCGAAGTCGGGCCCGAGGAAGTCGACGTTGACGATCGCCGCCGTCGCGTAGCCGCTGTCGCGCAACCGCTCGGCCACCGTCGTGATCTCCGAGCGCAGTCCGAAGTACTGGTTGGCGACGCCGCCGGCACCGTGCTGGGGGGGCAGCTGGCCGGTGAACATCGTCGCGAAGGAAGGCAGAGTCCACGGCGCATGCGAGAAGGCCTGCTCAAAGACAAGGCCCGTGCGCGAGAGCTCCGCGATGCGTGGCATGAGGCGCGGATCGTGCGCACGGTCTGCGCGCAGCGTGTCGACAGCGATGAACAGCAGGTTGGGTGGCTGGGGAGCGTCGCTGCAGCCGGAAAAGAGCAGCAGACCGCCGAGAAGAAGCGCGCTTGAGCACCGCATCGCGCATCGAAGCTAGCACGCGCGCGAGAGCGGATAAAGCAAGGGCAAGGCTCAGGGCGCGAACAGGATCCGCAGGCCGTCGCTGGTGGTGTAGTTGGCTCCGCCGGCCTGCGGATCACGATGCCAGAACTGGAAGTGCCAGACTTCGCCGGGCAGCGGCTTGCCGGGCGGCTGCAGGCTGGATACCGGGAGCAGTTGGGCTGCGTTACCGGTGGGGCCGGTGGCAAAGGCCGGCCGGCGGTAGAAGGGGCTGGCGACGCAGCGCACGCCGTTTCCGAAGGGCAACTGTGCGGCCGTGCGGCCGTAGAAGAACAGACCGAGGATGTTGGGCGGTGCGCCGCTGGCCTGCAGAATCAGATCCGAGCGTGAGACGCTGGGGCTGCCGGAGGCACCCATCACGCTGCCCGGCCCGACGGAGTTGGGCGAGAGCACGCACTCGTTGTTCCAACCTGGAGCCTGACCGGTCTCGAATACACGGGCGATGCCGCTGCCGGCGACGGTGGGGGCGCCGGAGATGCCCGCTCGTCCGGCCCCGGCCGAGATGGACCAGCCGAAGGCCGAGTCGGAACTCGGGCCATAGGTGCTGGATAGGCGAGTGCCGTCCAGACCGGAGTGAATCGCGACCAAGCCCAGGTTCGCCTCGCCGAAGGGGCCCTCGGCGAAGGGCGCTCCGATCGCAAAATCAGGCCGGCCGTCGAGGTTGACGTCGCCGACGGCACTGACGCTCCAGCCGAACAGGTCGAGGTTGGCTGCGCCAGAGATCGAGAACAGCACGCTGCCGTTCTGTCCCGAGAACAGCCGCGCGTAGCCAGAACCCAGCAGGCCCTGGCTCGCGCCCACGAGCAGATCGGCGTGTCCGTCGAGGTTGACATCGCCCACGCCGGCGACCGCCGTGCCGAACCAGTCGAGGTTGGCATCGCCCGAGAAGCTGCGCAGCAGCGCACCGTCGCTCAGCGAGCGAACCTGCGCCAGATTGGAGCCGGTGTTCGTGCCCAGCAGCACGTCCTGCACGCCATCGGCGTTGACATCACCGGCAGCGGCCACGGCATAACCCAGCTCCGTGGAGAGTCCGCTGCCGAGCACCGTGCGCAGCACGTTGCCGTTGACACCCGAGAGCACATACGCAGCACCCGCATCGAGTGCCGCCAGATCACAGCCGGGCGCGCCCACCAGCAGCTCGCCCGCCCCGTCGCCGTTGAGGTCGGGCAGCGCCGCCAGCGCATAGCCGAAGCGCTCGCCTGGACTCTGCTCGAGCTTGGTCCACAGCAGCAGGCCGTTGGCGCCGCTGAAGGCGCGCACGCGGCTGCCGCCATCGCTGCCCGCGGCGTAGTCGCTGATGCCATCGCCGTCGACGTCGCCCAGGCCCACCACGCTGGTTCCGAAGGCCTCGTTCTGGAAGGCTCCGCCGTGGATCCGCACGAGGAATCCGCCCAGCCGCGAGAGCACGCGCACTTCGCCGGCTCCGATCAGCGAGCCCGCGCTGGCACTCGAAGCGCCGACGGCGAAGTCCGGCCAGCCGTCGTTGTTGATGTCGCCGAGGTTGGCGACCGAGATGCCGAAGTTCTCGCCGTTCTGCGCGCCCGCCAGATCCAGAGGCAAGCTCTGGGCCTGCGCGCTCCAGCCGAGCGCCAGCAGACCTGTCAGTTGCAGAAGGGTACGCATAGTCCGTCGCTCAGGTTGAACCCGGCGCCGCCCCCCTGCGGATCCCGATACCAGAACTGGAAGTAACGCGTGACTCCGGGAGCCAGCCCGGGAATGGAGCCGGGCAGCACGGTCTGGACCGCATCGCCGAAGGCGTCGGTCTGCAGGACGGGCATGCGCACGATGCTGCCGCCGATGCAGCGGAAACCGTTGCCCAGCGGAACCTGTGCCTGCGCGGTGCCGTAGATGTACAAGCCGGTGACATTGGCCGGACATGTGACGGTCAGCAGACTGAGATTGTTCTGAGAAAGACTCGCCGATCCGATCGCAGTGATGCTGGCACCGAAGCCGGTCGAGTTGGGAGCACTGAGACAGTACACGCTGGGCACGGAGCAGACCTCCTCGACGCGGAAGATCTCGCCGCCCGTCTGGTCGAGGATGTACAGCGTGCCATCCGCGCCGGTGCCGAAGCTGACGGGGTTCTGGATCGCGAGCAGGCCACCGGGGGCCAGCTGTGCGGTGCGGTCGATCAGCTCCGTCACGCTGCCCCCGCTCTGGCGCAGCGACCAGATCTTCCCCGAGCAGTAATCGGCGAAGAAGTAGCTGCCCTGCAGCGCCGGGATCGCGCTGCCGCGGTAGACCACGCCTCCGATGATTGCGCACAGCCCGCCGGTGTGCGGATAGGTGTGGATCGGCAGCGTCAGCGCGGGATCATTGCAGACACAGCCTGAGAGGCCCGTGCAGTCCGTGCCCTCCATGCAGCGCCAACCGTAGTTGAGCCCGCCCAAGCCTGGCGGCTGCAGGTTGATCTCTTCGCGGGTGTTTTGTCCCACATCCGCCAGGTACAGCTCGCCCGTGGCCTCATCGAAGCTGAAGCGCCAGGGGTTGCGCAGACCGCTGGCCCAGGTCAGCGGAGTGGCGCTGCCGGGAAAAGGATTGCCTGCCGGCGCCGAGCCGGGGTTCGCGGGATCGATGCGCAGCAGCTTGCCGAGATAGGTGTTGGCCGACTGCGCGTTGCCGCCGATGGCGTGGCCGGTACCCGCATCGTTGGCGGAGCCGCCGTCACCCAGACCCAGATAGAGCATCGCATCCGGTCCGAATGCGATGCATCCGCCGTTGAGATTGCTCTGCGGCTGCGCCAGAGGGCCGAAGATGATCTGCGCGCTCGCCGGATCGGCCGTGTCCGCACCGGGCGCGTTGAGTGCATAGCGTGCCACCACCGAAGCGCCGTTGTTATCGGTGTAGGACAGGTAGAACAGTCCGTTGGCGGCGAAGCCCGGATCGAAGGCCAGGCTCAGCAGACCCTGCTCATTGCCGAGGCTGCCGACGATCGGATTGATGTCGAGCACCGGAGTCGCGAGCAGATTGCCATTGCTCACCACGCGCACGCGACCGTCCTGCTCCAGCGCCCAGAGTTTGCCGGGCGTGTTCGGCAGGCCGCCCACCCAGCTGGCGCGCTGCAGTCCGCCTGCAACCAGCTTGGAGCGCAGGTTCTGGGCCGAGGCGGGCAGCGCCATCGAGGCGAGCAGCGCAAGCAGGAACAGTGAGGAGATGCGCATGGTGTCAGTACTGGATGGTGAGGCCCTGCGTGGCGTTGAACGTTGCCGAGGGGCAGAAGCTGGTGCTCGGATCGCGGTAGTACACGAGGTAGTGGCGCACAGAGCCGCTCTGGATGCTGTCACCCAACGAGTTGGCCTTGGTTCGCACGGTGGGCTCGTTGATGCCCGGGTAGAACACGGTACTGCCGGCGGCGTTCTTGACCGCGATGCGCTTGAGCGCGCCGCCGAAGCACCGCAGACCGTCGCCGAAGACCACCGGCGAGGCGAGCAGGTTGTCGCCCTGCAGGAAGATCGAGAGCGCATTCGAGTTGATGCCGGTGGCCGTCAGCGTGAAGGCATCCTGAGCCGCGCTGCCGTTGGCCTGCAGCTTGCCGCCGCCGGAGTTGGTTGAGTTGTTGCAGCCTCGTCCGGCCGATCCGGTGTTGCCGCAGGGGCAGGGGACAGGCGAGCTGCCATCGGCCGAGCAGAAGCTGGTGCCCGTGGCCGACAGGAACACGATGCCCTTCATGCCCGGAAAGTGCGGTTCGCAGAAGTAGTCGTAGCGGCCGAGCGCGCGCGGATTGGCGCGCACGAAGTTGGCATCGAAGACGTGATCGAAGCTGGTCTGCGAAGCGTTGAGGAAGCCGATGATGGGCTCATCCCAGTCGAGGATTCCGTCGGTGCCTTCGGTGACCGTGTGGGCGGTGCTGGTCCAGACCCAGCGCACCGTGTCGCCCACGGGCACCGTCACGGTGGAGGGCGTGAAGCTGAAGCTGGACTGGGTGACGATGGTGATCTGGGCCCGCGCAGCGGTCGCGAGGCTCGCCAGAACAAGGATGGCGGAGAACAGGCGCATCCTTGAAGTGTCCCCTCGAAGGGCACCAGCGGCAAGCCGGGAAGGGCTTTCTCTTCAGGGCTACCAGCGCTGGCGCCACTGGAACGCGCCGTAGAAGGCCGCATCCGCGTCAGGGAAGGCCGCCCCCGGCAGGAACTGGCCGAAGACGAACTCCAGATCCCAGGCACTGCCGGGGCGGATGCCCAGCACCAGATCCCACTCGCTGCCGAGCTGGGCATGCACGCCATCGGGATCCGCGCGCAGTTGCGCATTGCGCAGCGTGGTGGCGGGCTCGCTCTGGCGGTAGCCGTGCCAGATCAGATCGAGCGACACGGACTTCGAGATGCGCCAGCCGGCACCGAGCGTGGCGATGCCCAGATTGGAAAGCTCAGGATCGAGCAGCTCGCCGTAGTAGCGGTAGTTGGTGACGCCGCCGAAGCGCCCGTTGTTCTTCTGCAGGCCGGTCTGGCGGAAGCCCTCGTCTTCGGACGTGTCCGGATCATCGCCGCTGGCCCAGGCATAGCCGATGATGCCGTAATACGGTCCGGCCCAGTCCGGCTGCACGCCCGCGCCGACGTCGAACGCAAATCCCCGCAGGTTGCGGTTGTCGGAATAACCGCTGAGGCCGGATAGCTCCAGCCAGCTCTCGACGCCGGGCACGAACTCGCCGATCGCGCGCAGGCCGAAGTGAAAGGGATAGTCGCGCGGGTTGGAGTCGTCGCGTCGGTCGACGATGTAGGCCGCGAGGTGACGCTTGGAGTCCCGGTTCGAGACATAGAGCATCAGGTTGGTGCTGTTCTCATCGCGCTCCGAGCCATCATCGAGCACCGTGGAGGCGGAAACCTCGACTTGCAGTGCGGCGTTGCTCCAGATCAGGCGCGCGGCATCGAGGTTGCGCTTGTAGAGCCACTCTCGTTCATCGTCGAAGCGCTGACGTCCCAGATACAGATCCAGCGCGAGCTCGGCGGGCGCATGCCAGGCCACCCAGGCTTCGCTCCAATGCGGCCGGGCCGTGCCTGAATAGCCTTCGTCCTGCACATCCGCAGCGTCGTAGTCATAGCGGGGCGCGAACAGCGCCTCGAAGTGCTCCGAGGGCTGCCAGTTCAGCTCCGCCCGCAGGCTCGCAAGGCCCTTGAGCTCGCTGGAGGGCTGGCTGCGGTCGAGGTCGTAACCGCCTTCGTTTTCAAGCTCGAGCTCCCACAGCAGTCCGAGCTTCCAGTTTGCTCCCAGCCGGATCGATCCCAGCGTCTGATCCTCTTCGGACTGGCGCAGCTGCTCGGAGCCGGTCTGCGGGACCACACGCACGGGGGCGAGCGGCAGCTGTGCCAGCGGTTGCTCGGACTCCAGTTTGAGCGTATCGATCAGGCGCACGCGCAGATCCAGCATGGAGAGCTCGCAGGTGCCGTCGGCAAGCCGCTCGATCGCATCGATGCGGCCGACGATGCGGTCGCGTCCGCTGCCGCGCGGTGCGATCTCGCGCGCGGAGAGCTGCTTGCGGCCGCGCCAGCGGCCTTCCACCTTGATGCGCTTGCCGGCAACGCTGTCGGGGGAGAGCTCCTGCCATTCGCAGCGCTCCGAAACGGTGACCGCCAGTCCCAGCAGCGTGAACTCGCTTGCGTTCGTGTCGAACGCACCGGCGGTGCCGATCAGTTCTTCCTTGTCGCCGGGCGGCAGCAGTTCGAGCTCGCTCGCGAGGAATACGCCCTGCGCGTCGAGGCTGCCCTTGGCGGCCGCCCAGTGACCGACGCGCAGTTCCTCCGTCGTCTGGGCGGAGAGCGGTGCGAGCAGCCAGAACCACAGCAGCGTCAACAGGAGACTAGCCTTGAGCTTCATGCAGTACCTCCCGTGCACGTTTCAGCAGCGCCCTGCGGATGCGCAGGCCGTCGATGCGTTCACGCCAGACATGCGCCACGCGCAGCAGGCTGATCGCCAGATACCAGCGCCAGCGCTGCGGCTGGGCGGACGGCGCTTGCAGCGCGGTGGATTCCAAAGCGGTGCGCCAACCGGACAGTAGCTCCGCGGAAAGCCGCCCGCGAGCCGCCTCCAGCTCCAGATGCGCAAGGAAGTTGGCCGGATCCAGCTCCGGCGCCGCCAGCGCCGCCAGATCCAGATCAAGCCACCACAGTCCGTGCGCATCGCAGAGCAACTGTTCAGGATAGAGATCGCGATGCGTGGGCACGGTCGGTTCGTCGATCGGGAGGCGGGCGAGCAGATCCGCTTGCAGCGCCTCATCCAGCGGCCTGAGTCCGTGCAACTGCTGGCGCCGCTGAAGATCAAGCAGCTGCTCGAACTCCTGCAGGGCAGTGTGGGAATCCAGTCCCAGCTCGCAAGCCTGTGCGGCCGCGGCGCGCCAAAGCGCAAGATCGGCGCAGAGTGCGTGCCAGGCGGCTTCGCCCTCCTGCGCGGCGAAGGGGCGCGCCGCGATGCGCGCGAACTGCAGCGCGCAGCTTGATTCGTCGACATCCAGCAGCGGTGCCGCCCGCACTGCAAGTGCCCGCACCAGGCGAGCGTGCCGCTCCGCCAGCCGCCGTGCCTTGCCGCGGCGCACCCACTTGGTGACGCGCTCGTCATCCACGCGCACGGCGCGCCGTCCCGGGCGGTAGCTGACGAGCTGGCTGTGCTGTTCGGGATGGGCCTGGAGCCACTGCGCGAGTCCGGGCAGCGACGGATCGTCATGCGGAGTGCGCGCCTCCCAGCGGCCGGCGGCATAGCTGAGCCACTGCGTGCCTGGCGAGGCTGCGCCTGCGCGCGGATCGCCATCGCACCACGTCTCAAGGCGCTCCTCGTCGCGGTACTCGACGCGCACGCAGCGGCCCGGAAGGAGCTCGCGCGCGCATTGCAGGGCCAGACCCGCCTGCTCGCGGGCCCGCACCTCCAGACGGCGCAGATGCGCGGCTGCGCGTCGCACCAGCTCGCCGGCCAGCGCTCGGCGCAGATGGGCCTCATCGACGCCGCAGGCCCGAGTGTCCAGAGCCGACAAGCGTTCAAAGGCACCCTCCGGCGCACCATCGGCAGCAAGGCTGAGATGGTCGCGCAGGAGCGGGCCGCGCCCCAGATTGTCGAGATCCAGCCAGCGAGCACCCTGCGCCGTGTGCAGGACCTGATCGCGGTGGCAATCGCCGTGGATCCAGCCTTCGATGCCGGCCGCCAGCGTCGTGCCCACGAGCTGCGCTGCGGCGTGCAGCTCGGGGAAGGGTGCGAACAGCGGCAGCAGCTCCTCGATCGCGGCCAGCCGCGGAGCCTGCGGCACCTGTTCAGGGCAGGGCGTGCCGTGCAGACGCGCCAGCAGGCTCAGGAATTCCGCGTCATCCGGCAGCGATCCATCGGAGTGGAGCCACTCTTCGCACAGATGCCCGTGCTCGGCATGCGCGAAAATCAGCCGGGGCACGCAGTCCAGCTGCAGTGCCGCGCGTGCCGTAGCGGCACGCTGCGCAGCCTGAGGCTCCAGCACGCGCCAGGCCAGCGGTCGCTCGCTCAGCGCACCCGCCGCATCACGGCAGGCCAGCTGCATGCGCAGTACGGCGCGACGCTCGGGCTTGTAGCGCAGGGTCTCCATGCGCGAGCGTCGCCAGCGCAGGTCCAGGCCGTCGAACTCCGGCAGGGGACGCAGCTCCCGGACGCGGCGCTCCAGATCGAAAGCGCGCTCGCAGCCGCGCAGCTCTGGATCGCTCGGAAACCGCCAGCGTTCGCGCGGAACCTCCGCCGACGGACGCAGCTTCTCGGTCCACCATTCCTCGCGGCCGTCCTCAAAGCGCAGCGCGTAACCAAGGCACAGAGCGTGGCCGGGCTTGAAGCGCACGTACCCCAGCTGCATCGCGAACGAATCCGTGCCCAGCATGCCGGCCCAGTCCTGTCGGTTGCCTGGCCGCCAATCGAACGCGCCGTGCTGTGCCCGGTAGTGTTCCAGGAGCGACAGATCGTGCTCGGCCTGCAGCAGCCCCTTCATGCTCCCTCCGCCTGCACGCTGCGGGTAACCTGACGGTAGAGCGCATTGCGCGCCACCAGTTCGCCGTGAGTGCCGCTGTCGTGCAGCACGCCCTGCGAGAGGAAGTCGATGCGGTCAAAACGCTCGAGGTGATCGAGATCGTGCGCGACCACGATCACGATGGCATCGCGGGCGCGCTCGGCCAGCGTATGGCATAGTCGGTCGACCGCGGGCTTGTCGAGACCGGCGAAGGGCTCGTCCACGATCAGAATCGGGGCGCGGCGCAGCAGTGTGCGCGCCAGACACAGGCGCCGGCGCTCGCCGCCGGAGAGTCCGCTGCCCTGCGAGCCGAGCTCTGTGTCCAGACCCTGCGGCAGGCGCTCGACGAACGCACGCGCCCCGGCTTCCTCAAGCGCCGTGAGCAACTGCTGATCGCTGGCGTCGAGCTTGCCGAGCAGGAGATTGTCGCGCAGCGTGGCGCCGAACAGGACCGAGTCCTGCAGCGCGACACCGAAGCGCTCGCGCAGCGATTCCAGCTCCCAATCGGACAGCGGCACGTCATCGAGCAGCACCCGGCCCGCATCGGGATCGAACAGGCGCACTGCCAGCGCGGCAACCGTCGACTTGCCCGAGCCGCTGGCTCCGAACAGGCCCACCAGCTCGCCCGCGCGGTACTCCGCATCAAAGCCGCGCAGTGCCTCGATGCGCGGGCCGTAGGCGTAGCGCACGCCCTCGAAGCGCAGTCGGCGCGGAGCGGCGGGTGCGGCCGGTGCGTTCGGTCGCGAGGTCACGGTGATCGGCTCATTGAGCACCTCCAGCAGGCGTTCCGCGCTGGCGATGCCCTTGGCGAAGCGCCCGGTGTGCTTGGAGGTTGCACGCATGGGCTTGAGCAGGCTGCGCACATACGCGAGGAAGACCATCAACTCGCCGGCGCTGAGCGATCCCGCCAGCACGCGCTGGGATCCGAACAGCAGCGCGGCGGCCGTGCTGACGCCGAAGACCAGCTCGATCGAGACTGCCAGCCGCGCGGACAGGCGCGTGGACTTGAGCTCCGCCCGCGCCGTGCGGCGGTTGTCTCGGGCGAAGCGGTGCACGATCTCGCCCGAGCGTCCCAGTGACTGGATCAGTTGCGTGGCGTGAATCGCCTCGTGCATCGAGTCGGCGAGCTCGCCTTCCTTGACGCGCTGCTTGCGCGTGGCGATCTGGAGGGAACGAGCGATCAGCAGGGTGGCGAGCAGCGCAACGGGCACGATGCCCAGCACGATCAGCGTCAGCTGCCAGTCCAGCAGCATCATCATCGTGGCGGTCATCACGATCAGCAGCGTGCGCGTCAGGATGCCAGCAGAAGCCTCGACCAGCATCGTCCGGACGAGGTTGACATCGCCCATCAGGCGCACGATCAGGTCGCCGGACTTGAAGCGCGCATAGAAGGCCGGTGCCAAGTGTGCCAGATGGTCGAAGACCGCCAGACGCAGGGAGCGCGCGACCGACTGCGAGACCTGCGCGGTCCAGATCGCGGCCCCGTAGTCAAACAGTGCATCGAGCAGCACCAGGCCGAGAGCCAGCAGTGCGCCCCACAGCACGATGCCCTCGCGCGTCCAACCGCTGCGCGGCGTGCCGATCAGGCCCTCGTCGAGAATCCACTGGATCGGCCAGGGCTTGGCGAGCTCCAGCGCGATGCCCGCGAACATCAGCAGCGCGATCAGCACGAAACTCCAGCCGTGCGGCCGCAGCGCGAAACCGAAGCGACGCGCGATGCGCAGGCTGGCCGTGCACTCATTGAGCCAGCGGCGGATCATCGCGGGCTGCTCCCCAGTGCTGCCAGCACATCGCGCGCGATGGCCGTCCAGGTGTTGCCCCGGGCGCGGGCGATGGCACCCGTCGCGAGGCGCGCACGCAGCTCGGGGTCATGGATCAGCCGCCGGACGCCGGCCAGCAGCGCGCCCTCGTCGCCGCCCGGATACAGCCAGCCGTCGACGCCGTGCTCAACGGCCTGCGGCAGATCGCCGAGCCGCGGCACCACGGGGACCACTCCGGCCGCCATGCCCTCCGCCAGCTTGAGCGGCGAAAAGTAGTGCTCAACGCCGGGGTCGTAGTACATCGGCAGCACGTCGAAGCAGGCCACGATGCGCGCGGCGCGTTCGTGTTCCGCCCACGGAACGTGCGTCCACGCGGACTTCGGCACGAGCGGGGCGATCACGCTTGCGAACTCGCCTTCTCCCAGCGTGAGCAGGTGCACATGCGCACCTTCGGCGAGCAGACGGGCCACCATGCGCGCGATCACATCGATGCGGTGCCACGGACGCAAGCGTCCGTGGAAACCGATCGCAACACGCCCCGGCGGCACGAGTTCCTCCCGCAGCGTGTCGTCGGCCGAGCGGGGCCGGAAGCGACGGGGATCCACCGCATTGGGGCGGATGAGGATGCGCTCGGGTCGCGCGCCGAGCTCCTCGGCGTAGCGGGCGACGGCGGCCGAGACGCACAGCACGAGCGCCGCCTGGCTGAAATCGAGCCGTTCCTCCGCCAGATCATGGCCCGCCAGCGCGCCGCCGCGGTGGCGGCGTTCCTCCGCCGCCAGAGGGGCGTTGACTTCCAGCACGTGCGCGATGCCGTGGCGGCGCGCAAAGCGCGCTCCGGCATGGCGAGCCAGCGCGTGCCGCTCATAGATCAGGTCCAGCGGCGCTTCGCTGCGTGCGCTTTCGAGCAGGGCCTCGACGCCGGCGTCCTCCGGCGCGTCCACGGGGAGTACCTGCTGGCCCAGCTCGCTGAAGGCCTCGCGCATGGCCTGCACGTGGACGGCGGCGCCCTTGTGCTTGCCCGGCTGGATGCCCGGATCGGGATTGAGGTGCACGAGGCGCATGCTAGCCCCGCTGCACGGACTCCGCGAACCACTCGCGCAGCGTGGCGGCACTCTTGCGGCCGTCAAACAGCTCTTCGCAGCGTGTGCGCGCGGCCCGGCCCAGCGCGCGGGCGCGCGTCGGATCGTCGAGCAGGCCGGCGATGGCGCGCGCGGTGGCGGGAACATCGTTTTCCGGAACCAGCACGCCCGCGCTGCCATGACCGAGGATCTCGGGGATTCCGGTCACGGGAGTCGAGATCGAGGGCAGCTCCATGGCACCGGCTTCGATCAGCGTGGTGGGCAGCGCATCGCGGTTGCCGTCGTCGCCCACGATGCAAGGCATGCACATCAGCGTGGCGCGTGCCATGCAGGCGCGCACCGCGGTCTGGTCGAGTCCTCCTGCCAGCGTGATGTGCTGCTGCAGGCGGGTATCGGCGATGCGCGCCTCGATCGCGGCACGCTCCTCGCCCTCGCCGATGAAGGTGGCCTGAAAGCGGCGGCCCTCGTCGCGCAGCAGGGCCAATGCGTCGATCAGCACCCGGTAGCCCTTCTTTTCGACCAGGCGACCGACGCACAGCACGTGGTCGGCATCACGCGTCGTGCCATGACTGCGGAACATGTCGAGATCGATTCCGTTGTACAGCCTTCGGACGCGTCCGAGCGCGGACGGAGTGAGCATGCCCTCGAGGTGGCGCACGTTGGCATCGCAGACAGTCACCGTGAAAGCCGAGCGCTCGAACATGCGCGAGAGCAACTCGGGGTTGACCGTGGAACGGTAAATGTCCTTGGCATGCGCCGTGATGCTGTAAGGCGGTCCGCCGAGCTCGCGCACGAGCATCGCAACGACGGCGGAGTCCGTCGCGAAGTGGGCATGGATGTGCCGAATGTCGGCGGCAAGTGCGCGCGCGCGCACTTCGAGAGCCTCGGCCAGGAGACCGGCGATGCGCGGGTGCTCGAAGCGCTTGAGCTCGCGCACGCATTGTCCGAAGCGCTCCAGCAGCTTGGCGTTGTCCGGCTCGAATAGCTGGACCCAGGGCTCAAGGCTGCGCGCGGAATCGATCTCGCGGATGGAGGCCTGAAGCCGGGCAAACTGCGGGTGCAGCGGCTCGGGGTCGCGCGGACGGCGTGCCAGCACTTCGATGTGCGTGCCCAGAGCCTCTTGCGCGAGGATCTCGTTGAGCACGAAGGTCTCCGAAAGGCGCGGGAACTTCTTCAGCAGATAGGCGATGCGCAACGGGCTCCGGGCGAGCGGGTTCATGAGCGCTGGGTCCTGGACAGCGGGAGGGATCCCGCGGCCAGTTCCTGCGCCACGACGCGTGCCAGGCTGTTGGCACCGTCCATGCGCGGCAGCGGTGCGCGGCGCGGCCCGCGGGTGAGCTCGCGCAGCAAGGCTGCCCTGAGTTCTTCGGCGCTGGGGCTGGCGAGGCATGAGGCCAGGCCCAGTGCTTCCAGGCGCTCTGCGCGGATCAGCTGTTCGCGGCGCGGGAAGCTGCGCGGGCAGAAGATCGCAGGGACGCCGCTGGAAAGAATTTCCACCACGCTGTTGTAGCCGGCCATCGAGACGACGGCATCGCTGCGCGCGAGCAGGTGGGGGATGTCGGCGTGGAAGGTCTGGATGGTGACGTTCTCCAGAGCGCGCGCACGACGCTTGAACTCGCGAGCACGTTCGGGGCTGGACAGCGGGCCGAGCACGACGGTGGTTTCGAAGGGGCAGGGCCCCAGCGCCAGAGCTTCCAGCACGGTGTCGATGCGCTCGCCGCCGTCCTCGCCGCCGCCGACCATTGCCAGCACGTGCGGACGCTCGCGCGTCTCGCGGGGGGCGGGCGGCGGTGTGGCATCGCGCGCCACGTAGCCCACGAACTCCAGGCGCTCGCGCAGCTCGGCAGGGATCGGGTACTGCTCGCGCGGGTCGAAGACCTGCGGGTCACCGTAGACGCATACGCGTTCGTACATCGAGCGCAGCGCCTCGCGCACCACCGGCCGACCCCATTCGCGGGCGACGATCTCCGGTGCATCGATGATGTCGCGCACGCCGAGGATCGTGCGTGTGCCGAAGTTGCGCGCCGACTGCAGCACCGGCAACAGCTCCTCGGCCAGGCCCAGGATCTGATGGTCAACGATCAGGATGTGCGGGCGGAAGCTCTGCTGCACTTCCAGCAGCAGGTTCTGACGCAGCCGCACCAGCGCATCGATCGGCAGACCCAGGCTGCGTGCGACGTACTGACCTGAGGCGTTCTTGGTCACCGAGGGCAGCTTGACGATGTCGATGCCGGCACTCTGCGGGAAGGCGGTGGCGACCGGTGAACCGGTCGTGATCAGCACCTCGGCCTGGGGCAGTTCCCGACGGATGGCTTCCGCCAGCGTCGTCGTCCGGCGCAGATGCCCCAACCCGTACGAGTCGTGGCTGTGCAGCTGGATGCGGGGGGTGCCCATGGTGGTGGGGGCTGTTCAAGCCTCGTGCCAAGGCGGGGAGCCTGGTCGCAGCCGTGGCTAGAGTCGATTTCTGTCCAGAATCTGGAATAATCGTCCATTGAGTGGAATTTTGGCCGCCTGGAGCGGGCCGGGATAGTGTTTTCAGGGCGTGGCACGCCCCTTGATCCGCGCACACTGCCATGAAGAGCCTCACCACCGCCCTGCTTTCCGTACTGCTTCTTCCTTCGCTGGCCCAGGCCGACTTCCTCGATGGGCGGTTGGTCGATGCCAACGGCAACGGCATTCCGTTCGCCGATCTGGACTTCAAGAACAACGGTGCGGGCGGCAATCCCACCGTGTTCAACGATGGCACGGATGCCTTGGGCTATTTCCACGTGACGATTCCTGCGGGCAACTACGAGGTGACCTTCAATCCTCCGCAACCGCCCGCTTCCACCTGCCTGCAGCAGGTGATCGCCTCGGTGGTGGTCAGCGGCACCACCAACATCGGTTCCGTGACGGCACCTTCGGGCGTGGGGCTTTACGGAACGGTGCTCGGCCCCACGGGCCTGCCGGTGTCGGGCATCAACATCGACGTGTTGGATGCCGCCGGAAACAATCTCGATCTGCTGTTCGGTTCCACGGACGCGGCGGGTGCCTTCGCGATCGCGGTGCCGCCGGGACAGCACGAATTGCGCCTGGACACGAGCGGTTTGGTGGGAACGCCAGCACCCAAGGCGCTGAGCGTCGCGGCTCCGACCGACACTCAACTGGGAACGATCAGTCTCGATCAGGGCTATCTCGTGACGGCGATCGTGCGCCGGCCGGGCAATCTGGCGCTTGCCAACGCGAACCTCGATGTGCGTGACGTGCTGAGCGGCAACAAGCTCTACACACCCGGTGACAGCTCCAACGCGACAGGCTTCCTCGATGTCGTGGTGCCGGCCGGCAGCTACTACTTCGATTTCTTCCCGCCTGCAGGCCTCCTGCTTGCCGCTCTGCGCGTGGGGCCGACCAGCATCGCCGCGACGAGCAACCTTGGCATCGTGACGCTGGCGCAGGGCGTGGCGCTGTCGGGCACCGTCAGCGGCACCGGCGCCAGCGCGCTGTCGGGCATCGACATCGATGTTCGGGACCAGTCCACGCAGGCGGAACTGCCCTTGTACAACGATCAGACGAGCCTCACGGGTCAGTACACCGTGTACGTGCCGGCGGGTCTGTTCACCGTTGAGTTCCAGCCGCAGGGTGCACCCTGGAGCCGCAGCGTGGTCGGCAATGTCAGCGTGGCGGCCGCCACGACTCTCAACGCGACTCTGCCTCTGGCGGTGGTGAGCTTCTGCTCCGGTGACGGCAGCCTGGTGACGCCCTGCCCCTGCGGCAACGTGGGGTTGCCGGGCCGCGGCTGCGACAACTCGATCCAATCCGGCGGCTCCCTGCTGACAGCGAGCGGCTGGATCCTGCCCGACACGCTGCAGCTCACGGCCAGCGGCGAGCTGCCGACGGCGCTCTCGATCTTCCTGCAAGGCACCAGCGCCAGCGCCAACGGCGCGGTGTTCGGCGACGGCGTGCGCTGCGCCGCCGGGAGCCTCAAGCGCCTGATGACGCGCAACGCTTCGGGCGGCGTGGTGAGCTTCCCCAACCCCGGCGATCCGGGTATCAAGGACCGCTCGGCGGCGCTGGGTGATGTGATCCTCGCCGGTCAGGAACGCATCTACCAGGTCTACTACCGCGATCCCAACCTAGCCTTCTGTGCGGCGCCGCAGGGCTCGAGCTTCAACGTAAGCAACGCGCTGCGCGTGTCGTGGTGATCGCGGGCGCGAGCCGCATGCATTGCACTCGCTTGCGTCGGACTCTGCAGGCAGCCCTGCTGCTGGCGTGTCTGCTGGCAGGTGCATGCGGCAATCGCTTCTCGATCTCGGAAGAGAACAGCCCCTTGCCGCCGGAGCCGCCGGAACCGCTGGAGGTGGCGCGCGAGTGCGTCAGCCTGCTCTCGGCTGTCGGCCTCGCCGACGGTGTGCGGCTGGAGTGGCGGCTGAGTGAGTCAACTCCCGCGGAGATGGAACTTGCGGTCTGGCTGCGTCCTGCCGGCAGCGGGGTCGGCACTGCGCTCGGGGAAGCGGAGCCGCTGCCGCTGGTGAAGGAGGATGGTTCCTCGGTCTTGCGAGGACTGTCTTCAGACACGGACTACACCGCTCAGCTGGCTTTGCGCGTCCCCGGTGGCAGCTATCAGCCCGTGGGATTGGAGCTTGCGTTCCGCGTGGATGCTCCGATCTACGTCAACCCGAAGTTCGATCCGGGGTTCGGCGACGGATTGAGCCCCGCAACGGCCTACGGCGACCTGCTGCTCGGCATCGTGGTGGCGTTCAGCGAAGGCGGCGGCAATGTCTTCGTCAGCGAGGGCACGCTGGAGTCCGTCAGCCTGCCGCTGTTCGAGGGGGTGCACCTCTACGGCGGTTTCGCTGCGGATTTCGTGCCTCAGCGCCGCAATCCCAGGCTCCGTCCCGTGACCCTGCGCGGAGCGCCCGGTGCGCCGATCGTGCAGATCCAGCCCGGCAACGGAACGCTTGCGATCTTCGACGGCTTCACGCTCGACGGACAGCAGGTGTCCAGCGAAGGAGTGCAGGACACGGGCCTGCGCGCCGAGCTGCGTCGCCTCGAGATCCGGAACTGTGCGCGTGGCATGCGCCTGCGCACGAGCCCGGGCAGCGGTACGCTGGGTCTGGTGCTGTGCGACGTGGAATGCAGTTCCAACGGTCTGGAGGGCGTCAGCGTCGATGGAGCCTTCGACCTCTTCGTCGACGCCTGCGCATTCCGTGTCAATGGGGCCGAAGGTCTCGACCTCGATGCGCTGCGCTGCCCGGATCAGGAAACGGCTGAGTTGCTGCTCTCCAACTCGACGCTCGATCGCAATGCAGCCGAGGGGCTCGACCTGCATCTGGCCGTGCCGCCGGATGCCGGCACGCTGGGCGGCGAGTTCCGGATCGAGATCGTCGACTGCAACTTCGAACTCAATGGTCTCAGTGGTGCTCGGCTGGATATCGACTACGAGGCTCACCCGCAGTGGAGTTCCCGCATGGTCGTGCGCGGCGTGCGCGCGCGGGCCAACGGCGGCTCTGG
>Ga0209668_10000237_pt1 | contig 23435 bp, 23 predicted proteins | sample FrelakmetPLP11PL_FD_187150 | JGI IMG/M metagenome (GOLD analysis project Ga0209668, IMG submission 187150) | Freshwater lake sediment microbial communities from the University of Notre Dame, USA, for methane emissions studies - PLP11 PL (SPAdes)... | ecosystem: Environmental > Aquatic >...
ACAGTTTCTGAAATTCCAGGGACCGCTCGCCACAGGCATGCTAGTGGTAATACTATCGGGAGTCGTAATCGCGGTCATCAATTTCATCACCTACGGAGCGATGCTCCGCGCCTGTGGTGAAAGCGAAAGCGGCAATGCTACGGTTGGAAAGTCATTTTCTTTTTCATGGGGAAGATTTTGGCAGGGCATAGTTTTATCATTGAGAATCTTTTATTACACTATGGCATGGATAGGACTGCTCCTCTGTGTATTATTCTTGGTGGCAATAGCGATTGCGGGAGCCATGAGAGGGGCATCCACAGGAATGGGTGAACAATTCATAAATCAAACTCAAGTTTCTACCGGGCTGGGTCTTATTGGGCTGGTGGCAATTTGCGTACTAATCGTAGTGGCGATTGTGGCAATTATCAGAAACCTAAAGGCGGTTTTTGCGTTTCCTCTTTTTTTCAATGACGAAAAAATCACGCCAAAAGAAGCTCTCGATAAAAGTATAAAATTGTCCGAAGGGATTACAGGAACGATCTTTGTGAATTACCTGCTGATGGGATTGCTGTTTGCGGTCATCGGAGGGATTTACGGAGGAGTCGTCGCGCAGGGGGCCATTGCATTTCTGCCTATGCAAAGCGGGTTCAGCGGCACATTTTCATCCGTACAGCAAATGCAGATACAGCTGGATCAGGTTCTTTCAGTACTCACTCTCCCTCTCATGGTGGTGGCTGGAACGATGGGAATAATCTTCCAGTTTGTTTTTATGAAAAAAGCGGCGGAGGAAAAGTCGCTACAGTAGCAAAAATAGTGCCCGGTGTTCCGAGAACATCGCGCACCGATCACACAGACTTCTTCTTCAATTCGGCAATCTTGTTTAGCGCCTCTATCGGAGTAAGTGTGTTGATGTCCACCTGTTGCAGTTCTTCAAAAATGGCGTTGCCGCGTATCGCCTGATGCTCCCTTTCCGGCGAGCCGCTTTCACCGCGAGCCGCCTTATGAAACAACGGCATCTGTTCTTCCGGCACGCGTTTGGTGGAATCGTTTAACTCTTTCTTGATGCCGTTTTCCATCACGCCTTCTTCAAGATCGACAAGAATCCTGTACGCTTTTGCCACGACTTCTTTCGGCAACCCTGCCAGTTTTGCAACCTCAATCCCATAACTGCGGTCAACACCGCCCGGTAGAATCTTATATAGGAAAACGATGCCGCGCTCACTGCCGGCAACGGCGCGTTTCGATTCGGAGGAGCCATCAGTGGTCGCCACCAGGCCATTATTAATAATCTCTTCTTTCACAGCCACGCTGTAATTGGCGGCATGCGGCAGTTTGTCCGCCAGCGCAATAAGCTCATGATAATGTGTCGCAAACAATGTATTACAGCCGATTTTATCATGCAGATATTCTGTGATTGCCCAGGCGATGCTCATGCCGTCATAGGTGGAAGTCCCGCGCCCGACCTCATCAAGAATCACAAGGCTTTTTTCCGTTGCATTGGCGAGGATATTGGCGGTTTCCTGCATTTCCACCATGAATGTGCTTTGTCCACGCACAAGGTTGTCCTGCGCTCCCACGCGCGTAAAAATCCGGTCAACAAGCCCGATTTCCGCCGACTCCGCCGGTACAAAAGAACCGATTTGCGCCATCAGGACGATTAACGCGCACTGGCGCAGAAATGTGGATTTGCCGCCCATATTCGGGCCGGTAATAAGCAAAAGGCGCTGTCCATCAGGTTCAAGCGTAAGGTCATTCGGCACAAAGCGCGCCGCAAAATTCATTTTCTCAACGACCGGATGCCTGCCTGCGCTGATGCGAATTCCTCCGACATTTTTTATCACCGGCCTGCAATAATTGTTTTCCAACGCGGTGATCGCGAATGAGCAGATTACATCAATCAACGCCAGCGCTTTGGCGGTTTTTTGGATTCGCGTAATCCGTTCCACCACAGCGCCGCGCACCTCTGCAAATAATCTTTGTTCCAGCGCGGTGATTTTTTCTTCCGCGCCCAACACCTTTTCTTCGTACTCTTTCAATTCCGGGGTGATGAAGCGTTCTGCGTTTACGAGCGTCTGTTTGCGGATATATCTCTCCGGCGCGCGCACGGCGTTGCCTTTGCTCAATTCAATATAATAGCCGAAGACTCTGTTATATCTCACTTTCAGATTGCCGATTCCGGTCTTTTCAATCTCATCCTGTTGCAGTTTTTGAATGAAAGATTTTCCCTCGCGGGAGATCTTTTTCAATTCATCCAGTTCATTGTCATATCCGTCGGCGATCATTCCTCCTTCGGTTATCGCGAGCGGCGGTTCCGGCACGATTGCGCGGGAAATCAGCTCAACAAGTTCATCAAGAGTGTCCAACGCTCCTCGCGCGGATGAGTTCAAATCTGCGCGCGCATCGCCAAGCAGAGCTTTGATTTCCGGTATGACCAGCAAAGTGTTTTTCAATCCCACCAGGTCGCGGGCGTTGCCGTGATTAAGGCTCAATCGCGCCACCAGTCTTTCCATATCCAGAACGGCCGACAATTTTTCGCGCAGGTTTTCAAGTAAAGCGCGGTTTTCAATCAACTCCGCGACGGCGTCATGGCGGGCGGTGATATCTACCGCGTTGACGAGTGGGCGCGTCAGATAGTGGCGCAACAAGCGGCCTCCCATAGCCGTAATCGCACGGTCGACTACCCAAAGTAAAGAGCCTTCCAGTTTGTTCTCACGGAGTGTTTCAGTCAGTTCAAGGTTCTTGATTGTGGCCTCATCCAGGGGCATGAAGTCGCCAACCTCATACGGTTCTTTTTTCTGCAGATGAGGCAACGAGTTTTTTTGCGTGGATTGCAGATAGTCAGTCAAAATGTTTTCAGCGACCGTTTCGGCGCCGGAGTATTTGAAAAAGAAGATGCGCGAATCTCCTTTTCTTAATTCGGAGACCGCATAACTTTCAAATAATGAAGGCGATAGTACCACTTCAGCCGGCGCGATGCGCCTGATTTCCGTTACCAGCTTTTGAGCAGACTCCACCTTTGTGGTTTTGAATTCGCCTGTGGAAACATCGGCGTAGGCGATTTCAAAACAGTCTGCCGCACTTTTTCCGCCAACCGCTCCGTTATCTGACGCTTCATATTCAAGAACCGTAAAAGTCAGCAAAAAATTATTCGTTTTTTGTTCAAGGATATTGTCGTCCAGCGTCGTGCCGGGAGTGATGATACGGACAATATCCCGCTTAACGATGCCGGGCAGATTGGGATCGGAAAGCTGTTCGCATATCGCCACTTTTTTGCCAAGTCTCGTCAGTTTGCCAATATAATTGTTTGCGGCATGATAAGGAATACCGCACATGGGAGCCTTGTGTTCGCCTTTGTTGCGGGCAGTAAGAGTAATTTGCAATAACCTGGAAGCTTCAATTGCATCCTCAAAAAACATCTCATAAAAATCCCCCAAACGAAAAAACAGGATTGCATCTTTCTGCTTTTCCTTGATCGCGCGGTATTGCTCCATCATCGGGGTCATGGGGTCTTGCGAGTTACATAAAAATCTAAAATTCTAAAATTATTTTATTTTTTTAGATTTTTAGAATTTTAGCGGTTTAGCAAAGGATATATGTCTATAGCCGGTTCCTCGTATGGGTGAATCTTACGCAGTTGATGCAAGATGAATTTCAGCTCTTTTGCTTCGCAGATGACCTCGATTTTCTCTTCTTCAACCGCCTCAACTTTACCCGTCTCGCCGATAAACGGTTTGGTCCCTTTCAAAGGCCGAAAACGCCCTGTCCCGCGTGAAGAGAATGAACAGCTGTCGTATTTGCCGATATGCCCCGCTCCGGCGTCGGCAAGAACTTTACGCACAATATCCGCGTGGCTCAAAGGCGTAAACACCGCAATCTTCACGAATGGATAATCCATAGTCAGGCAAGCTAAAAGTCGCAAAACAAAGCACGGGAATAATAGTTAAAAGATTTCTAAAAACAAAGTGAAGTAATCATGAAAAAGTGTTGAAATATAACAAAAAAGCCCGGCTCTACTTTCATAATCAGGATGGAAATTAACTGCCGTTTATGGAGCCACTTCCGGGATTCGAACCCGGGACCTCTACTTTACGAAAGTATTGCTCTACCAGCTGAGCTAAAGTGGCGCGATTATTTGCCAGAAGATAATAAAAGAAACCCCCGCGCAAATCAAGTCAAGTCGGGCTGGAAAGAGAGGACTCCGCTCATAAGAAAAACCCCGCGAGGTCGTGCGGGGTTAAAATGGGATTAAGGGATAATTATGGAGGCAGCTTGTTTTTATGCGGACGGACCAGCGTAGCACGGACTTCCAGTGGCGCCGGTCCGGCGCATTTCATCGGTAGAGCTGGATTTTTTTTACCGTTAATTTCATTGGTTGTAAGGAATAAGTCTTGATTTCCGGAGTATTATTTCTGCCGATTTTTACAGGGCTGAAGGCCAATTTAACCCGCCTGGGAAGAGGCATCGGGTCAAAAAGTCTGCTGAATGCGGTGGGAGTAAAAAGTCGTGAAAACATATTTTGTTGGGTTAAGATTAATTTTATCTGGATTGAGTTCATGGTGCCCGGTGTTCTGTGCCAGGCATACCTTTGTCGGTGCGGGGGCAGTACACATGGCCCCGTACCCAGGAGCCCGGGCCTCCCGCATCAAAGCCGCCCGAAAACACCCCCGCTGAGCGGGGTCTTTCAGCCTGTTGTCTCCGATTGCGCGGCTACCGCTTATAATAGCGCAGCAGCCCGGTCACAACGCCCTGGACGCAGAGTTCGCCCTCGGGGTAAATATTGTCGAACTCGGGGTTTTCAGCCTGTAGGTAGACGCGGTTTTTAGCGTCTTTCATGTACCGTTTGACGGTATTCTGGTTATCCACCAGGGCTACGACAATATCATTTATTTTTGGTTGCAATGATCCGCAAACCACCAGGATGTCCTCTTCAAATATTCCGGCGTCTATCATGCTGTTTCCTTTGACGCGCAATAAATAGGAATCCTTGGCGCGGTAAATCACATCTTCGCCGACATTCATCCATTTTTCTATATATTCTTCGCTTAACACGGGACCACCAGCCGGAACCATCCCTAGCAGGGGAAGCTTAAACTCGGCGGAATCAAGCTTTTCTTTAACGCTGGAGAGCAGTTTTATGCCTCGCGGGGTGTCATCTTTCTTTATATATCTTTTTTCTTCCAGCGCCTTCAGATGCTTGAGGATGCTGTTGTCGGAACTGACCCCGAAGTATTCGCGCATCTCGCGAAGAGTGGGGGAAGATCCGTTTTCAAGCTGGTAATCTTCTATGAACTTAAGAACCGCTTCCTGTTTTTCTGTGAGGATTTCACTCATGTGAATAATTAAGCATCCCCATTATAGGTGAGTATATACTCACCACGCAACCCGAAAAGGTTGCGCATCTAAAAAAAAATGGTTAAACAATCAAGCGGGTTGGAACAGGGGCACGAATAAACCGCACCCGAAAGCCATAAAAATTATGGCTCAAATTCAAAAACGGTCATTTTTGGAAAACCGAAGAGCATTGAAATCGGCATGAAAAGTATGAATCGAACCTTCCGGTTATATTTTCTGACATGGTTATTGTAATTCTCCACATTTTTTTCAATCTCCGCGGATACTTGCCTAAAATCGGTGCCGAGCGCAAGGAAATTGGTATCCCTGGCAAGCTCCGGATATTTTTTCGCGAGCGCCCTGATGCCGCGCAGTCGCGTTGAAACGGAAAGTTCTTTGTGGACTTTTGACTTGTCGGCTCTTTCCATCGGCCAGCAATCGCTCCTTAGCTTGACCAGTTCGTCCACCGCCTTGTTTTCTTGCGGCGCAAACTGTTTTACTGTCTCTAAAAGATTTGGAATCATGTCCAGCCGCAGCCTTAAATTGGCAAGGACGACATGCCATTCCAGCTCCAGTTCGTGGCGGATGGAACGGAAGTATATGAAAAGAAACGACACCGCCATGAGCAGAAGAACGGCTACGGTCGCAACAATTATTATTACGGAATCAATCATGCCCCTATTATAACATATTGCGGGAAAATATTGCCTGCTACCCGGAAATTTTTTCCTCCGGAAAGCTTTCAATCCCGATTCCCACGCCGACACCGCCGTCTTCCATCGCGCTTGCCGCTCGCCCGCCGCTAAAGCCCCCGCCCGCCGCAACGCCGTTTTCATTTAAGCCGAGCGGTCTTTGCTGGCGCATGAACATTTCATTTTTCAGTCTGTTGATCAGCCTGAAATGGAAGTCGGGGTTTGGGATCTGGGAAAGCGTTTTGACCTCGGAATTTCCCATGGCGATTTCCAGCTCGCCGACTTTCAGGAGGTTTTTCATCAATCCCTCCTGCCTGAAATCAACTCCCTGAACTTTACGCATATCGAGTGATTCCTTGGTATCACGGATGAAAAGCGTTTTCTTTATTTCAACGATCCTGTGATTTGTGATGATGACCACATTGAAATAATACTTGAACATTCGCAGGAAGAACCTGTGGATTAGCCAGCACGCGCCGGTCATCGCCACAACCACCAGCATCTGAAAAAACGGCTCGTTCAGGCTGGGAAGACTGAACTTATTGATGAGCAGAAGGGTCAGGACGATAAAAGAAATGAATAATACAAAAGGGATCACTTCCGGCATGATGGCGATCCAGTGTTTGCGTGAAAACGCCATTACCTCCTCATCCGCCATTTGGCCTCTGAAATGCCTGTTTGTATTGTCGGTGATATCGTCCATAAGCCAGGTCATCTTGTAGAAAGGTATTGCAGAAGTATTACAGAAACAGCGGTAAACAGGATCACGGTACCGATATACATGGTTACGAAATGCTCCACTGTCACGAATCCAAAAAGCAGGGTGTGCCTGTTTTCTTTTAAGCGGTATCTGCGCACATAGCTAAAAAGTCTCACAAAACACAGCCCCATGAAAGAAATGGAAATGAAATGGAGCGTTGCCGTGATGATCCAGAGGATGTTCATATAAGCCGCTTATAGGTTTGCATCAATAATGTTGCAGACTTTCCCCATGAATAAGGGCATTCGTATTTTTGAGAGGCGTTTTTTTTGTTTTGGTGGAACGATTTGTCCGTAACAAGTTTTTCAAGAATTTGCGAGAGGGCGGCAGGGTCGTCCGGAGGGCAGAATTCCGCGTATTTGCCGGCCACTTCGCGGTGGACCGGAATGTCGGAGGCTACAGTTGGAACGCCGCTGACACCCGCTTCCAGCAGGGGAAGGTTGAATCCCTCGCTTTGCGAAAGGTTGATGAACGCGTGGCAGAATTGGTAAAGAACGGGAAAATCCTCATCTTTGACGAACCCCGTGAAGACAATTTTTCCTTTTGACGAACCTAAACTATGACTTAAATCCAAATCTGTCAAGTCGTAACTGGAATAGATGCCGCTTTCATGGCTTTTACCTCCCGCCAAGACAAGGTCTACCTCATGAAAACGGGCGATTTTTTCAAGCCATGTTTTAACAACCATCGGGACATTTTTGCGGGGATCGTAGCCGCCGCTGTACAGAAAGTATTTGCGGAGGGGATTGATGCCATATTTTTGGAGGACTGGAGCGGCTTCCGTTGCTGTAAAACGGCAGAAAAATTCGGGAGCGGGCGCGTTGGGAATGACGATAATATTTTCTTCCGGCACATTGCAGATGCGGATGATTTCATTTTTTGACGATTGTGAGACGGTGATGACAAGATCGGCCTTGGCGACGGCGCGCCTGCACCTTTCCTGGTAAAGCCTGGTGGAAACGCTTTTGCGGTAGGCCGAGAGTGTCCATGGTATAACATCGTGCACGGTGACGACGACGGGGGCTTTGCGCGCGCCCGGTTGCGATGTCGTTGACCCGCGGGCGCCGATTCTCCCGCGCCACGGATTGGATGGATACGGAAAATGCGCGATATCGGGATTTGTTTTCGCGATTGCGGCCGGCACCTGGACCTGTTCCCAGAATGTTTTTTTCATGCCGCCGGTGCCGGGGAATTTTTCCGGCACGGTAACGATTTTAATATTTGGCGGGAAGTTGAACGCGGGCGCGTTTCCGGCGGCGGCGTTTGAATCGACCCCCGTGCTTCCATGGCCGCCGGACTGCGCATCCCCCGGCGTAAACATCACAATTTCACTTTCCGGATAAAGCCGCGCGAAAGCGGAAAAAAGCTGTCTGGTATAAACGCCGATGCCTGTGTGCGGCTTGGTCAGGAACCTGCCGTTAATCGCGATTTTCATTGCCGAGCATTATATTTATGATCCTGTCATTGGCCTCAAACGACTTTTGAAGTCGGGGCGACTTCAAAAGTCGACCTGCACCCGTCGGCAGGTTCCCGGATTCCATCAGCGCTTTCGCCTCGCGGAAAAAGTCTTCAGAGGAAAAAAATCCTTCATTTAATACGGCGGCGTTATGGGTTTTCGCAAATACGGCGGCGTTGTCCAGCTGGTCGCCGCGGCTGGCTCCTTTGCCCAGTGGAATCAATATCGCGGGTTTGCCGAAGAAATCTATTTCACCAAGGGTAATCGCCCCAGCCCGGCTTACAATCAGGTCGCAAAGGGCATATAGGTCTTTCATTTCCCTTCCCACAAAACCGAAATCGCGATATCTGCCCAGATGCGCTCGGTTTTCGGGCTTCAGCATTTTTTGCAGTTCATAAGGCTCTTTGACATTGTTGTTTCCGCAGATGTGGGCGACCTGGAATTGTTCCAGAAGCCCGTCAAGATTGTTCCAGACAAAATTATTTATGAATTCGGCGCCCTGGCTTCCGCCTACGACCAGAAGCACGGGCAGTGAATCGTTGAAAGCCGTGTAAGAGCGGCCGTCTTCTGCGTTTCCGGAAAGGAGTTCTTTTCTGATGGGATTGCCGGTAACGACGGTTTTTTTTGCGGGAAAATATTTTTTACTCTCTTCAAAAGAGACGCATATTTTTTTCGCGAATCGTGCGGAAAGTCGGTTTGCAAGCCCCGGAACAACATCCGATTCGTGGAGGATTACGGGAATCCCCAAAATTCTTGCGCCAACCGCCACCGGAAAACAGACGAAGCCGCCTTTGCAGAAAACGGCAGAAGGCCTGAATCCGGCAAGGATAAAGAATGACTGTACGATGCCAATCGGAATCTTGAAAATATCCAAAAAATTACGCCATGAAAAATACCTGCGCAGTTTACCGGCGAAAATGCCTTTATATTTGACTCCGAGCGGCCTGACCAGCTCCCGTTCCATGACGCCGCGCCCGCCGATATATAAAATCGACAACCGACCCGGTTCCCCGTACCGGTCCTTTAGCTCATTAATAAGAGCTATATTGGGTATTATATGCCCGCCGGTCCCCCCTCCGGCCAGCACCAGGCGCAGATTCTGACGCATGTCTTGAGATTTGAAGTAATACTCCCGTCGCCAGGAGTGTGGAAACAAGTGAAGAGCCTCCGTAGCTGATGAAAGGCAGGGTAATGCCAGTCACCGGCATCAGGCCGATGTTGATTGCGATGTTCATGAAAGCCTGGATCACGATCCAGGAAGTTACTCCGACGGCGGTCAGCATGGAAAAACGATCGGGCGCGTAGAACGCGATGTGGAAGCCTCTCCATCCGATTACCGCGTAGGCGATTACGACAAAGAAGATCCTGATGAAGCCGAGTTCTTCCGCGGATGCCGCGAAGATAAAATCATCCGAAGCCTGGGGCAACCAGTATGATTTTTGCACACCCTGAGTAAGCCCTTTTCCCCAGAATCCGCCGGTTCCCACCGCGATATTGGCTTGTTCGGTCTGCCAGCAGTAGTCTTCAATGCAACTTTCATTCTGGTTTACGAAAGCCTGAACTCTCTGATTGACGCGGTCAACGGTGGAAAAAATCAAAAGCGCCGCAAGAAAGACCACAAAGGCTCCAAGGGCAAGGTGCCTGATTCTTGCTCCGGCTACAAAATACATACTCACAGCCACTGCCGCCACCACCAGCGTGCCACCCAAATCCGGTTGCAGAAGAATAGGAAATAGAATGATTCCGGTAACGATGCAAAAAGGTAAAAATCCGAACTGAAAAGTCCCGACATCCTGGTTCTTCCGTTCCATCCAATGGGCAAGGTAAAAAATAAGCGCAAGTTTGGCGAATTCAACCGGTTGCAAAGATGTGTTAAAAAGAACGATCCAGCTCTTTGCGAAAGTCGTGTACTGCGAGCCCATAATGAGCACAAGAAACAATAGCATCAAAGTGGCCGCGTACCAGAAAACGGAAGTTTTTTTCCAGAAGCGGAACGGTATTTTTACGGCGAGCACCATCACAATCAGCCCCACGACCATTCTGGCCAGATGATTTTTGAAGAGGTAGTAGCAGTCAACCTGGGGGTCACTGCAGTTCGGATAAAGTATGTTCGGGGCGGTCAGCTGTATGGATTTTGGCACTCCGATACTTGTAATCATTATCAGTCCGAAAACAAGCAACCCCAAAACTGTTATCAAAAGTACGCGGTCTGACTGTAGCTTTCGCATGGCTTTCTTTTGCGGATTAAATCTACCGATTGGGCCAAACCATAATAATGTTATAATCTGGCAGTGACAATGAGAAAAATCAATCCGGCGGATACGAAAGCGGGGGCAAGAGAAAGGCAAAAATTCAGCGCGCTTGCCAAGCGGAATGTTTTTTTTGCGGGATTGGCCACGATTTTGTTTTTGTGCGCCGATCAGGTAACAAAGTTGGCGGCATCGGCATGGCTATCCGTTCCTTTGGAGGTTATGCCTTGGGTAAGCCTTAGATATGCGGAAAATACCGGCATCGCCTGGAGCATCCAGATTCCTTTTGCGATGCTGGTGATCCTTAATTTTACGCTTGTGGGACTTTTTTTCTGGTGGGCGATGAAAAGCCTGGATTTTAGCAAATGGCTGACTGTAGCGGTAATCGCGCTTGTTTTGGCCGGGGCGTTTGGGAATATCATTGACCGGTTGCGCCTGGGGTTCGTCATAGATTTCATTTCAGTGGGATTTTGGCCGGTTTTTAACCTGGCTGACGCATTTTTGAGCATCGGCATCTTCCTAATTTTGCTTTTTCATGCTAAAATAATTGGAAGAGGCTGAACTAACAGGCTGAACGAACAGGCAGAGCGAAGCGATGCCCCACAACGACCCGCCTTGGCGGGGCGTCTAACAATTAAGATTATGAACGAACAATACTCGCAACCGGAGCAACAAAACCAGGAACAGCAATACATACAGCAGCCGCAAGAAGCGCAGGTTGCCGCACAAGCGGCGCCGCAGGAATATTCATACGGCCCTCGCAAGTTAAGTTTCCTTACCCTTGTCCTAAAGACTTTTGCGGGTTTCGCGGGCGGCGCCGCCGGAGCATTGGTAATGATGCTGATTTTTCTTGCCACATCGTCAATTCTCCAGCCGATACTTGGAGCGGCGGCCAGTGCCGACGCGGCCGTTGGTGAATCCAGCCCGCTTTTCATCGTAGTCCTGATGGCGATGATCTTTGCGACTTCAGTCGTTTCCAGCATGGTCAGCACGCTCCTGCTTTCTTACACAGAGCGCGATCGTTACACGAGGATTGCAACTGCGATGTCGCAGGTATTTATCATCAATGTGGTAATTTTTGCTTTTGTTCTGCCGATTTACCTGACGACTTCAACAGCGCGCCTTGAACTGACCGCGTTCGCCGCGTTCACACAGGTGCTGTTAAGCGCAACAGCCAGTGCGTTGATTCTTGAGCTCATTCACGATTCCCGCTACACGCTTTTGGCCGTGTACACTACGATTTTGGGCATCCTCGTTTCAACCGGAGTAAACTTCTTTCTGTACTATGCCGCCGGTAGCGCGACAATCATGCTTTTCGCGGCTCTTCCAGTGATATGGGCCACAATCGGCTTTTCACAGGCTTCGTTTTCAATGGTTTATTACTGGATTTACGAAACATGGGGCCAGGACTTTTTGGCTACCGCCGCAACTTTTGGCGCCGACTACGGCATTCCGGACACCAGCGAGGAAGAAGAAGAAATTACTCGCCCGGATGTGGAAGGCGGCAACTTTTTGAAGCAGTGAGACACGAAGCGAAGCGGAGTGTCCATCAAGAAATGTAAACTCGCAACTGGTCCACGGGCACGGTTTTTTAGAATAACAATGGCTTAACGCAAATTGACGGAAAATATAATAGTTTCAGTTGAGTGTTCACGTGAACAGATTTTAAGGATGTAAATGACTTAACCAAGCCAAAAGAAGATGCAAGAAGTCTGCACGCGCAGATTATATTATGGAGAATGTTAATGGCGTAATGTCAACCCCAGGGGTTAATCTAACTAGAGGCCAGCTGTCAGTATATTCGGAAAACATTGACAAACATAAAAAAAGCGCTAAAATCGGCAACCAAAATGATAATCAACAATAGATATGGCACTCGGTGTTCCAGGTGAAGGACCAAATGAATCAATTTTAAGTTTCGATGAGATAACGGGAAGACTTGATAAGGTATACGAAGGGGCTTCCGTAAATATGTGGTTGGAGGCATTGACGGATATTCAAAATGAGATTGGTCCCGATGATTTTGAATCCCAACGCTTGGATTTATACGCTTGGGGAGTAAAAACAGGCAAGTATTCAAGTTTTTTTGATGCCCTAAACAGATTTAATCCGGGCTCAAGTCTTACGATGAATGTGGGCAATAATCAAAAAGAACAACTGGCATTTGCTTACGCGCAGGGGCAAAGTGACCGCATTTATCTTGAAAGGGAAGCGGCAATATTACATCAGGAAATCAATGATCATGACCTGGAAGGAGGATTCTACGATGAGCGTATCGATGAGGCCTATGAAAATCTGGATACTGTCACAAAGAAGCAAAAGGCATTGAACAGATTGATGGACGAATGGGAAGCCATTATGCTGGAGGCGGGAATGGATCCGGACGATTATCCATGGTTTGGTCTGAGGAAATCACAAAAGTTGGTATAAACCATATTTAATTAATTTGTTGCCACTATATGCATGACAATCTGCCGAAAGCGGACATAAATAAAATTAATGCACAATCTTTGCCCGATGATCCGACAAACAGGGAAAGGGCGGATTTCAATTTTGAATTCGAACGGCTGTCAAAGGAGTTTTATGATCGCCATTCAATGGAAAGTGATCTCGGCATGATGCGCTTGATGTTTGAAGGCAACAGCACCTTTATGGAAAAATTCGAATTTCTGGCACAGGTGACTGCAAAAACAGTAAACAGGTTCGGACATCATGAGGAATTCATGGAAAGAGTTCAGGGCCTGATAGGTGATTACATGGGGCCTGAAATGAGCAAGTGTTTTTGTAACCGGGTAGCGGAAATCGTCAATTCAAAGCTGGAAAAGTTGGAGGGTGTAATAAGGCATGTTAATAATGCCTGTCAGGCTATGGAGGCAGCGACAGGTAAGGACGCGGAAATCGCAAAAATCAGGGAATTGCTTTCAACGGCGATGGAAAGTTTTGAGAAATAATCCGGATCCGAAATCCATTCACTTATTTAGCCCCTCCAGCAACGCTTTCTCCATTTTCAGAATTGGAGCTTTTTTCTTGAACCAGAGTTCGAACTGTTTTTCAGCCTGATATAAAAGCATTTTATAACCGGGCACAATCCTGCATCCCGCCGCCCGCGCCTCTTTCACCAACTTCGTCTCCAGCGGGTTATAAACTATATCCATGATTACCATGCCCCGTTTGAAATACTCGGGCGGCACCAGAGAAACGCCGGTATTGGGAGACATCCCCACGGAAGTCGTATGCACAAGGACATCGGCCGGATGTCGTAAAATCTCATCAATCACCCCGTACCCGCAGTTGAATTTATCGGCGAGCTGTTTGGCTTTATCCTCTTTCCGGTTTAATACCGTCACCGCCGCCCCCGCCTTTCTGCAGGCATAAACGATAGCGGCGGCGGCGCCCCCCGCGCCTATCACCAGCACGCGTTTGCCTTCAAGCGAAGTCACTTCTTCCAGCGCCTTTTGCGCCCCGATCCAGTCGGTATTATGGCCTTTTAGCCGGATTTTTTGCGCCCCCGCGCGCCCGCTGATTTTTCTTTCAACCGTATTAACCGCGCCGATTTCCATTGCCACATCATCAACTTCGTTCAATAGCGGAATGATTGTTTCCTTATGCGGAATCGTCACGGACAGGCCAAGAATCGGCCCACAAAAAGCCACGCCCGGTTCGTCCGCTTCTCCCGCAGGAACCATCCCGGACGAATCATTACCTGCACCACCCGTCTTCACATTCGTACCGATAAAGTCCTTTAGTTTTTCCGGCGCAACATCAAACGCTTCATACCGCGCGTCTTCGTTGTATTCATAAAACGCAGTATTGAACATATCCGGTGAGAGCGAATGTCCCACCGGATGCCCGATTACTCCATAAATTGCCGTCATTTCAGCCGTCGTTAAACTCTATTTCTTCCCGGCCATATGTTCCAGGGTTTTTGTGATGCCGTCCAAAGCCCTTAACGCCTCAACCGGAACCATCCAGACCACGGTGTTCGATTGGTCGGAAGACAAATCATTGATTGTCTGTAAAGTTCTCAAGTGCAGTGCTCCCGGTGCTTCCGCCAGCATTCTTGCCGCCTTGGAGACATTTTCCGCCGCCATAACTTCACCTTCCGCGGAAATAATTGTCGCCCTTCTTTCGCGTTCCGCTTCAGCGGCTTTGGCAATCGTCCTCTTAAGATTTTCAGGAATAATAATGTCTTTCAGGTCAAGGTTTACGACCTGGATGCCCCATGATTCAGTTGCTTTATCCACATTCTCCTGAATCTGAGTGGAAACCTCTTCGCGGTTCTTCAATATTTCATCCAGTGTGTATTGACCGACCATGTTTCTCATCGTCACCTGCGCCAATTGCATAATCGCGTAATAGAAGTTTTCCACTTCCAATACTGCTTTTTCCGCCGCCACAACCTTGTAATAGATGACCGCGTTGATTCCGACCGGGATGTTATCTTTGGTGATGGCTTCCTGTTCAGGAACATCCACGGCTTTGATACGGATGTCCACCTTGGACATGGATTGGATCACAGGTAATACGATTCTCCATCCGGCGCCTTTGGTGGCGATGTATTTTCCCAACATAAACTTGATGCCGCGCTCGTACTGGTTAACCTGGCGAATGCTTATCAGCAGAACAAAGCCGATAAAGCCCAGAACCGGGAAAGAAAGGAATTCCATGTGTGAATTGGTTAAGAAAAACTGTCCGAAAGCCATTCTAGCAAATGCGACCATTGAAAAAAAGCGCATTTTTTGTTATAATTAAGGGATTTTTAGTTAAATTATGGAAAACCTGATTAGCATGATTTTTGGCATTCCGCTGGCGCTCGCACAGGTCGCCGCAGAAAAGCCTGTGGAGGAACCAGGGGTATTGGCTTATGTATTGAGTAAACTGCCACTCTATTTTACGGCGGTGGTTGTTTTTCTGATCTTTCTGGTGATTGCGGTGATGGTGAAAAAATCGGTTGAAAGCCAACTGTCGGCCAAGATTGAAGAAGAACATCAGGAGGTTTTAATTATTTCAGGCAGACTAAGTTTTCTCGCGGTCATCCTGATTGGGGCGACAATCGCGCTTTCAATTGCGGGAATAGATTTGACAGCATTGCTGGCGGCCCTGGCTTTTGGGATTTCTTTTGGACTTCAGGACACGATCTCTAATTTTGTCGCCGGATTGGGAATTCTCGCTTCTCAGCCTTTCAAGCTCGGAGATTTCATCAGCATCAACGGTAATATGGGTAAAGTCGTGGAAATACGCACTCGCGCCACATACCTCAAGACCGCCGACGGATTGCGTCTCATAGTCCCGAACGCCGAATTGTATGCGGGGTCGGTATTGAGTTACACATCCAATCCAACCAGGAGAATCAGGGTAACAATATCCTGCAAGTATGGGGCAAACCTGGAGCAGGTTTCAAAAATCTGCATCAAGGCGGCAAAACAACACAAGGAAGTTATGCTTGAGCCGAAGCCTTCTGTGATTATCACTGAGATGGGTGATTATTATATGGGATTAACACTCCGTTTCTGGGTGGTAACGGGTACTCCGTGGCTTCGCGTAAAATCAAAAATTCAGGGTGAAATCCAGCATATGCTTGAGGAAGTCGGCCTTGCCGCTCCTTATCCGGTAACATCCTTGACCACCATTGATGGGTTGGAGACCGGGGTTTTGAGAACTCAGCCGATGAATGAAAATGATGTCAAGACTTGGGTTATGGAAAAGGAAAAGACTAATGCCGATTATGTTCAAAAACTTCAGGAGATGCTCGAGGATAAGCCTCCAGCCACCGTGGTTCCGGACAGAACGGACACACAGGGGGCAAATTTTATCCAGGGCGCCAATTTCATACAGAGTCCAAACTTCCCGATCGCTTCCGCGGTGATGAAGGTGGCGGACGCTCAACAGGTTCAGCCTGCTCCGATGGCATTTATTCCATCGGCCGCAGCCGTTCCGACTGCCGTCCCGGTCCAGCAGATTGCGCAGACGACTGCATCGGCAATTCCTGCCGTTCCACAGGTTGCCGAACAACCGCAGATGGCGGTGGAACTACAAGCGCAGACCCCCGTTCAGGCGGACACCCCCGAACAACCGCAGATGGCGGTGGAACTACAGATGGCCACGCAACCGCAAACAACTGCGCAACCACAGATGGCACCCGCGCCGACAGCCCCCGGGTCTATCATTCCGGGGCCAACGGTTTAACCAAAAAACTTCGTAAGGGACTAACTTCATGTTCTTTCGCTGTATGCGATTTTACAACAATTACGGATGTGGGAAAAATCCGCGCATGCGGAAAATAGGCTTGTATCTGCGGAACTCACGCAATAACTTGACGGCTCGCGCGAGGCGGAATGGTTGAATTATGGCTTGGCGGTGATATTGTTTGGATTCATCATCTAACCAAATTCTCATGTATGATTTCAAAAAATTGTCGGACAAGGAACTGTATGTGATCTGCAAAAAATGGGGAGCGGAGGTGCTCGCGGCGCGGAGAAAGTTTGCCGGATTGTTGCCGGAAGTGTGGCGAAGAGAGAAGTTTGAGAATGAGAGGGGCGCTTCGTGGCTGAAACGGCGCGGTTTCACCTGCCTGTACGAATTCGCCGCGAAACTGGCAGGGATGAGCAGGGATCAGGTTGATCTTGTGGTCAGAGTTGAGAGGCGTTTGGAGGACAAGCCGGTTCTGCGCGAGGCTCTGGTCAGCGGAAAAATCAGCGTAAACAAACTTGCGCGGGTGGTTTCCATTTCAACGGCGGAAAATCAGAGAGATATTCTGGAGAAAGTGGAGACGCTTTCCAAGTCGGCGCTGGAAGTTTTTGTTCATGATTTCAAGCGCGCGGATGAAAATTTCAACGGCTTACAGATGCCGAAATACAACCAAATCGTCGTGCCCGGGCACGGTTTAAAACTCGACGAAGACATAGAAAATGAACTTCTGCAAATGCAGGAAAAAGGTCTTGATGTGAATGGTCTGTTGAGAGAATTACTGAAGGAGAGAAAGGCAAAACTGGAAGCGCGCAAAAAAGTCGTCGCCGAAAAGCAGGAGCCGGAATGCGAAGACAGAGCCATAATCGGCTATCCGGCGAAAAGGTATGTGCCTGCGGAAGTCAGGAAAATTACAAAAGAAGAGTTTGGCGAAAAGTGTTCGGTGGCCGGGTGTTCCAAAAAATCAGAAAACCTGCACCATGAAAAACCGTTCGCCATAGCTCAATCACATAACCCGGACAATCTCAAACCGCTTTGCAAAGGCCATCATGAATTGGCGCACGCGGGCTTTTCGTGAACCGTGCGCCTACGCAGGCCACGGCACAAACTGCAGGGCCCGCTCTGCATCCCGTTCCCTGCAAACCCTTTCCCGGTTCAGCCCGGCAACGCGATATAGCCGATTTCCCTTACCGCCAGGAAAACCATATAAAGCAGGTAGCACGCCAGAAAAACGATGCCGTGTATTTTTGTCAGCTGTTTGCGCTTGAATGTAAGGACTAAAAACAACAGCGTAATCGCTATCATGATCATGGTATCGGTTAACAGTCTGGTTTCCATGGCAATCGGATTTATCACGGAGGCGAGACCAAGTACCAGGAAGATATTGAATGCGTTACTGCCGATGATATTGCCGATTGCGAGGTCGTTTTCGCTTTTCTTTAACGCCACGATGGAGGTGACGAGCTCAGGGAGGGCTGTTCCCAGCGCGACGATGGTGATGCCGATGACTGACTGGCTTATCCCGAGAAGGATTGCCAACGCCACACTGTTGTCTACGACCAGTTTACCTCCCACCAACAGGCCGGCAAGGCCTCCGACCATCATCGCAATAAGGGTCGCAAGTTGTCCGCGCCCGTATTTTTTCTCTTTTTTCTCAATCTGCTCTTCCAGCACTTCCGCGACCTTCATGTCCGCGTAAACATAGTATAGGAAAACCGCAAACATCAGCAGTAAGACCAGTCCGTCCCCCAAAGCGAAACGGTTTACCGTGGTGGACCCGTTCTGGAAGAATACATCAAAACCGAGTATCAGCATCACAAGTCCGGCCAGGATGTTTAGCGGGATTCCGCGCGTTACAGACGATTGTCTGAGCGGCACAGCCTTCAAAAACGCCATGATACCGATAATCAGGGCGATGTTGGCGATATTACTGCCAATGATGTTGCCAACCGCAATACCCGGATTTTTCTCCACGCTCGCCAGGATGCTGACGGCCATTTCCGGGGCGCTGGTGCCAAAAGCGACCAGTGTCAGTCCGATGATGATTTTCGGGACCCGGTAGCGTCTGGCAAGGCCCGCCGCGCCGTCGATGAGTACATCGGCGGATTTGACCAGCAGGAAGAATCCAAAAGCCAAAAAAATCACGATCCAGACTGTTGTCATTCATTGATTGATTATAACTCGACCGATTATAGCCCGTTTTGGGCATTACGCGCAAAAAAAAGGTATCGGTGCAAAGAAAAACCCCCGCTCGGCGGGGGAGAAAATTCCGGTATCTATCAACCGTAGTGATAAAAAAATTATAACACGGCTGAGAATTTTTGTTTTGGAGTTTTTTGTTTTTGAGACTGGCGACTAATCAGTCAATAGGTCTGCTTTGCTTTGGCGAAAGTTTTCAGTCTTGCCAAGGACCGCCTGTTGGTGTGTCTTACCCACCATAAAGGTGAAGGTACTACACCAGGCAGCTGGTGGGTCGGTCCGGTTAGTCAAGGAGGACCAGGACAGAGCAGGGACCATAGAACGAGCGAAGCGAGTTCCCTTATGAGAAAAGTTTGCGTCAGCAAACACCTTATCTGCAAGCTTTATTCACTCTATGCTCTCTGCTACGCACGGTTTTGACCGTGCGGCTATAATAAATTGTTTTGCGAGGCAAAAATCCTTATTATAGTACTGCTTTTCAAAGATCAATCCGCATCAGGTTCTGCTATGTCATGTTCTCATTTAAGGATTAACCTTTATCCTTATCCTGATGTTCACACCATAGTACCAAATGCAAATGGCAGGGTCAATAAAGTGTAATGGACACATCAAGAAGAATGTTACCAAACAATATTACAGCCCAAAATGCAAAAGTCTAAAGAAGTCCTTATAAAAGGCATAAAGTCGGGAATTATTACCACGCACGAGCGAAGCCGGGCGAGCGAGTGCGCCTTCCCGGAAAGGCTGATTAAATATATTTTGGCATCATTAAAGCAATGCCCGCTAATAGACGGGGATATCCTCGTAATATCTTCCAAGGTGCTGGCGGTTACGCAGGGCAGAGTCAGGCGGGTAAAGTCAGAAAAAGATTATGCGGAGCTGGTGAAAAGCGAAGCTGACGAGATTATCGGCCGCGGCGCCGTTACCCTCACGCTGAAAAACGGCATCTTCATCCCCTGGGCGGGGATCGACCGCTCCAATATCCAAAAAGGGTTCGCGGTTTTATGGCCGGAAAAGCCGTTCAGCGCCGCGGAAAAAATCCGCAAAGCTCTCAAAAAAGCCTACGGCCTTAAGAACCTGGGAATAATCATCTCCGATTCGCACTGTATCCCATTAAGACGCGGTATCATCGGCATGGCGCTTGGATACGCCGGATTCAAAGGCGTCCGCGACCTTCGCGGGAAGAAAGACATCTACGGCAACATCCTCAATGTCACACAGCAGAATCATGCCGACATGCTTGCCACCGCGGCGCACCTTGTCACCGGCGAAGCCGACGAGAAAATGCCTTTTGCACTAATCCGCAACGCGCAGGTTGATTTTACTTCCGCAAAAATCGACCCAAATGAAATTCTCATCAAAAAAGACGAGGATTTGTTCGCGCCTTTATATTGACTTTGGGCTGGAATCAAGGAAAATATGCCCACAAACGGTTTCAAATAAATGCAAATGTCAGACCTGCCACATCCAGTCGCGGCTACCGGATATTCCATCTTTGATATCGCCGGGCCGATCATGGTTGGCCCTTCCAGCTCCCACACCGCAGGCGCGTGCAAGCTCGGGCAGATTGCCAGGGCGCTTTTTCACGGCACACCGGAAAAAGTTTCGTTTTACCTGCATGGTTCGTTTGCGACCGTGTACAAGGGGCATTCCACAGACAGGGCTCTGCTTGGCGGAGTAATGAAATTCAAGACATCGGATAAACGAATCTCCACGGCGTTTGATTTTGCCAAAAAAATCTCCCTGAAATACGATTTCAAGTGCGCGGATCTGGGGCCAAAATATCATCCCAATACGGTAAAAATCGTACTGGAAAAAAAGGATCGCAAACCGATGAGCATGGTCGGTTCTTCAATCGGGGGTGGAATAGTAAAAGTTATTCGGATTGACCAGTTTGATGTGGATTTGCACGGGGTGGCGGGGCAATTCAAGACACTTGTGGTCTGGCACGACACAAACGGAGCCGACATGGACGGGCTTTTGCACAGGCTTGGCGCGCTTGGGATGCGCATCCATGATATCCAGGCTGCCAAGGTTGATCGACACGCCCTTACGCTTATAAACATGGAGGGAAGGACTCTTAAATTGAGCGAGGTCTTGGAGCTTGAATTGATGAAAGGGATAGAAGATGTGCGTTCATTAACCCCATTGCAAAGAAATGGAGCGTAAATCATACATTTTTGATTCGGCGGAGGATTTGCTGGCGCTATGCCGAAAGTACCGGGCGCGGCTGTCCGAAATCGCCATCCGTTATGAGATGGGTTTTGCGCACAGGAGCCGCAGGGAAGTTATGGAAAAAATGGAAAGGGTCAGGGAAATAATGCTGGAGGCGATTGAAAAATCGGTGAAACATCCTGAGGAAAGCGCGTTTGGAATGGCGGGCAAAGACGCGCGCAAGATTTTCAAATATCTGAAATCAGGCAAAAAGCATTTGTCATCGCCGCTGGTTTTGAAAGCGATGGCATACGCCACTGCAACAGGTGAGACCAATTCCGGAATGGGAAGGATCGCCGCTTTTCCGACCGCCGGAGGCGCGGGAGTTATTCCGGGAGTGATTATTGCGGGCGGCGAACTGCTTAAATGCAGGACCAGGAAAGTATTAAGAGCGCTATTTGCGGCGGCGGCGGTGGGGATGGTTGTGGCGAATCGCGCGACGCTTTCTGCGGCGGCGGGCGGATGCCAGGCGGAAGTCGGCGCGGCGGTGGCGATGGCGGCGGCCGGCATCACCGAACTGCGCGGCGGCACGCCGGCTCAGGCTTTGAACGCCTCCGCAATGGCGTTGAAAAGTTATTTGGGATTGGCCTGCGATCCTCTGGGAGGACTGGTCGCGGTGCCCTGCATCAAGCGAAATATGCTTGGCGCTTCCATGGCCTGCGCGGCCTCGGACGCCTCGATGGCCGGTGTACAAAGTTACATTCCGTTTGATGAAGTCGTGATGGCGATGAATAATATATCCGCGACGATGTCCCCTGCGATCCGTGAAACCGCACTCGGCGGGCTCGCGATTACGCCGACAGGAATAAAAATAAGGCGTAAACTGGGTTTGCCGGCGATACCGGAAGTTCTCGGAAAATCCGGCACAGTCTGCCCGACCGGGTTGCCGAAATCGGATTAACAGCGCTTCGGTGCCCGGTGTTCCCGGAAAGCAGTAAACCAGCGAAATGGCACCGGGCCGGGCACAAAACACCGGGCACCACCAGTAAACCAGGACCTAACCAACTAGATATGTTCAAAATCGGCGTTCTCGCCTCAACAAAAGGAACGGATCTGCAAGCCATCATTGATGAGTTGAAAGCGGGAAAAATGCCGGGAATCGAATTGGCGGTGGTGGCGGGAAACAAGAAGGACGCATACGCCCTGGAACGGGCGCGCGCGGCCGGATACAAAGCCGTTTTTGTTGATCCAAAAGGCAAAACCCGTGAAGAATACGACCTTGAAATAGCGGCAGTACTTAAAGAGAACGCGGTTGATCTTGTCGTTTTGGTTGGCTACATGAGGATATTATCGCCTGCTTTTGTGAAGCAGTTCGGGCGCCGAATCATCAATGTCCATCCGGCCCTGATGCCGAAGTTCTCCGGTCCGGGTTATTTTGGCGCCAATGTGCACGAGGCCGTCTTAAAAGCCGGGGAAAAAGAAACGGGCTGTACGATTCACTTTGTGGACGAAGGCGTGGATACCGGCGAAATCATCGTCCAGAAACAAGTTACCATCACCCCGGCTGACACCGCCGATACGCTCAAAGAAAAAGTTCAGACACTTGAGAAAAAATGGTATCCGGAAGTGATCAGGTGGTTCGCGGAAGGGAAGATTGAATAGCCGGGGATGGGTGGGTTGAGATGCCTGACTTATGAAGTCGCGCCGACTTCATAAGTCGAATACAGATTGGTTGAGCGCAGACGGATGCAAAAAACCCCGCTTCGACTTCAAAAGTCGGGGCGACTTCAAAAGTCGCTTCGACTTCAAAAGTCGGTTGTAAGCCGGTTGACTAAAGGATGGAAAATCGTATAATAAAATCCACTTCATAATTCATCGATATGACAGAAGTAAAAACACCGGCTGACGATAACGGACAATTGGACAATTCTACTGGAACAGACGCGGCGGTACCGGATACCGGAAAACCAAAATCAGTCCGTGAAGAGACCAAAATCCTGGCGGCTTCATTGCTGGAAAAATTCGCGGTGGAAAAAATATCTCCAAAACAGATGTGTGAATTGGAGGGATTCATCGGAGGGTTGGATCTAAAAGGTAATCCGGAAAACAATCCGGAGGTACTGAAATCCATTGCGGCACGATTGGAAGCCATAGGCTGTAAACGGAAGGACATACATGAAAAATCGCTTGTCCTGGCCAACGAAACCGACAAAGCCTCGGCGGACATAAACAGCCTGGTGACAAGCGCCAAAGAGCCGACTGAAAACTACAGATCCAATGTCGGTGTTTACCATTTTACGGTTGGTGAAGTCGGCGGAAAAGTCCTTGCTTGACCAAGTGGGAGGGCCAATGTTGACGGCCAATTGCGAGTAGTGGTTGTTGCCGTCCAAGCTTGAAAACAAATTTTAAGAAAGGTGTTAGACGTT
>Ga0209668_10000238_pt1 | contig 23310 bp, 13 predicted proteins | sample FrelakmetPLP11PL_FD_187150 | JGI IMG/M metagenome (GOLD analysis project Ga0209668, IMG submission 187150) | Freshwater lake sediment microbial communities from the University of Notre Dame, USA, for methane emissions studies - PLP11 PL (SPAdes)... | ecosystem: Environmental > Aquatic >...
AATATTAATGTCACTGGATGCTATAATAAATGGGAACCGTACTTGAATCGACCTAGCTATTGAGCTGATAATTGGCGTATTGCACGCTAAAATTTCGACTATACGTCGTGCAAACATTGTTGTTGAATTGGTTATACTATTTGCATTGATATTTACTTTGTAACCTTTATAGGCCATAATAATTTTTTCCTCTGACAAATATCCTCTAATAAATTTTTTTAACTTTGTTGGAAATTGATTAGGCGAATTAGCATTATTAAGATTACGATCATATATATCTAGCCCAAACTCCTCAAAACATGGTGCTATCATATCCATGAATTTCTTCCTCTCTTGATATTTCTTCCCATAGTATGCACCGGCAAAAACTATTTTATTTTTACGTTCCATCTCATTAATTGGATTATACATTCGGGGATTAAAAAAGAATGGTAGAATTGAGATATTTTTACAACCGGCTTTTTTATACTTTTTAATCATATTGGAATCAGTAGTAAAAACGAAATCACATTCTCGGGCAGTATTAATAAAACTTTTAAAATGAAATGGATCTTCTTTGTTCCAGAAAATTGTTGGTACAGATTTTGTTTTGAAGACTCGGATAATTGATTTGATTTCCGTGTTATCTCGGAACCCCGAATTAGAAATTTTGTGTTCCCAAATTCTATTATTCCCCAACCATGCCGATTCAATAAATAATAAATCTGCCCATTCTGACAGTTCCTCGGCATTATCCGACGTTAAAGATTTTACCTTACAAACTCCCTCAAAATTCCGCCAAGTAAAACCATCAGCTACTAATGCTATTTTCAGCGATTTAAGATTTTTAATTACTTTGCAATTAACCTCTACCTTCTTAATCAAAGTTATTTCCTTATCTATAGTTGCCGAAACTTTACACTTTTTTTGAATTCTCGCACTGGCTTCCTTAGATTTACTCAAGAACAAATTTGAATCGAAGTACATCTTGCTAATAGATTGGGTAAGGTATTTATAATCGTTATATGGAGCTAAAAAACCCATTTTATTATTGATAAATTCGGGAATTGCTGCTACTCGTGAAGTAACAGGAACTAACCCACTAGATGCCGCTTCACACATAGACACTCCTTGAGAATCCATTTTTGTTGGAGACAAAAATATCCCATGTTGATCATGCAACTTCTTAATCCCTTGATGATCAAGGAACTGTTTGCTACAGGTAACATTAGGAAATCTTGTTAAAGGTTCTGTTTCTGATGTAAATAGTGGTCCATCACCAACTATGGTAAATGATAATTCCTTGAAGAATTGTTTTTTAGATAAAGCCAGTATCGTTTTAACAACCAAATCTGTGGCGTATGTTTTGTTTACAAAAGGCTTAATTGTTAATATAGCTAATCTATCCTTCTTGGTCTTAGGTACATAAATAAATACTTTTTCATCTACAACATTGTTGATAATGGAATATCTCTTAATAGAAACTTTCAGATCCTTTTCAACATCATTTTTTAACCAATTAGAAACGAAAATAAAATGATATTTTTTATCAGCACTCAAATATAGGGATTTGATAAATTTTATTCTATTATTATTCGAAAAAATATAATAAATCGTCTTTAAAATATTGGAAGGGGAATTAAAGATTAATAGATGATTTCTCCTTCTCCAAGATTGTGTCTCAGCGCCATGCAACCAGATTAGGACATTATTATTAAAATTGCTATCTTGAATTGCTTTAAATATATCCCGATTAATAAAATGTACCAAAATTTTCTTAAGTCGTATTTTTACAATAATATCTTTTAATACCTGCCCGTCCCCACGGATTACCAATACCCCCTCAAAAACATCAATTGTGGGTAATACCTGATTCTTATTCAAAATAAAAACCTGAACTTCTAAACCTTTGCTTAGATAATTTTTAACCCTTTTATGCACAAACATATTACGATACAGATTCTTAGATGAGGGATAAATATTTGTAATCAAGAGGAATTCGGCCTGCTCAATTTGATGTAAAATTTGAGATAGAGTTGTACTCCGCCCTATAGACTTTATAGTTTGTCTCCGGAGTTGATTTCCAAGTCTATAAATAAATTTGTTAAAGATTTGTATTATTTCCATAAACACTCTCAATCAGTTTGACATTTTTATTGCTTTTTTTTAACAAATCTATATTCTTCTTTTCAATGCTTTTAAACACATTCAAACCAAGTGTGTCGTTAGATACACTTGCAAAATATTGCCTTAACGCTGCAAAATCCTTAATTAAACAATCCCCTCCCGCTCCACGTCCGTCCTTATGTACAGCATTTAAGTGAAAATTACTGATCATAGGATCAGCGACCATGGTTTCCTTTAGTACTTCATAATCACAGCCAGTTTTTTGGCATAGATCATAGATCAAATTAAGGAAAACAAGCTTGGTAAAGGGAAGGCAGTTACTTACATATTTGATCATTTCTGATTCATTTGAAGTGCAAATTTTGTTGAATTTCGCTTTAGGAAGTACTCTCATGACTTCTTTTGCCTTTTCTCTAAAAATCTTACTGTTTTTTGGTATTCCAATTATACTACGGAAAGGTTTGTCGGTATCTTCTCTAGCATGAGCTTCACGCAAAAATTCGGGGGAATGTAGAATAAATATATCTTTATTTAATGCTTGGATTTCCCTTGTCGTGCCCGGAAGAATCGTAGATTTGATCACAACTGTTTTTCCCTTCCCGATCAACCCCATCACATTCCTAATTATCTTGTCATCGGAGCCTTTTACAGTAGTTGGCGTGGGGACCGCAATAAATGTTATATCACAACTGGAGATTTTACTTTTATTATTGATATATCCTGGTTCGAGGGAGTATCTTACAACTTTGTACCTCCTAGATTCAAAGTTATCGGCATAATTCTTCCCGATCCAGCCTTGTCCAATAAAACCAATTAAGGGTTTGCGCATAATATTAAATTATTTAAACTATTTTGAGCAGTGCAAATTGAATCCATTTTATCACCTTTAACTAAAATTTATAACTGCTAGGCCATGATATAATCCGTTTATAATATACGAGACATTATTGATATAGTATGCTAAACAACGCGCCAGGATTAGTTTATTCATTAGGAGAGGTGGGAGCCAAACTAGATAGTATTATGGAGAGAAGACACTCCGCATTAATGGATGCTATTTTAAAGTTAACTCCTCGCATATTATCAGATCCCCTATCCTTTCATCGTTATTCAACAGCCGGTGCAGTTCTAGATAATACGTGGATTTTCTCCAAGCTAGGTGAACGAGAGTTAAGTATTGCACAGCCTAATGACCTTTATGATTTTTTTTCTGAATTATTAGCCCCTGATTTTATGTATTGTATTGACACAAAAGATTTCATCTTAAAGGGTTATGGTTTTTACTAACGGAACATTAGGCGTGTATAATGATTATTAATATGAATAACAATATTTTAAGAAAGTTTGTTAAGGACGTTCCCAATTACCCCCAAAAAGGAGTAATGTTTTACGATATTAGTCCGGCACTTTTTAACTCGAAGGCTTTTAGGTACTCAATAATAGCTATGGGTGATCTGATCACTCGTCTTGATTATGATTTTATTGTTGGTATTGATGCCAGGGGTTTTCTTTTTGCATCTGCACTTGCTATTGATCTTAAAAAGGGACTTGTTTTATGCCGTAAAAAGGGGAAATTGCCCGGGAAAGTCACTTCTCAAGCATATAAATATGAATACTCCCAAGGAGAATTAGTGATTCAGAGTGATAAAATTATTCCAGGGAAAAAGTATTTAATTATTGATGATGTATTGGCGACTGGTAACACTTGTCTCGCAGCAGTCCAAGTATTACGAAAAGCAAAAGCTGTAGTAACTCATTCTTTATTTTTTGGAGAAATCTGTGTTCTCCATGGGGAAGAATTGTTGACAAAAAATAGCATAAGAACGATTTCCTTATTAAAGTTTTAATAAAATGAAAAACATATTTCTTTGCGCAACAGAATATGAAACAGAAAACATCTTTGATAAAAGGAAATTAAAAGTTTCAGAGTCCTTTCCATATAAAACATACAGTATCAATACCGAGAATATGATAATTCTAACAGGTGTTGGCAAAGCGAATTCAGCTGCTGCTACACAATACTTACTTAAATATAACCCGAAACACATTTTTAACTTGGGGCTAGCAGGGTCATTAGATAATACACATCCGATTGGCAAAACTTTTATAGTTTCTAGCTGTAGGAATTGGGATACCGACGCGACAAGTTTTGGTTATAAATTTGGCCAAATACCTGTAAACGGTTTAGAGACGTATTGTCTAAATGCGAGAATTACTGATTTGGATTTGCCAAGTGTATCGTTAATTTCTGGAGATTCTTTTATTACCGATTCCAGTATGATCAGGAAAAATCTAGAGTTGTATAATCCCACTCTTTTAGATATGGAGCTGGTCAGTATAGCCCATGTTTTACATGTTAATAATTCCTTAGACAAATTGGTTAGCGTCAAAGCCATATCTGATTATATAAACAAGGATTCAACAAAGGACTTTTATAGCAAAAAATTTGATGTGTTTAAAGACTTACGCGAAATTCCTTTACGTTTAATGATTTAATCTTTTGATTTACTTTTATTAAGTGTATCATTGAGGTAGTTTATACTTCTTAATCATGCGTCGTAAAAAAACAAGATCCCCCAAGCCAGTAGCCAAAACCCTTATTCCAGCAACTAACACACCGCCACAAATAAATCCTACCGTCAAACGCAGAATGACGCCTATAGGCCTAATCGTTATGGTAATAGTGACAGTAGTTTTGGATATCATTCTATGGCAGGTTTACATCAATACTGAAGACGCTACTGTTGCCACCGCATCATTTTGGGTGATGGTAATTTTTACAGGAATAATGTCACTGCAAATTATTTACTACTTGATCAAGTACGGAATTAAATTACTGGCCTGGCTATTTAAAAAGGGATTACAAAAACCATTGATCGTTCTTCCGATAGTATTTGTTTTATTTATAGTTGTTTTACTAGGTATTTATTTTTTTAAGAAAGCCGAATTTACCCGAGACCAATATTTATTAGACCTAATTCATGATCAAATGAGCTCGGCAGGCTACCTCAAATCGGTCGGTGATAGCATAGTGATCTTAAATAAACCTGTCTTGGGTTGGGGCTCAATTAAAATTAAAGAAGTTGGTACGGAAGCCCAAAATAACTTATTTGATATTTCCAGTGAAGTTCAAGGCACAAAGCTTGAAGGCTATTATTATTCTACCCTAACTTGGCTTTTAGAAATTGAAACCGGAACAACTGATAAAGAATCTTGGGCCAAAGTCATTTCATTACCTCCAGAATTTACTATTTCGCTTAACGACCAAGACCTTGAAATGGCAATAAAGAAATCCATAAAAACAGTAATGGATTTAAAAGAGTTCAGCGAGCTAGCCATATCAAAAAATGATAAAGAAGCAATGCGGTTTATTGCTGCAAGACTACTGACCCAATTGAATTGGCTTGAGAATCTTGCCTATTCAGAGGATGCTGGTTTTTTTGCCGAGGGAATTGGCATTTCAACAGTTCATGCGGCAGAAAGCCGTGTAATTCGTAACTGTGGATTTCTTGCTTGTAAAAAACTACCGAATCTAAATAAACTGGTACGTGGTGTCTGGTCTAGTGCTCATAACTATTCAGTTGGAGAGCCTTCGACCATATCGACTACCGAAGCTTGGACTGGCCTAGAAAACGGCCTGCCTGATGCTGGAATACCACTCGGGGGAGCAGGCTTACAGATTGGGCCAGACCAAAAAACAATGATATCACCCAGAAGTGAAGAATTTTATGCTAATTGCCGTACCAGAGGCGGAACTATTGGAGGTACTGGAGGTGTAAAAACACGCCTTCCTACCACCGAAAGCGGCGAGACCTGTTGGATGGATGGTGGTAAATGCTGGGATTTCTTAACATATTCTGGTGGACGTTATAAGGGAGGAGAAAATAACTGTGAGGAAATGGGTTTAGTGCCAAGACCTAATGTAATAAATATTGCTCTAGCCGAAGTAGAAGTTCTTAAAGATAATCTTTCTTTGGATAACTTAACGGGGATTTTTACCAATATAATATCTAATAAATGGGATGGGGAATATAATGCAAAATTTAGTGGCACGGCCTGTAGCGGTTTTGAGCAGAATCCCTATTTTAACGCTAACACTTTTCTCGCAAGCTATATAAACCATTACTCACAAATAGTCGTATCTGGAAATCGTGTACAGGGATTTGAAACTGGTGGTTATATCGATGAAAGTGGACAAACTATAACTGGCATTACTGTTTCAGAATCTGGCACAAGCGCTACTCTAAGGATGGACTTACAGTTCAGCGGAAGTGATCAAGCAAGGACGGTAAGCGGAATGTTTTATATAACAATGTCTTTACCAGGATCAAATATTAGATGTAGTTCAAACATTTCGGGGACATAGTCCAATTAATTAAAGGGTATTGCCGTAATCAATTTCCCTTCTACTAGTTGCCTTTGGTAATTAATACCTGCTGGCCAACAGCTCATTAGCGTTAATTTGTTGTAGTTAAAATTTTGAAATGTTAAATACTGCAAATCACCTGGCCATACTTTTTTAGTATCAGTGATCTCATATTTATATACCTTATCTAAATACTTTAGATATACAAGATCACCGTTCGTGAGCTTATCCAGTAAGTAAAATTGTACATTTTGATGTTTTCCATCATAAAAGTTCCTGCCTGAATGAGCAAACAAGAATGTGTTGCCAAAGTTACCCGGTAATGGAGTGCCTTCTGCGTGCGCTATACCACTCTCTAAGGCCTTGTAATATATAGTTGAGTCATATGGGTTAACATTCGCTAATACCCTTGATCTAGCGTTAATTTTGGGGATAAAAAGCATAAAATCGTAAAGCACATCGTTGTCAGTTAAGCCTAAGTCTTTATGAAACTCACTTATCACCGCATTGTCAGTCGAGTAATGCTCACTACCTTGCGTATATACAAAGTATGATACTTCAGATCCAACTAAAGGAGCAAAATTTACGACAAGCAATACAATCGCTACTAAAACTAAGGCAGTTCCCGACCAAATTAATATTGAACTAAGTTTGTTTCCTTCTTTTGGCAACGACATATGTTATACCTGCTAATATTGAAATCCCTCCTACAAATAGGATAGCAAACATGTTGTTATTTGTCTCGGTTTTTGTTTCGGCATTATCCGTTGTCTCTTCTCCCAAAATCTTTCCATCTACCGTTGTACCACTTACAGTTGGCGTTATCACCGCACCTGTTGGTGTTACAGTTGTCTGAGCACCTGCCACATTACCATTTGTTCCTCCCTCACCAGGGACATTTGTAACTATTACAACAATCTTATCTCCAATAAAAGGCGATCTGTTACCAAACTTATCTATAGATTGAATTGCATAGTAGTAATTTCCTGTACAACCCGATATTGTTTCCTCAAAATTACCATTCTGAGCTGGTCCAATTACTACACTGCCTGCATATGTGGATGAATTAGCAACAAATGATGTCGCTGTTGAACGGTATAAATCTACCTTTTCTGTTCTTCCATCACTTGCAGTTGTAAAACTAATTTTGTAATTACAATTTGCAGGGTTTGTCTTACTGTACAGAATTGGTTGTAATGGTTTGCCCCTGTCAATTTCTACTTTCATCACATCCGACTTAACCGTTTCTCCACTTGCTGTGGCAACTACATAGAACTCGTAGTTTCCGTCATAAGTCGTCATTGATGGAGTGATATTGCATGTTCTTGAACCACCATCTCCTAATACCGCCCCGGTAAAGGCAAAAGAATTGTCTAAAGATATGCTACCTGGTCCAGTATAGCTATAATAACATGTGGCGGATATATCATCCCCCATAAGATTAAGGGTTGCGAACGTTATATTAAATTCACTCAAATTTGTGTATTCGGCAGGCTTTTCTATTTGTACCTCAACATATGGTAGTGCGAATGAAGTTACCGCTCCCATAAATGCTCCTAGACTTAACCCAATTGGAGTTGCCATAAGAGTGAGTAATACTTTAAAGGTTTTCCTATGGCCAGTCTTTAAGGCGAAGCCTAAAAGAATCAAGCTGGAACCAAACGCTGCTATACTCATCGAGAATATTAATAAAGTTAAATCAGCACCTGTCCTTGGTAATTCTTGTGAAGGAATTACAACATTTTGTCCTGGTAAGCGTTGATTTACAAGAAGTTCTGTTCCCGCGAAGAAGTCATTAGGATCATCTGTTCTATCATCAATTCCTAAAATTGAACCATTTGCGGATTGAGCCTTAGCCCATGCCAAGTCTTTATATACACCAGGATCAAGTGCATCAATTATCTTGGCCATATATTCAAGGACTACAACATCACCGCTTTTAAGAATCGTCAAAAGATTCCAAACACCCGGTGAGTGATAGGTAGGTTCTGTTATTGCTACCGGACTACCATTTATTGTTGCCTTCCAGCTACCCAAGACGTATTGGAAACCTTCCGAATATAAGTCTGTTACAACTAAATTTTCCAGATTTGCTGGTACAAAGCCGTTTTCGTCACTTGGTATTCTAAGCGTTATTGTAAATGTCTGCGTGTCTCCAATGTACTGAGGTGAAGTTACATTATTTTCCTTATCAATCTTTAATACTGGCAATTGATTACCAATATAACAGTCTGTACTACTACCCAATCGAACATTTATGTCCAAGAAACCCGTTATGTTTCTCTCCACTGTTTGCCTTGCTAATTCTGAATTATATATTGCATCACTAGAGCAACTGATATCAGTCAAATCCCAGCCATCTTGCTGTACTTCTGATAACCGATAAGCACCTGCACTGACATTTTCAAAATACGCTAAGCCAGATTCATCAGTAGTTTTGAATTCTGAATTATCGGTATAGACTGTTTGATCTATTACTGGATTCAAATTAATACCCCATTCAGGCATCAATGTTTCCTCTCCCAAATCGAAGGCACCATTACCGTTAACATCATTATATTTATACACAGAGACGTTTCCAGGTATATCATCATTAGTAATGGTACAGACCTTGTTATCTCCTGGTAAAAGCGTGATTGTTCCCGTTCCGGCACAGTCACCACCCCAGTCGCTAGCAAGATAGCCATCTATACCTGTTTCTGTAGATGTGAGAAGTGTATTCGCATTAAAGACATTCTCCACCCCGCTAGTTACTGGCAACCCATTCACAAATAGTGGGAAGTCAGATACTGCAGCAGTACCGCCATTATCATTAATCACAGTTTTAACTAGTGTTAGCTTTGGCGCTATGTCGTCATTTACTATAGTGCAGACAACATCATCCCCTAAATCTATAGTTATGACATTATCGGTCGTTACAACATCATCTTTAACACAAGTCCAGTCACCTGCAAGGTAACCGGTTCGGCCACCTACTTCAGTTAGAGTATATGTGTCAGCCTTAAAACCAGTGCCACTTACCACATCCTCATCACCAATTGCACCTGGCCCACTTAAATTTGTAGACTCATTTAAAGTGCCTGTTGCTTCTAGGTTCCATTCACTTTCTAAAGCATTTCCACCATTATCGTTATATACCACCTTATTTAATATCAACGATGGTTGTTTATCATCATTTGTTATTGTACAAGTCTTATTATCGCCTGGCAGTAATGTGATCGTTCCATTTGCTGCACAGTTGCCTCCCCATACCGAAGGTGTATATCCTGTTTGATTTGTCTCAGTTACTGTTAATACTGTATTTGCAGCAAATTCATTTGCTACTCCACTTACCACGGCTATACTACCGACATATAATGGGAAGTCAGATATTACTTTATTCCCACCATTATCATTTGTTACTGTTTTAACTACTGTTAACTTTGGCGCGATGTCATCATTTGTTATTGTACAAGTCTTATTGTCGCCTGGTAGTAACGTGATCGTTCCATTTGCTGCACAGTTGCCTCCCCATACCGAAGGTGTATATCCTGTCAGATTAGTCTCGGTTACTGTTAATAGTGTATTTGCAGTAAATTCATTTGTTACTCCACTTACTACACTTGTACTACCAACGAACAATGGGAAGTCGGCTACTACTTTATTCCCACCATTATCATTTGTAACTGTTTTAACTACTGTCAATTTTGGTGCTACGTCGTCATTTGTTATCGTACATGTCTTATTGTCGCCTGGCAGTAATGTGACCGTCCCATTTGCTGCACAGTCGCCTCCCCATACTGAAGGCGTGTATCCTGTTAGATTTGTCTCGGTTACTGTTAATAGTGTATTTGCAGCAAATTCATTTGCTACTCCACTTACCACACTTGTATTACTAACGGACAATGGGAAGTCTGCTACTACTTTATTCCCACCATTATCATTTGTTACTGTTTTAACTACTGTTAGCTTTGGTGCTACATCATCGTTCGTGATCGTGCATGTTTTACTTTCGCCTGGCAGTAATGTGATTGTTCCATTTGCTGCACAGTCGCCTCCCCATACTGAAGGCGTGTATCCTGTTAGATTTGTCTCGGTTACTGTTAATAGTGTATTTGCAGCAAATTCATTCGCTACTCCACTTACTACAGCTGTACTACCAACATACAATGGGAAATCAGCTATTACTTTATTCCCACCGTCATTATTAGTTACTGTTTTAACTACTGTTAACTTTGGAGCTACATCATCATTTGTTATCGTACATGTCTTATTGTCGCCTGGTAATAATGTGACCGTCCCATTTGCTGCACAGTCTCCTCCCCATACCGAAGGTGTATATCCTGTTTGATTTGTCTCGGTCACTGTTAATACGGTATTTGCAGCAAATTCATTCGCTACTCCACTTACCACGGCTTTACTACCAACATATAATGGAAAGTCAGATATTACTTTATTCCCACCATTATCATTTGTTACTGTTTTAACTACTGTTAATTTTGGCACGATGTCATCATTCGTTATTGTGCATGTTGCTGATTCTCCAACTCCTAATGTAATTGAATTCGCAGTGTTTGTTACTCCTGTACAACTCCATGAGGATGCTGTGTAACCTGTTGGTCCACTTTCTCCTAATGTATATGTTCCTGCTTTGAAACTTGTATTGCTATCAACTGGGGTACTTCCACTCAATGGTGTTGGTCCAGTTGCAGTCAATGTCCATGCTGTTTCTGATGCGGTTCCTCCGTTGTCATTTTTTACAACCTTTCTTAAATGTAAACCTGGCGCAACATCATTATTAATAATCGTACAGCTTGCAGTGTCTCCTAAGGCAATTGTTATTGTATTTCCTATTACTGCTGGAGCTCCATTCTTTACACAACTCCATTGATCGTGTGTATAGCCTGATGGTCCTGCATTTTCTGATAATGTGTATGTATCTGCTTTGAAGCTATTACCACTTACAACATCATTGTCTCCTACAGCTCCTGGCCCACTAAGATTAGTTGGCTCTGTTACCGTTCCAACTGCACTAATTATCCATCCACTTTCCAATGCACTTCCAGCATTATCGTTTACTACTACCTTATTGAGTGTTAAAGATGGCTTATTATCGTCATTCGTGATCGTACAGGTTGCTGATTGTCCAACTCCCAATGTAATTGAATTCCCAGTATTTGTTACTCCTGTACAACTCCATGAGGATGCTGTGTAACCGGTTGGTCCACTTTCACCCAAAGTATATGTTCCTGCTTGGAATGTTCCATCACTATCAACTGGCGTGTTCCCTAATAAACTGCTATTGCCTGTTGCTAGAAGTGTCCACGCGGCAGGTAAAAATTGACCACCATTATCATTTAGAACTGTTTTTCTTAAATGTAACTGTGGGGCAATATCATCATTAGTTATCGTACAAGTTTGAGTTCCACCATTTGGAATTACAACATTAGAACAATTGGTGTAGCTGACCGAATACCCTGTCATGGGATTTGTTTCAACAACACTATACGTTCCGGCATTAACAAACATTTCATTCCCACCGTCTGCCTCAAAAGGTGTTGCTACACCACTATTTACACTAAACGAGAAATTCGACGCTACTGCTGTACCACCATTATTATTTGGTAATACTTTATTTATTATTAGTTTACCTTGCTGATCATTATTTATGATCGTGCAAGTCACAGATTGTCCCAATCCAACTGTTATTGTAGATCCATTCTGTGTTCCACCTATACAGCTCCAGCTAGATGCAGTATATCCACTTGGCCCAACTGATTCAGATAAAGTGTATGTTCCTGTTTCAAAATCACTCCCACTTACAGCGCCACCGGCTCCAGAAATACTGGAAGGTCCAGTCGCTGAAAGAATCCAGTTTGTTGCATTTGCTGTTCCACCATAGTTATTAATTACATTTTTTACTAATGTTAGGGAAGGTGTCATATCATCATTCGTTATTGTACATACAACATTAGCTCCTTCGTTCATTGTTACCGTTCCGCCTAAAACGGATGGACAACCAACTCCAGTCATAGAAACGAAACTGTAGCCTGTTAAAAGGGTTTCATTTATTACATATGGTGTATTTGCATTATATTCATTTGTAACACCCGACAAAACCGTCACTCCACCTACACTTAACTTGAAATCATCTGGCAATGCAGTACCGCCATTATTTGTATCGACATGTTTTATTAATGTGATTCTTGGTGCAATATCATCATTTGTGATTGTACATGTAATATCATCGCCCTCACTTAATGTTATAGTACCGCCTAGTGATGAAGGACACTTATAATTACCAGTAATATTTATAAAATTGTAACCCTCTAATTGCGTTTCCCCTATTGCATAAGCCTGATTCGCTTGTAAAGTGTTCTTTACTCCTGATAAGACAATCCCACCATCGATAGTAAGCTTAAAGTCATTAGGAAATGCATTTCCACCATTATTATTTGTAGGATTTTTGACTAATGTTAGTTTAGGAGCAATATCATTATTTGTTATCGTGCAAGTCACCGTCTGGCCTAATCCCACTGTTATTGTAGATCCATTCTGTGTTCCACCTATACAGCCCCAGTTAGATGCAGTATATCCACTTGGCCCAACTGATTCAGATAAAGTGTATGTTCCTGTTTTAAAATCAATCCCACTTACAGCGCCACCGGCTCCAGAAATACTGGAAGGTCCTGTCGCTGAAAGAACCCAGTCTGTTGCATTTGCTGTTCCGCCATTATCCTTAACAAGAATCTTAGTTAAAGTTAATGAAGGAACTTTATCATTATTTGTTATCGTACATGTTTTATTATCCCCATAACCCAAGGTTACATTGCCATTTGTATCACAATCTCCAGATATAGTTCCGACATAATCGTTATCTAAAACTTCACTTACAATATAAGAGCCTGTATTTAATATGCTTGGGATACCTGAAGTTACAGTATTTGCGCCTACTTTTAAGGTAAAGTTACTTACTATTTTTGTGCCACCATTATCATTTGTGACAACTTTATTGACAGTCAGTGATGGTAATTTACTATTGGTAAATGTGCATTTAATGTTTTCACCCGCATCAAGTTTAAATGTTGCCGTTCTGGTATTTACATCCCATGTGCTTGGTGTCCCACCGTTAGTAGTGTCATTACATGATATATTTGTTAAATTCCAGCCACTTAAAGCAGATTCCACCACTGGATATGTTCCAGGTAATAGATTTGCTGTTGATATTTGTCCATTATTTGATGAAATATTTCCTGATATGCTACCAGTGAAATTGAATGTCCCGGTTCCACCTACCATAGCCTTTTCTACAGTTATACTACCTAGTTTGGTATTTGTTATTGTGCAGGTCGTTGTTTGACCACCCACAACTACAACATTCTGGCAAGTATCCCCAGTTTTTGACCAACCCGAGGGTACGGTCTCTAAAACAGAGTAGGTGCCAGGAGTGGCTTCATAATTTTTGTCATTAATGTCGGTAACTGTTGCAACAGGATTTCCTGTTATTACTCCGCCATTGCTTGACGAAGCGGTTATTGTAAAAGATGTAGTATCACCTGAAGGCAAAGTTGTTTTTTGAACAACTAAGTTACCTGTGTTTATAGTATTTGTAAAAGTACAAGTAACATCTAATCCTGGTGTAATGACTATTGTCGCTTTTCTATTTGCCACATCTACAGAGCCTCCATTTCCGCAAGTTAAATTTGCCAAAGTCCATCCAGATGTAACCGATTCTGTAACGGAGAACGTACCTGGCATTAGATTGCTAAACGTCTTGCTGTTTGGTAATGTCCCGTCAGCGTCATCGTCAAGACTAAATCCACTTAGTCCACTTCCAGTTGCTGTAAATGCAAAGTCTTGAGCATGATTTGGTTGGGCATCTTTAATTATGGTTATCGAGCCTTTATTTGTTGTATTTATAAAATCACAAGAGATGATATCGTCTGCGCCAACAGTAATACTACCAACACCAAAAGATATTTCTGATCCGACAGGTGTACCTGTTGCTGTTTTTTTACAAGTTGCTGATCCAAAAGTATAACCAGGAAGAACACCTGTTTCCGTCACAGAGACAGTAGTCCCTGCAGGTACTTTGACAGCATCTGTTTGACCGTAGGTGTCTGTTGTTTTTGTTGTGCCACCAATATTAAATGTCCATCCACTACCACCACTTATCGATGTATTGTCATAAAATTTATTTACAGTTATAGTTCCACCACAAGTTTGGTTGGCAAAACTTGCTAATTGAGTTGCCATCCCAGCAAAGTTTGTCGTCACGACATCAGAGTCTTTAATATTAGGAGCGTTAATTACAGGTCCAGAGATTGCACTTAAATTTGAAGTTGATAATCCATCCCCGATTCCCAGAGCTAATATTCTTATACTTAAAGGCGAAGATTTTGCTGTATTAGCTTCAATTTTAGCTAAGTCGACGTCAGATTGACAAGTTGTACTCCCCCCACATGTCGGAAATGTAGGATTCCCATCAGACGCAAAAATCATAAGATTTGCTTTTGTAACACGCGGATCAAATGTGCCTCGCGCAGTAATGATTCCCTGTTGCCAATTGGTACCTCCTTGTGCTACAGGTATCGAATTAATAGCATTAATTACGGCAGTGGTGTCGTTAGTAAAATCTAGCACTTTATAAGATGAAGTCGCAAATCTTGTTACAGAAAATTGTGTCGGAGTCCCATTAAGCGCATTTACAAATGAAATCATAGCTGATTTCATTGTGGCTAATTCTGATGAATCAATACTTGTAGAATCATCGATTACCAAAGCAATATCCAACCCACAAACACCATCTAAAGGTAGTGTCGGATTAGTAACTATTCCGATTGGAGTCGCCGTTGGTGTTGGTGTAGCAGTAGGTGTTGATGTAGGAGCGAGACTAACTGTAAATGCATACTCTGCAACAGTAGTAGGTGATCCACACGAATTGTCACTTGACTGAATAAGTACTGTCTTCCAATTACCTATTGGCGCATTTGAGGGAAGAGTGTATGAATCGTCAAGCGTGCTGATATTCCTCCGACAATTACTGTTAGCAACGATTGTTCCACTTGGATTTAATATATTGATTCGGTAATATGTACTACCACCACTTGTCAACCCAGTAGCCGCCGCATAAACCGTTTCACCTCTTACGTATGCACTTTTTATAGTTGTGAATGCTCCACTCGAATATGTCGCAAAAACGATTGTAAAATGATTAACGTTTGATGCCCTTACTGTTCTTGTCTGTTGATCTGTAGAATTATTATCAATTTCCTTAATATCTTTATCTGAGATTTTATGGGCTTTTACTTCGCTAACAGACATTTCTATATATGAGATGTTAGCTATCCTGTTCTCGGTTTTTGGTAATGTTAAATCATAGACGAATGTGCCATTTACCATTTCTGTAGTAATCTCGTATGCATACTCGTCCGAAGTGTTTATCCCAGCTGGTAAGTTTAACTCATTTATTTTTACTTGCTGAATCTTTATATACCCTAAGTCAGCTGTGTCTGTTGGTAAAGATTTAAAAGTTATTGTGACCTTTTCGTTAAGAGGAAAAATATATGTATATCCGACCCTAACTAACTCAGTCGTTTGCGCCCAGCCCTCAGCGGTATTTACATTCCATTCGCTAGCAACAGTAGGTTCTACGATAGGAGTTGGTACCGGAAGAGGTGTGGATGATATGATTGGTGTAAGTGACGGCTCTACCGTTACCTCGGGCACAACATTGTCCGTTGACTCCTGAGTATTTCCCAGCCCAGAACTTTGAGCCAATACATTATTGTAACTAAAAAGCAAAAGAATAGGAGAAAAGGACTGAATGAAAAGAAAAACGACTGTCCAAATTCTAGTCCAAAATTGGAGTTTCTTATTTTGCATTTAAATTATAATAATAAACAAAATATACCAAAATTTATGGGGCAAAATTTCTTTTATAAATTAGTTATGAATTAAACAGATTATATTACCACTAGAGGTCAATGTCAATGAGTTTTTCCAGATTCTTCTTTGCTGATTATAAACCCTTATCAAGCATTTTAGTAAAATATATTATTCAACTATATACTTATAAAATCATGTTATTTAATGACTCAATATGCAGGTAGTTTTTTATTTACAAAGTTTACCTTAATAGTTGCATCCACGCACACCTCAAAATCATTAGAGACTTTAATATATTTTGAGGGCGTCTCGTTTTGATCCAATTGTAAGATCTTATAACCCACATCTGATAAACAACTGCCAATTGTACAATCAATCAGTACGCGGGAATTCTTGGAAAAATCTATATTTAAAAGGACAATATATTCATTTTTCCCCTTAAAGTAAATCCTAAGATCTCCCTCTTTTTTAGCACGACTTGTATCTGGCACAATATACAAATAAAAGCTTTTATCTTTAGGCTCTTCGATAATTACAATAGGATCTGTGGCACCAAATAATAATAAACTGAGGCTTCTCCCCTGGTTAAATCCAGATGAAAGATTATTAAAGTATTCCCCTAGCGAATTGCTTTTCTTTACCAACGAAACTTGATAATTAATTAGATCAAAAGGTGATGCCATATTTTCTACGGGCACTTTTTGTGTGGCATAATAATTAGCTTTTGCGGAACCCTTTTCTACTAAACGATCTGTTGGACTAAATCTATACAATAAAGCTACAAATAATGAATATGCTATCAAAATAAATACTCCCCACGTCCATAATTTCTTTCCGGATCTTAAATCATTATTAAATAAATGAGCTAACCCTAACGCAATAATCGGCACAAAGACAATAAAGAATCTTTGTCCTATACTATCCCCAGCCCACCAATATGGCCAAAAACTTATTGCAACAATAATAAATAATGGTGGTAAACCATAAACAAACATCATCCATTTATCTTTGTAATTCTTCCAAATTGTAATAAATGCTATAATAATGGCTGGAGACAGGAAAAATATTCCTCTAAAGTCAGAGAATAGAATCTCCCAAAGTCTAAATTGATCAAAATTAAATGTTTGCCCTCCAAAGACATAATAGCCCGAAGAAAACACATTTCCGTAACTAACGAAATTGTACGACATTGTATACACAAAAAACGGAATTACTCCCAATATAAACCAAGGTAAGTATCTCCAATATTTAAATAATACAAACGCGATTGGAATAAACAATAATGCGTCAACTGGTCTAATAGAGATTAATAAACTCGCTGATAAACCTATAACTAGTGCATTAGTTTTATTTTGTTTTGCTCGGAATCTCTCCAAGTAAACAAGGAAAAGTGAAAATGCGAATATCTCATAGGTGTGACTGTAGCCAGGTTGTTGAGTAAAATAGCTTAAAGCATATGTGGAAATATACGCACCTATTATAGATAGATGTGCTATCTTTTTTGAGAAGCCCTTATCCATCAGTAATTTTTTTAGCAATATTATTGCAAGAAAAGTGTAAAAACCCGAGGCTGCTAAAACTGCAAGACCATCAGCAAGTGAGTGCCCGTTGAATGCTTTAAAGTAATCGTTGTACATCGTGCCCTGATCAAAAAATGACGCAACTTTTAGAAATGGATACCACAGTATAGAAACACCCGAAGGATAAACACTTACCGCCATCCCATCATCACGAATAACGACCCCATGAGCGGCATATGGCGTATATTCAGGAATGGTTGATGTGATTAATGTGTTTTGAACTGCCAATGTTTTTGCCGTATGGAAATATCCATAAGCGTCACCAAAATAAAACGGCGAGCCATTGATAAAAATAATTACTGCTAAAAATAAGGTCAAGGAAGTAAGACTTAGAATACTTGCTTTTATCTTATTAATAAAATATCTAAAAAATACTGTTTTAAATAATTTTGAAATGTAATCCATTTTTTAACATAATGAATAATTTAGTATACAATCATTACTGTTATGTTTAAACTTCGATCATACAAAAAGGAATTAGATTATAGTTATGCCCTAGGCACATTTTCGGTTTTAGAAATTCTTAAACACGCACCCAATTTAGTAGATCAGGTAGTAATATTAGATGCTCCCAAAAAGAAAAGCAAAGAGCAGGAAATAATCACATTGTGCGAAAAAAATAATATTCCCTTTTCAATCAATAAACATAAAATTTTTGCGCTTGCCCCAAAAGCTAATACCTATGCTATTGCAGTTTTTAAAAAATATTACAAAGATCTTGAGACTAATAAAAATCACATAGTTTTATTTTCTCCTAGCAACCTTGGAAATCTAGGAATGATCTTACGGACAATGCTAGTTTTTGGTTTTTTTGACTTAGCAATTATTCGCCCCGGAGCAGATATATTTGATCCCAAAGTCATAGCCTCAAGCGTTGGGGGGATTTTTCAAATACGCGTGCAATATTTTAATAGCCTAAAAGAATATTCCTTAGTTTATCCAAGAAATTATTTTACATTCGTATTAAAGAATGGAAAAGATATTCGTGATATTAATTTTTCATCAGCATCATCTAAAGGTTTGAATTTCTCTCTGATATTTGGAAATGAGGCAAGAGGACTTTCTTTATCAGACTCATTGCTAGGTGAACAGGTAACAATTCCGCAAAAAAGTGACTTTGACTCGTTAAATCTCGCAAATGCAGTTACCATTAGCATATGGGAGGCGACAAGGCGATCTCGTTAATAATGTAATACTATCCAAATGATAAAGCATAATAAAATTGGAATTATTGGTGGTGGTGCAGCTGGTATGATGTGTGCCGCAAGAATTCTCGAAACTAATTCCGATAAAAATATAGAGATTCATATTTTTGATAAAAATCCTAGGTTGGGAGTTAAGGTCTCAATGACAGGCGGAGGCAGATGTAATTTGACTACAAGTATAGTTGACATGAAGATCCTACTATCAAAATATGTAAGAGGTGCAAACTTTCTTAGTCCCTCACTAGCTTATTTCTCTCCACAAAATGTACGTGATTGGTTTATTAATCACGGGGTCCCATTAAAAGAGGAACAAGGAAATAGAATCTTTCCAGTTTCCGATAAAGGAGAGGATATTGTCGAGGTCTTTGAAAATCTATTTAAGGATAATAGAGTGCAACTACATTTTAACAGTCCCGTACTATTTACCACTAAGAAGAGGGATATGTTTATTGTAAAAACACCCGCTGACGAATATGAATTAAAATACCTAGTAATTACAACAGGAGGCGATGGTTATGAATTAGTTAAATCATTGGGGCATGGTATTACCAAACTTGGCGCTTCATTAAACAGCTTTACCACAAAAGAAGAATGGACCCATACACTAGCAGGAGTAAGCTTAGAGAAAGCTCGTTTTGACTTTGAGCTAAATCCTGGTCAAAACAAATCCGTGATGGGTCCTATGATTTTTACTCATTCTGGTATTTCGGGACCTGCAGTTTTTACTTTATCAGCAAACATCGCATTTGAAAAAATATCGTTGGAAAAACCATTTCGTATTAAATATACTCCTAATGGCGATTTCAACTTTGATAAATGTGATTCCTTTTTAATAAACGAGATTACACGTAATGGTCTAAAACCCTTGATTAGTATATTAATGCAAATTATTCCACGAAGCCTAGGAGAAATTATTCTCGAACTTGCAGGGATAATAACTGTAGCCGGAGCCGAACTTACAAAAAAAGAAAGACAGCACTTGTCTCATTTCCTTAGCGGAGATCTTTTATTGACTCTAATTTCTAGGACAGCTGGTGTTGAATTTGTTACCGCAGGTGGTGTGGTTCTTGATGAGGTAAATAGAAAAACTATGCGATCAAAAATACACAAAAACCTTTTCCTTGCTGGAGAGGTTCTAAATGTAGATGGCCTCACCGGAGGATTTAATCTTCAGGCCGCATGGTCTACAGGCAGAACTGCAGGCAATACAATAGCATCTCTGTTATAATCTAAAACTGTTTATTTAATATTGATGGGAAAAGATGAAGTTGTTATTCGTTTTGACGAAGTAACATATAAGTACAACGATAAAAAACTTATCCTGGACGAGGCTAGTTTTTCTATTAGAGAAAACTCTAAAATAACGATTATGGGACAAAATGGAGCTGGCAAAACGACCATTTTTAAGCTTCTTACGGGCGAATTACACCCAGAAAGTGGAAATATTTTTATTAAAAAGAGTGCGAAGATCGGTATTGCGCATCAGGTAATGCATAAGGATGAATTAAATAAAACTATACTAAAGTATTTCGAATCAGCCTTTAATGAAAAAATATATGGAATAGAGAAAAATATTAAAAAAGTTTTAGATGCTGTGAATTTAAACATACCAAATAATAAGCTAGTAAAAGAGCTATCTGGAGGTCAAAAAGCTAGATTATTGTTAGCTTTTGCATTGATCCAAGACCCAGACATATTACTACTCGATGAACCCACAAACAATCTTGATCAAGCTGGAATTGAGCATTTAACGACTTTTTTGATGCTCTACTCAAAAACATGCGTAGTTATCTCACACGACGCAAATTTCTTGAACTCATTTACCGATGGTGTTCTGAATTTGGACGTTTTTACAAATAAGGTAGAACAATTTGTGGGAGATTACTTTGATGTAGTTAATCAAATTGAAGCCCATATAGAAAAAGAACGTTTAATAAATTCACGAATTCAAAAAAGCATCAAAGACCGTTTTGTTATGGTCAATAAGTTAGGAGGTAAAAGTGTTGCAATGCGCCGTCTAGCAAACAAAGTGCGCGCCGACATCGAAGAAGACAGAGACGAAATGGTAGATATCCGTCGTGAGGATAAGACATTACCTGACTTTAAAATACCATATCAACACCATAAGGACCCGTTAATTAAAATCAATTATGTGGAGATAATAAAAGAAGGCAAGGTGATAATTAAAAAAGTTGATAAATCTGTATTTAGAGGTAAAAAACTATTAATAAGCGGACCTAACGGTATAGGTAAAAGTACACTTCTAAAATCCTTTCTTGAGAGAAAAGGTGTCGAAATAGAAAATGACGTTAGAATTGGATACTATAGTCAAGATTTTAGCGATTTGAATATGGAGGACACCGCTTTTAATTCCTTAAGGGAGGTAATGCAAAGCAATATCATTCAAGAGCTTTACGAAACAGCAGGAAGATTTATGCTCCCAGGTGAACTACTTCAACACACAGTGGAATCCTTGTCTGAAGGTCAAAAAGGATTATTATGTTACGCTCGTTTTATGTTACAAGAACCCGGACTATTATTAATGGACGAACCTACTAATCATATTAATTTTAGACACATACCCGTAATCGCAAAAGCACTTAATAACTATGAGGGTGCATTAGTACTTATCAGCCATTTACCTGAGTTTGTAAAACAAATCAGAATTGATGACGAAATCAACTGTTTGCAAATATAAAATCTCTTTACTATAATATGATATGGCAAAGCCCTACGAAAATGCGACACCAATTTGTATAGTTTTAACTGTTGTAGCCTTAATTGGCATTATTATCGGTCTTGCAACAAAAATTCCATTAATAACGATTTTATGCTTATTACCAACGGTTGCATATGAGGTTTATAGAACTGAAGGTGAATCAACCAAATACGCCTCGTGGGGATTACTAGGTGTGTTTATTATTGAAATAATCCTAATACTCTTTAATGTTCAGTTTGATTTAGCATCATACTTAGGTGTATCTGAGCAGTATATAAGTGGATACACAGTACCTTTAGGCGATATTAAAATTGTAGGTCCGATAATAATGGCTATACTTTCTATTGTGCTTTTAATAAGGACTAGAGGTAAATATACAAGATGGCTTGCAGTAAATATTATCGTTGCATCTTTCGCACTTATCTATGTGCTTGATCCAATGATATTTCAAAGGTATATTCAAATTGCTAGTGAATCACTATTAAGAAATATCAATCTATAAATAATTATAACAAGCTATAGCTTATCAATATATTTCGCAATAAATTGCCCAATGATACTTGAACTTTCATCATTACTTGTTACCGTTCCACAGACATAATCAGGGCCAAAATACGTTATCTCCACCGTCGCATTATTATCAAAAACCGCACCAGCCAAACCTGCTGTTGAAATATTATATTCTGAAGAATACTGATTTGGAGATGCTTCCCCAACTGCAGTAGATTTCCTATAAGTACCAATAGTCATAGCTGTTGTATCCTGATGTGATAAATTGATTACAGTTAGTACCCTATCACCGGTAATATCAGCATAGACATCTTCAAGGTCTAACGTATAATTTGTAAAAACCAGCATCCCAGCATCTTTTCTCCAGTGAATGAAATTCGAATTTACCGAACTAATATTCTGTGTGCCGGCTTCTTCCGATTTAACAACAATAGAGGTTGATTTGGGGCATCCCTCTGGAGCATCTGCAACTATATCCTGCGTTTTAGTATCCGTAGCTGGAGTTCCTTGTTTATTTAATGAATTAACAATAAAAAAAGTTGCTACTCCAAGCAACACCACAACGACTGCTATTATAATTATAGTCTTTGATTTAGCCATAACTTTTATAAATTAAATAAAATGATAAAAATAGTATAGCATTATTAATTTTGTAAATGTTGCTACTGTCTGCAATCTAAATCTTTGTTATCTGTAACATACATCAAATCTAAAACCACACATGTAACATCATATATATTATAAGTGTCGTGTGCTAATACATACTTTAAACCTGCGTTTTCGCTTATAACTATTAGTGGAATCCTTCTACAACTCACGCAACCATTTGCGTGCTGAAATCCCTCACCTCCATGATCCGCCGTAAATATAAAGTATCTCTGATAATTGGAAAATTCGGATTCAAAATCCGTCATTAGTAATTCTAGATTTCCATCAAGAGATTTTAAAGCCTGCTTT
>Ga0209668_10000241_pt1 | contig 23230 bp, 21 predicted proteins | sample FrelakmetPLP11PL_FD_187150 | JGI IMG/M metagenome (GOLD analysis project Ga0209668, IMG submission 187150) | Freshwater lake sediment microbial communities from the University of Notre Dame, USA, for methane emissions studies - PLP11 PL (SPAdes)... | ecosystem: Environmental > Aquatic >...
TACAGCTAATTCTGTTTGCATTTGTATCATAAAAAACTTCCCCTATTCCACCGTTTCTTCAGGAACGGGTTGCTGATTTATTGACTTTACTACCACTTGCACGAGCGACCAAGCTTTGTGTTTTGAAATAGGACGTCCTTCTTGAATAATAACCGTATCACCTTCCTGACATTGATTTTCAGGATCATGCGCAAGAATTTTACTACTTCGCTTTAAATATTTTCCGTACTTAGGGTGCTTTACCTTACGCTCTATAGAAACATTGATGGTTTTATCCATCTTATTGCTGATAACTCGTCCCATTAAGGTTCGGTTGACTTTAGTTTGGCTCATATTTTTTGGCCCATATTTTCATGTAAAATAGTTAATGATCTCGCTAACAGCCGTCTCACTGCTCTCAATCGATGTGTCGCAGTCAATTGATGCGTTGCATGCTGTGCTTCTAATTTAAATTTTTCCTGTCCTAACTTAAAGGTTTCTTCTTTAAGTAACTCAACAGATAAATTTCGTAATTCTTTTTTATTCATTAAAGCACCGTCCGCGTAACAAAGTTAGTGGTCATAGGTAATTTTGCAGCTGCCAATTTTAAAGCAACTCTAGCGGTATCAGCAGAGATACCTTCCATTTCAAATAAAACACGACCCGGTTGAATGACCGCCACCCAATATTCAACACTCCCCTTACCTTTACCCTGACGTACTTCTAAAGGTTTTTTGGTGATCGGCTTGTCAGGAAATATCCTAATCCAAACTTTTCCACCTCGTTTTATGTGTCGCGTTAAAGCACGACGCGCCGCTTCAATTTGTCTTGAAGTAATAAAGCCTGCAGCGGTTGCTTTCAAGCCATATTGTCCAAAACTAATTTCTGTACCTCGTGTAGCAATACCGCGGTTACGCCCTTTAAATTGCTTACGATATTTTGTCCGCTTGGGTTGCAACATAATCTTTTCCCAAATTATCTATTCTTCAATATTATTTTAACGCGTAGCTTCATCTACAATTTCTTTATTCACAGGATGATGCTTAGCCGTAGCGGGTTGACGTCTGCGACTATAATGCTTTTGATTTCGATCATCAAGAAATTGTGTCTTGGCCTCTGTAGTTTCTAAATTCGAAATTTTTGAGCGATCAAAAATTTCACCTTTATAAATCCAAACCTTTACACCTAATTTTCCATAGGTTGTTTGCGCTTCCGCTAAACTATAATCAATATCTGCACGGAAAGTATGTAATGGAACACTTCCTTCTTGATAACGTTCACTACGTGCTATTTCTGCGCCACCTAAACGTCCCGCCACATTAATTTTAATTCCGAGCGCACCTAATCGTAAGGCTGTTTGTACAGCACGTTTCATCGCTCGACGAAACATAACACGGCGTTCTAATTGTTGCGCAATATTTTCGGCAACTAATTTAGCGTCTAATTCCGGTTTTTTTACTTCCACTACGGAAAGCCGTACGGGTACCAGCATAATTTTTTCTAACTTTTCTCTTAGTCGATCGATATATTCACCCTTCTTACCTATCACTACGCCTGGTTTTGCAACAGAGATAGTTATTTTCGATTTTCTAGCGGCACGTTCTATTTGTATGGAAGATACTCCCGCTTGATATAATGCTTTTTCTATCAGTTTGCGAGCACATAAGTCTTTGTAAAGATTATCCGCATACTCACGGGATTTTTTTGCATACCATCTTGCTGTCGATGTTCGGGTAATACCTAAACGAATTCCAACAGGATTTACCTTATGGCCCATAATTAGTTTTTCTCCCCATTATCATCTGACACTTTTACTGTTATGTGACAAGTTGGTTTTAGTATGCGATTACTCCGACCTTTAGCTCTGGCATGCATACGCTTTAAAGTAGAGCCTTCATCAACAAAAATAGTTGATACCTTCAGTGTGTCGATATCAGCGCCCGCATTATGTTCTGCATTCGCTACGGCTGATTCTAAAACTTTTCTTATCGCCTTAGCATTTTTCTTGACACTATTGTCCAATATTTGCAGTGCTTTTTCCACGGTCAATCCGCGTACTTGATCCGCTACTAATCGACACTTTTGCGGTGATAATCGTGCGTATTTTAAATGTGCTGCAACTTCCACTTTCTATACCTCTTTAACTACTTTTTTTCATCTGTGCCTTTGGCTTTCTTATCGGCTGCTCTATGGCTACGGAAAGTACGTGTAATTGAAAACTCTCCCAATTTATGACCTATCATATTTTCTGTAATGTAGATAGGAACAAAATCCCGACCATTATGAACGGCTATCGTCAAACCTATCATTTCAGGCAAAATCATAGAGCTACGCGACCAAGTTTTAATAGGTCGTTTAACACTAGCCACTTGGGCTGCTTGTACCTTTTTCGTTAAATGTCCCTGTATATAGGGACCTTTTTTTACTGAGCGTGGCACTCGTATCACCTCATTAAATTAAATTATTTCTTTTTGCGTCGTTGTACGATCATTTTTTCATTGCGTTTATTTCGACGAGTCTTATAACCCTTGGTTGGAAGACCCCAAGGACTGACAGGATGTCGTCCACCTGAAGTTTTACCTTCACCACCACCATGTGGATGATCGACTGGGTTCATCGCCACACCTCTGACGGTAGGGCGAATTCCACGCCAACGGGATGCCCCTGCCTTTCCTAAAGAACGCAGATTATGATCATTATTACTAACAACACCTATGCTCGCTTTACATTCAACGGGTATTTTTCTCAGCTCACCCGATCGCAGCCGTATAGTAGCATAATCTCCTTCACGTGCAATCAGCTGTACATACGCGCCCGCACTGCGTGCTAACTGAGCTCCTTTACCAGGCTTGAGTTCAATCGCATGTAATACTGTTCCAACAGGAATATTACGCAAAGGAAGAGAATTACCAGAACGTATCAACGCTTCTGGACCCGCTGTCACTTCCATGCCCACTTTAAGGTCATTCGGTGCCAAAATATAACGTCGTTCACCATCCGGATACACTATTAAAGCGATGTGAGCGGTACGGTTTGGGTCGTACTCTATTCTTTCAGCGCGGCCAGTGATTCCTTCTTTGTCACGCTTGAAGTCAACCAAACGATACTGCTGTTTATGACCTCCACCTTGATGACGTGTTGTAATTCTCCCTTGATTATTACGTCCACCTTTTTTAGGTTTTGGAGCCAATAAACGACTATGCGGTTTACCTTTATGTAGACCTACTTTGGAGACCTCAACGACAAAACGTCGACCTGGCGAGGTAGGATTTGCTTTTTTACTAGGCATAATACTTATTTCTCTCTATTTTGTTCCGGTAAAATCAATGTCGTAACCCGCTTTCAAGCTTACATACGCTTTTTTCCAACCTTTTAATTGACCTTCAACTTGCTTAAAGCGCCGATCTTTAGGCTTTACATTCAAGAGTTGAATAGCATTTACTTTAACATTAAACAGAGATTCTACTGCTTGTTTGATTTCTGATTTATTCGCATTTTTTAATACTTTAAATACAAATTGACGATGCTTATCCGCTAGCATGGTAGACTTTTCCGACAAATGTGGTCTTTCAATAATTTTAAACCGGCGCAACTGCTGAGTTAAGGCAATATTCATCATGCTAATAGCTCCTCAATTTGTTTTAAAGCAGGCGCAGTAATTAATATCTTTTCATAATGAATTAAGTTAACAGGATGGATAGCTTCTACATCGGTTAACTCAATCTTATGTAAATTTCTTGCCGCTAAATAAATATTTTCATTAATTTCTTCAAGAACAATCAGCACTTTTTGGTTAATTTTGAGTTCTTGGAGTTTAGCCAGTAAATCACGTGTTTTAGCTTTTTCAAGTTCAAAGGATTCCAAAACGACAAACCGGTCTTGGCGTAATAATTCTGAACAAATCGATCGCATCGCAGCACGATACATTTTTTTATTTACTTTTTGCGAAAAGTCTTGCGTACTTGCTGCGAAAGTAACTCCACCACTACGCCACAATGGGCTGCGAATAGTACCTGCTCTTGCGCGCCCCATACCTTTTTGTTTCCAAGGTTTCTTTCCGCCACCACTCACTGCAGCGCGATTTTTCTGCGCACGTGTACCTTGCCGTCCTCCTGCTAAATAAGCAGTGACCACTTGATGAATTAAAGGTTCATTAAAACGACATCCGAAAACAGCTTCTGACAGCTGTAATTCTTGATTCGAACCATTCTTTGTTACTAAAGCCACTTGCATAGAGCCATTCCAACTATTTATATTTCAAATCAATCTATACTTTTCGCATTTGATTTTTTGTCTGTGTTGCCGCTCAATTTACAATCCTCATGTATGCAATATACACTGCGGTTGCTTCATCACGCCGCCTTTCCAAAAATCCGATTGCTGCGAGTATATACCAAGAGATCAACCTTTGTTTCGTTTATTCTTTTTTCTTACCGCAGGTTTAACAATAACCTGTCCACCAGGTGCACCTGGTATCGCTCCTTTTATATGCAGCAAATGCCTTTCAGAATCGACCTTAACCACTTCTAAAGATTGAATCGTACAGCGATGATTCCCTAACTGCCCGCACATTTTTTTTCCCTTAAATACTCGACCCGGTGATTGACGTTGACCTATAGAACCGGGCGCACGATGTGAAAGCGAGTTACCATGCGTAGCATCTTGCGTAGCAAAGTGGTGCCGCTTAACAACGCCGGCAAATCCTTTACCTTTATTAGTCCCTGTTACATCTACCCACGCACCTAATTTAAATAATTTATCAACGGTAATTTCTTTTCCTAATGATAAATCTTTAATAAATTCACTATCCTCATCATTTAATTTAAATTCCCAAAGACCTTTTCCAGGCTCAACATTTGCCTTAGCAAAATGACCTGCTTCAGGCTTATTGAGACGCGAAGAAGATTTTTTATCGGTGGTTACTTGAACAGATTCATACCCATCGCGTTCTTTAGTTTTAATTTGAACCACACGATTAGGTAGTATTTCAATGAGTGTGACAGGTATCGCTGCGCCATTTTCAGCATATATCTGCGTCATACCACATTTTCGACCTATTAAACCCATTGTCATAACTAAATACCTTCACTGAATTAGCATTTTTAATCAAATTACTTATCTTTTTTGTCGCTCTTTTCTTTTTTATCACTCATGGTTCGTAGCTCGATACTAACCTCAGAAGGTAAATCATCCAGACGCTTAAGCGCATCTGCTGTTTTATCAGTTGAAGCGTAAACATCTATTAAACGTTTATGTGTACGTATTTCATATTGATCACGAGCGTCTTTATCAACATGCGGCGAAGTATTAATCGTTAACTTCTTAATCTTTGTCGGTAAAGGGATAGGACAAATGATCGCACCGGTACGTTTTAATGAACTTACAATCTTCTCTGTTGCCTTATCAATTAAACGATGATCAAACGCATGTAACACAATACGAAAATCTTGACTTTGTAAAGACATAACACTACCTACTGACCTTTAGGCCTTTTTACCTTTTTTAAGGAGATTAGAAACAACACCCGATCCTACGGTTTTACCACCTTCACGAATGGCGAAACGTAAGCCTTTTTCCATGGCAACACCATATTCATTCATCAGCGTCACTGTTATCTTAACGTTATCACCCGGCATAACCATTTCAGATCCTTCGGGAAGCTTAATCGTTCCAGTAACATCGGTCGTTCTGAAATAAAATTGTGGTTTATAATTATTCATGAATGCCGTGTGACGACCACCCTCTTCCTTCGTCAGCACATAAATTTCCGCTTCAAATTCAGTCCAAGCTTCTACTGTACCTGGCTTAGCCAATACTTGTCCGCGTTCCACATCTTCACGTTTTAATCCTCGGATCAACGCACCTATGTTGTCGCCTGCTTCACCTTGATCAAGCAACTTACGGAACATTTCCACACCTGTTACTGCTGTATCTTGTACTGCTCTTAAACCAACCACTTGCACCGCATCACCCACTTTAACAATTCCGCGTTCTACACGGCCAGTTACTACCGTACCACGACCTGAAATAGTAAAGACATCTTCGATAGGCATTAAGAAAGGTTTTTCGGTATCACGAACAGGTTCTGGGAAATAGTCATCCATTGCCTTAACCAAGGCATAAACACCACCCCCTTCACAATCACCTTCTATGGCTTTTTTAGCTGATCCACGAATAACTGGAATATCATCACCAGGAAATTCATATTTAGAAAGTAATTCTCTGATTTCCATTTCCACTAAATCTAATAATTCTGCATCATCTACCATGTCGCATTTATTCATAAACACAACGATATTAGGTACACCTACTTGTCGTGCTAACAATATGTGTTCGCGTGTCTGTGGCATGGGGCCATCAGCTGCACTCACCACAAGTATCGCACCGTCCATTTGTGCCGCACCGGTAATCATGTTTTTGACATAATCGGCGTGACCGGGACAATCAACATGCGCATAGTGGCGCTTATCGCTTTCATACTCAACATGTGAGGTTGAAATAGTGATACCACGGGCTTTTTCTTCTGGCGCTTTATCAATTTTATCAAACGCAACTGCTTCACCACCAAACTTATCTGCCATACATTTGGTAATCGCTGCCGTCAATGTTGTCTTACCATGATCAACGTGGCCTATAGTTCCCACGTTTAAGTGGGGCTTATTTCGTTCAAATTTTCCAATGGCCATAATTTTTACCTCAATATCTATTAATTACTATCATCTTTTTTACGAATAATACCATCCGCAACATTTGCGGGAGCCTCGTTATATTTACCAAACTCCATCGTATAAGTAGCACGTCCTTGAGTTGCTGAACGTAGATCTGTGGCATAACCAAACATTTCTGAAAGTGGCACCTCAGCACGTATCATTTTTCCACCACCGGCAGGCAAATCTTCCATACCTTGCAAAATGCCACGACGACGATTCAGATCACCCATGACGTCACCCATGTAGTCTTCGGGTGTTACTACTTCAACTTTCATAATCGGCTCTAATAATACGGGCGTTGCTTTCCGAGCACCTTCTTTAAAAGCCATGGAACCCGCAATTTTGAAAGCCATTTCACTGGAATCAACATCATGATAAGTCCCATCGAAAAGGGTTACTTTCACATCGACAACAGGATAACCGGCTATCACACCATTTTCTAATTGTTCTTTTATTCCTTTATCAACAGCTGGAATATATTCTCTAGGAATAACGCCACCGACTATAGCATTTTCGAATTCATAACCTTTACCGGCTTCTAGTGGCTCTAACTTTATCCATACATGACCATATTGACCACGACCACCACTTTGACGAACAAACTTTCCTTCTTGCTCGACGGCTTTACGTATCGTTTCTCGATAAGCGACTTGTGGTTTGCCGACATTAGCTTCGACACTAAATTCTCGCTTCATTCGGTCAACAATAATCTCTAAATGCAACTCACCCATACCAGAAATAATGGTCTGGCCTGATTCTTCATCAACGCGCACGCGAAAAGAAGGATCTTCCTGGGCTAGTTTACTCAACGCTATCGACATTTTCTCTTGATCAGCCTTGGTTTTAGGCTCTACCGCAACCGAGATCACAGGCTCAGGAAACTCCATGCGCTCTAACGTAATAATATTATTCGGATCTGAAAGCGTATCACCGGTGGTGGTGTACTTCAGACCCACCGCGGCAGCAATATCACCTGCTCTGACTTCTTTTATTTCTTCACGAGTATTAGCGTGCATTTGCACAATACGCCCTATACGCTCTTTTTTGCTTTTAACAGGGTTATAAACACTATCACCACTCTTGACAACACCGGAATAGACTCGAAAATATACCAATGATCCTACAAAAGGATCCGTAGCAATTTTAAAAGCGAGCGCAGCAAAAGGCGCATCATCAACAGGCGGCCTTTCAGCGACTGTTTGGCCCGCATCATCGAGTACCCCTTTAATAGCGGCAACATCATTAGGCGCCGGCAAATACTCAATAACAGCATCCAACATCGCCTGTACACCCTTGTTCTTAAAGGCAGACCCACACAGTACCGGCACAATCTTGTTATCTAAAGTCAATATACGGATAGCCTGCTTGATTTCGTCGATACTAAATTTTTCGCCATTGAGATAACGCTCTGTCATCTCTTCAGAAGCTTCAGCCACCGCTTCAATTAGCTTTTCATGCCAAACTTCACATTCAGCTTTTAAAGCCTCAGGAATATCTCGATATTCAAAACGCATACCTTGCGTACTTTCGTCCCAGTAAATAGCTTTCATTTGTACCAAATCGACGACGCCTTCAAAATTCTCTTCCGCACCTATTGGAATATGAATAGGAATCGGACGCCCCCCTAAACGTTTGGCTATTTGATCGACTACACGCAAAAAATTAGCACCCGCCCTATCCATCTTATTCACAAAAGCAAGACGTGGCACTTGATATTTATTTGCTTGGCGCCATACCGTTTCAGATTGTGGCTCCACACCACTCACAGCACAAAAGACGACACAAGCCCCATCCAGCACGCGCAGCGAACGTTCCACTTCAATAGTAAAATCGACGTGGCCAGGCGTATCAATGATATTGATACGATGCTGAGGAAATTGATGTGCCATACCATCCCAAAAACAGGTGGTCGCTGCTGAGGTAATCGTAATGCCACGTTCTTGTTCTTGAGCCATCCAATCCATAATGGCAGTCCCTTCATGGACCTCACCCAGCTTATGGGATACCCCCGTATAAAACAAAATACGCTCTGTTGTTGTTGTCTTCCCCGCATCAATATGGGCAATAATACCGATATTTCGATAGCGTTCTATGGGCGTTTGTCGATCCACACTCAGTACCTTTTATAAATTTTTTAAAATCAACCGAACCTAAAATGGGCAAAGGCTTGGTTAGCTTTCGCCATACGGTGCGTATCTTCTCTTTTTTTCACTGCGATGCCTTTATTGTCATAAGCATCTAAAATTTCAGCGGACAAGCGTTGCGCCATGGTCTTTTCACTACGTTGGCTCGCTGCCACCTTAAGCCAGCGCATCGCTAAGGCTGTACGTCGAGAAGGGCGCACTTCTACTGGAATCTGATAGGTTGAGCCACCCACACGCCTTGCTCTCACTTCTACATTCGGTCGGATATTATCTAAAGCCTGATCAAAGATATCGAGTAAGGCACCAGCATCGAAACCTTGTTTACCACCACTACCTTCTACACCCTCTTGTTCATCTCTCTCTACTTTTTTAGATTTATCTTTTAACCGAGCATCCAGCCGCTCTAAAGCACCATAAACGATTTTTTCTGCAACCGCTTTTTTCCCATTTTTCATCACTGAGTTAATAAACTTACTCAATAACTCACTTTTAAACTTAGGATCAGGAAGAATAACCCTTTTAGCAGCAACACGTCTTCTTGGCATAACTCAAATTCCTAGCTATTTAATTTATTTATCTTTAGGCCTTTTAGCCCCATATTTAGAACGGCCTTGTTTTCGGCCCGATACACCGGAAGTGTCTAAAGCACCCCGCACTACGTGATATCGAACACCAGGCAAGTCTTTTACCCGTCCGCCGCGCATCAGAATAACCGAATGCTCCTGAAGATTATGGCCTTCACCACCGATATAAGTCGTTACCTCCATACCGTTGGTTAAACGAACCCGCGCTACCTTACGTAAAGCCGAGTTTGGCTTTTTAGGGGTAACCGTATAAACACGTGTACAAACACCGCGTTTTTGGGGACATTCACCCAATGCAGGCACCATTGATTTAGTGCGTCTTTGGACACGTGGTTTTCGTACTAACTGGTTAATTGTGGCCATGTAATCTCTTTACTCAAAAATGTGGCTTAAATTTACTCTGAATACTTTCTTTTTTAGTGAAAATCAAACTTTTATTTGCTATTACACTAAATTTTTTAGGTGTTACAGTAAGCTCAAAAAAATCTTTCTTCATCGAACGAAGAGGGGCGAGATTGTAAAGAGACCGCTCTAAGATGTCAAGTGTCGACATCGTTTTCTCTGCTTATTTTTCCTACAAACTTTTGTATTTTTCTAGTCTTTTTATCTTTACAAATAGGGATAAAAAACAAAAGTGATAAAAGCATATCGTTTGCCCCTATCACTCATCTTACGCACAAAGTACTTAGCTGCACGCAGAGCCTCATACCTGATGTCCTACTCCTCAAAAAAACCTACGTTGATGCTACCCTCATCCTGTCATTTATGATTAAAAAATCAGGCGAAATCATGTCCAGCAGATGAAACTGCTGCTCTCTCTTCTCACTCTCTGCAGTGGCCGTTGATTTTTGGAAAAATGCTGAGTTAGCCTTAGATAACCAACGCTCATTTAGGACAGGATCAAATTTAACTAGCTTGTCAAAATAGCGTTTAATAGCGGCTAAGAATAACTGCAATAAGTGTATAAAAGCTTCTGATAAATTTGATTTTTTTAAAAAAAATACGGGTTTAAGCAGCTCTTCTGTACAGTTTATATTGGCACTTTGAATACTGGCCGCTAATTTATAGCCATTATTTTTAACTTTACTAAGATTCAGTGAAATGCAAGAAGAAGTTTGGCAATAGTAGTCTCCTTTCTCGACCAATACGACTTCGTTATCCGAAGTATCAAAAGATTTTTTTTCTTTATAGGTATTAATCTCTTCAATTTGGATACCCTTACCATCCTCTGACCAAGAAAAGTTTATCCGCATATCCGGTTGTCCAATAATAGCATTCTGATTATGCTGTTGATAACATTCATTCATTAATTGCATGCTTAACTTAGAGAAAGTATGTGGAAAACCTCCCTGATGAAAAGAGTAGAGAACCAGCGCGATATAATATTTTTTTAACTCTTTGTCTTCTATTTGTTCAAGCAGATGAGTTTCAATAAATTGGGATAGATCCTGTTTGCTTTCAAACATCTTGTTCTTTCGTAGCTCCTTAACACTTCTTCCATTGATAAAATAAACCTCCCAATTTCTCTCCCAATCACCTTCTGTGACATTGGTACCCAATGTCACATTGATTGTCTTATCTTTTATATCCTGTAAATCTTCATTTAAAATTCGAAGATTAAAAAATTCCGTAGGTGTATTTTTTACTGCTTTAGGCTTATTTAAGCGAGCGAGCTTGGTTTCTAATTGAACTGTTTCTACATCTAGCTTTAAATCGCTAGGCAAAAAATAAGTTGATTTAACTAAGCCTTCAGCCCCAGGCGCATTTTCTGAAGCAACGTGTTGCTGATGTTTAGACTTGAATAATTCTTCTAATAGGGTTAAATAATTGCCTCTATCCGATTTATTATCCTGATAATGAGGGAATTTTTTATTCTGATGATAGTAAACCGCCGCTGCATCCGCTGCTATGGATGCGCCTCCCGTACGATCTTTCCCACTCTTACAAGCTATCCAAGAAACACCTCCCAAGCAATTAACAATGATTGTCTCAGCAAAACTTCTAAGTTGTGGCTTATGTCTTTCATCACTGGCTAAGACACCTTGCCCAGATGGAATTGATAATAGAGTCTGTAAGGCATGCAGTAATTGAAATACATTTTCACCCAAAATTTTTCTAATCTCTTCATTAAAAAAACTCTCAAGCATCTTAACTAAAGATTTTCTACTATTAGCAGATATTTTTCCTACTTTTTCGCAGAAATTCAGCTCTTTTATCAATTTACGTAACTGAAAATTAAAACTTTCAGCTTTCTCGAATTGATTCATGTATTTTATCAATTGAGGCCAGCTTTCCACTCCTTTGTTTTGTTGATTAATTTTAGGTTTTAGCTGAAATAAAGGATTTAAATAACGGGCAACAGCGCCTAGCAATAGTGCTGTATTGAATTCATTATGTTTATTCTGAAGAGGATAAGTTCCAAAATGACGTAATACATTAAATGGATTATTTGTTGATAATAAAGTTAATCTAATGGGCTTATATTGATAAGCCTTATTATCCTGGTCAAACAATCTCCATTTTTTTAAAAAATCCTTATAGAATAGATTTTCATTTTGCTCATTTTGAGTAAAAAAAAGCGCTTTGACTTTGAGATCCTCAATTGACGTTTCAGGATTTGCTAAAGCGTACTGAAAAAGTTTAACCGCTCTTTCTTTGAGCGCATATATTTGTGTGTCGTTATCGCTAGCCCTACTAAAAAACTTAGCTTTAGCACTCGCTATTTTTCCAGGTGACAAAATAGATTGGCTTAAAATAACTAGTTCGGAGGTAGATTCAAGGACATCAGACTTTTCTTTTAAGCTCAATCTAATCTGAGAAGCTAAATTTAAACACGTTAAACGAAATTGCTCATCGTCAGTATTTTTATTTTCAAGCAAATCAATAGGGAGTTGAGCGGCGTGCCGAAAATAAGATAAAGCCACCGCATTATTAATCTTACATTCATGATACGATAAATTAGCAAGACCGGGCACATTACGTAGTGAAGAAGGAATAGAACAAGCCGCTAGTTCTTTTTGATTTTCTATAATAAAACTCTGCTGCCATATAGCCAAGGATTTAAGCCAGAGCGTATCGTTATCTGAATATTCTGGAAACAACAACTCTTTATCGACAAGAGGTTTTTCACTCAAAACTATGTTTAAGTTTTTTGGATTAGTATCGTTTTCTCTTGCTGGAAAACTCACTTGTGTCTCGAAAGACCTACGTCCTTTTAGCCACACCGAATAACGTTCAGCAACAAGCAAGGATTGAAAAGGGGTTTCTAGTGTTGTGTGAAAATCCAGTATTGAAATATAAGATTTAAGTAATCTATTAGTGAAACTCTCGTTTGCTGCTTTAAAAGAGGATATTTTTTCCCTTTTAAGATCATCCGCATAATCTTTATAAAGTCTTTCAATTTGTTCGCCAATGAAATCTAATCTAGCTGAAAACTTATTGCCTAGCTTCCATTCTTGTTCAGTTAAATACTTTATCAACAACAACATCCCTGCTTTATAAGACTCTCCTCGGAGAGTAAAATTATCATATAAACTAAGTTTTTCAGTTGTCATACGAGAACCTTTGCTTCGTTTTATAAGTACATGTTTTGATTGATATTACTTAATTAAAACATAGAATTATTAAAAAAAAATGAATAGACATCGATTCTTGATTTCGAAAAATTAGAATAGTTGAGCAAGTGGTAGAAAAGTAAAGATAAGGTATAAAAAAGAATGCACCCTAAGGTGCATTCTTTTCTTAAAGCGTAAAAGGACTAAAAGCTCTCACTTAAAATCCTCAGTCTCAAAAATTATGATTTTTTATCCTCTTTAGGTTCAGATAACGCCTGACTGAGTGCTTGCTCTACATCACTCGCTGTCATTTGTGGTGCTGCTGCTGTAGCATTTAAGCGTTGCTGTCTTGCCAATACATTGGCAGCCCGCTGACGACGCGCTTCGGCATGATAAGCAAACCCTGTCCCTGCGGGTATTAAACGGCCCACAATCACATTTTCTTTTAATCCTTTCAGTTCATCGCGCTTTCCAGTAACAGCTGCTTCGGTTAATACTCGTGTCGTTTCTTGGAATGACGCCGCTGAGATAAAGGAGTCCGTCGCTAAAGAAGCTTTAGTAATACCTAACAAAACCGCTTCAAAGCGTGCAGGTAATTTATCTTCAGCAACCAGCTTTCTATTTTCTTCTTTGAGACGAGACTCTTCTAATTGCTCACCTTTTAAGAACCTGCTTTCACCCGAATCAAGAATGTTTACTTTACGCAACATTTGACGAACGATGACTTCAATATGTTTATCATTGATTTTCACACCTTGTAGGCGATAAACTTCTTGCACTTCACTGACGATATAATTAGTCAGTGCGTTAATACCTAACAAACGTAAGATATCATGTGGATTTAAAGGCCCATCGGCAACAATTTCACCACATTCTACATGTTCACCTTCAAAAACCGTTACGTGACGCCATTTAGGAATTAACGCCTCAAACGCTTCACCGTCATTGCCGGTAATCACTAAGCGTCGTTTACCTTTCGTTTCCTTACCAAAACTGATGATACCGGAAATTTCGGCTAAAATAGCAGGCTCCTTAGGCTTACGTGCTTCAAAAAGGTCTGCAACTCGCGGTAAACCACCTGTAATATCACGCGTTTTTGAGGTTTCTTGTGGGATACGTGCCACGATGTCACCCACGCCCACAGCCGCACCATCTTCCAAGCTCAAAATAGCATTAATTGGTAAGAAATAATGCGCAGGCAAACGCGTACCCGGTAAGAACAGGTCATTGCCTTCTTTATCGGTCAGTCGGACCATAGGACGTAATTCCTTACCACCTGAGCCACGTTGCTTGGAATCCATGACCACAATACTGGTTAAACCGGTAAGCTCATCGGTTTGTCGATTCATCGTAATACCATCAATTAAGTCAATAAACTTAACATAACCGGCTACTTCCGTTACCACGGGATGCGTATGTGGATCCCATTGAGCAATTAACTGGCCTGGAACCACTTCGGTACCATCAGAAACTTTAATCGTGGCACCATAAGGCAATTTATAGCGTTCTCTTTCACGACCTTGGGGATCCAATAATGTTAACTCACCTGAACGCGAGACGGTCACATAGTGACCATCATTGTGTTTAACGAGCTTGATATTATGTAATTTAATACGGCCTTTAGACTTCACTTGGATATGATTCGCTAAAGCAATCTGTGAGGCTGCACCACCGATATGGAAGGTACGCATGGTTAACTGTGTACCAGGCTCCCCTATCGATTGAGCAGCGATAACACCAACTGATTCGCCAATACCCACTAAATGACCACGCGCTAAGTCACGACCATAACAGGCAGCGCAAATTCCATATTTAGCTTCACAAGTAATCGGCGAACGCACATTCACTTGATCCACGGCACGTTCTTCTAAGATATTGACCCAATCTTCATCTAATAAGGTGCCTTTACTCACCACAATATCGTCACTGCCTGGTAAACTAACATCTTCAGCCAATACACGGCCTAATACACGCTCACGTAACGGGACCATGATTTCTCCCCCTTCAACGTGGGGAGTAATCGCAATGCCTAAGGTCGCTCCACAATCATCTTCAGTGACGACCATATCTTGCGCTACGTCCACCAAGCGGCGCGTCAGATAACCGGAATTAGCCGTCTTAAGCGCAGTATCGGCCAAACCTTTACGCGCACCGTGCGTAGAAATAAAGTATTGTAATACGTCTAAACCTTCACGGAAGTTAGCCGTAATCGGTGTCTCAATAATGGTGCCGTCCGGTTTAGTCATCAAACCTCGCATACCAGCTAACTGACGCATTTGCGCGGGTGAACCCCGGGCGCCAGAGTCAGCCATCATGTACACTGGATTAAACGACTCTTGCGATACTATCGACCCATCAGCGGCTGTTACATTTTCAGTCGCTAATTTTTCCATCATTGCTTTAGCCACTTGGTCATTCGTACGCGACCAAATATCAACCACCTTGTTATAACGTTCTCCCTGCGTGACTAAACCGGATGCATATTGCGCTTCAATTTCTTTTACTTCGGTTTCAGCGGCCGCAATAATTGCGGCTTTATTTTCAGGTATGATCAGATCTTCAATCCCTACCGAAATACCCGCACGTGTAGCATAGCCAAAGCCGGTATACATCAATTTATCAGCAAAAATAACCGTCGCTTTCAAACCCAAGCGTCGATAACATTCATTGATAAGACTTAATATCGCTTTTTTATTCAGTGTCTTATTAATTAAAGAAAAGGGTAAGCCATCTGGCAGCGTTTCACGTAATAAAGCTCTACCCACGGTGGAGTCAACTAGCTTAACTGTTTCCTTACGTTCACCTTTCGCATCGAATAGTACTTCCGTTATTCTAACTTTAATCTTGGCGTGTAAATCTGCATAACCTGCATCATACAACTGGCGCACATCGTTAATATCGGCACAAACTAAACCTTCTCCTTTGGCATTAATTTTGTCGCGTGTTAAATAATAAAGTCCTAAAACCACGTCCTGAGTCGGAAGGATAATGGGCTCACCGTTCGCTGGGGATAAAATATTGTTAGTCGACATCATCAACGTTCGTGCTTCTAACTGTGCTTCGATAGTAAGCGGAACATGCACTGCCATTTGGTCACCGTCAAAGTCTGCGTTATACGCCGTACAAACTAAAGGATGCAATTGAATGGCTTTCCCTTCAACTAAAATAGGTTCAAATGCCTGAATACCTAAACGATGCAGTGTCGGTGCTCGGTTTAATAAGACTGGATGTTCACGAATCACATCTTCGAGTATATCCCAAACTTCTGGTGACTCATTTTCTACCATTTTCTTAGCGGCTTTAATCGTAGATGCTAAACCACGGAATTGTAATTTACTTAAAATAAAAGGCTTAAATAACTCTAAAGCCATTTTTTTCGGTAAACCACATTGATGTAATTTTAAAGTAGGACCTACAACGATAACCGAACGACCTGAATAATCGACCCGTTTACCCAGTAAGTTTTGTCTAAATCGACCTTGTTTACCCTTGATCATATCCGCCAAAGATTTTAATGGTCGTTTATTACTACCGGTAATCGCACGGCCACGTCGACCATTATCCAATAAGGCATCGACTGATTCTTGCAACATACGTTTTTCGTTACGCACAATAATATCCGGTGCGTTCAGATCTAATAAACGCTTTAGACGGTTATTACGATTGATCACACGACGATAAAGATCATTGAGATCCGACGTTGCAAAGCGTCCTCCATCTAAAGGGACTAGAGGGCGTAAATCAGGTGGTAATACCGGTAATACGGTTAAAACCATCCATTCCGGTTTATTTCCCGATTGATCAAACCCTTCCAGCAGCTTTAAACGTTTAGAAAATTTTTTTAATTTGGTTTCTGAACTGGTATTAGGAATTTCTTCACGTAAAGTATTAATTTCTTCTTTCAAATCCAACGTAATCAATAATTGCTGTATGGCTTCGGCACCCATACGTGCATCAAATTCGTCACCATGTTCCTCGATAGCCTCTAAGTATTGCTCATCCGTTAAAAGTTGACCCCGTTCCAATGTCGTCATACCGGGCTCTATGACCACAAATGCTTCAAAATACAGAACGCGTTCTATATCGCGTAAGGTCATATCGAGTAATAAACCGATACGTGAAGGTAAAGATTTTAAAAACCAAATATGAGCGACTGGACTGGCTAGTTCGACATGACCCATACGCTCACGTCGTACTTTCGTCAATGCCACTTCGACACCACATTTTTCACAAATCACACCGCGATGTTTAAGCCGCTTGTACTTACCACATAAACACTCATAGTCTTTAATCGGTCCAAAGATTTTTGCACAAAACAATCCATCTCTTTCCGGTTTGAAAGTACGGTAATTAATAGTCTCTGGTTTTTTCACTTCACCATAAGACCAGGTGCGAATCATTTCCGGTGAAGCTAAGGAGATACGAATATTATCAAACTCATCTAAATAATCTTCTTGCTTTAGTATCCCTAACAAATCTGACATCAACGGTTTATCCGTAAGTGCCTTAATTCTTTCGTTGTTTGAGTTCGACTCGATTGCTTCCGCCATGCTTGCCAAGCTTTCTTGAGCGGGCTCCGACTTCACTTGATCGGAAGGTGCTGGCGTGGCTTTAGCCATTTCGGATGCAGTCGTCGTCGCATGCTCTAGCTCTGACTTTATAGTGTCTGCTTTTGGTTTAGTAGCCAAGGTGTTACTCTCCACTTCAGATTAATCTTTGGTTTCTAATTCTGCATTAATTGCCAAGGAGCGTATTTCCTTGACTAATACGTTAAATGATTCAGGCATACCCGCTTCCATTTGATGGTCGCCATCAACAATGTTTTTGTACATCTTCGTTCGGCCGGCAACATCATCCGATTTGACGGTTAACATCTCTTGTAAAGTATAAGCCGCTCCATAAGCTTCCAACGCCCAAACCTCCATTTCACCAAATCGCTGGCCACCAAATTGCGCTTTACCACCTAAGGGTTGTTGAGTGACTAAACTATAAGAACCGGTAGAACGTGCATGCATCTTATCGTCAACTAAATGATTCAACTTCAGCATGTACATATAACCAATCGTAACAGGCCGTTCAAAACGTTCGCCGGTTCTACCATCATAGAGCGTAGTTTGTCCTGATTCTGGTAAATCGGCTAAACGTAACATGCGTTTAATTTCGGCTTCGATCACACCATCAAAAACAGGGGTCGCCATAGGCACACCGTTACGTAAATTTTGCGCCAGCTCCACAACAGACTCATCCGATAATTTGTCTAAATCTACTTTTTGTGCCGTTTCTTTAGTATCGTTGTAAATAGATCCTAAGAAGTGTTTAATTTCTTTAATATTCTTTCGTGCATCCAGCATGCTAGCAATTTTAATACCCAAACCTTTTGCTGCCCAACCTAAATGCGTTTCAAGCACCTGACCCACGTTCATACGTGATGGCACACCTAAAGGATTAAGAACAATATCAACCGGCGTACCATCTTCCATGTAAGGCATATCTTCGACAGGAATAATGGTAGAAATAACTCCTTTATTACCATGCCGGCCGGCCATCTTGTCACCTGGCTGAATACAACGCTTGATGGCTAAATGCACTTTAACAATTTTGAGTATGCCGGGCGCCAAATCATCACCTTGGGTTAGTTTTTTTCGTTTATTTTCAAACTTTTCATCTAAGGCAAGACGTGCTCCTTCTAACTGTTTAGCAACGGCTTCCAATTGCTGGTTAGCCGCTTCATCACGTAAACTGACAGAAAACCATTGATCTTTTGGCAGATTTTGTAAATATTCTAACGAAATTTTACTGCCTGATTTTAATTTATTCGGCCCACTGCTAGCTGTCGCACCCACCAATAAAGTTTCTAAACGCTGATAGCAATCATTTTCTAAAATTCTAAATTCGTCATATAAATCTTTTTTAATTTTATCTAAAGCTGTTTCTTCAATACTTAACGCGCGTTTATCTTTTTCTAAACCATCTCGTGTAAATACTTGGACATCAATGACCGTGCCACGCATTCCTGAAGGAACACGTAGGGAACTGTCTTTTACATCCGACGCTTTTTCACCAAAAATAGCACGTAATAATTTTTCTTCGGGCGTTAATTGTGTTTCACCTTTCGGTGTCACTTTTCCAACCAATATGTCACCCGCCTCTACCCAAGCGCCTAAATGGACAATACCCGACTCATCTAACTTAGAAAGTGCACTTTCCCCGACATTGGGAATATCGGATGACACTTCTTCGGTTCCTAACTTAGTGTCTCGTGCAATACAGGTTAATTCTTCGATATGTATTGTAGTAAAACGATCTTCAGAAACAACACGCTCTGAAATTAAAATAGAATCTTCAAAGTTATAACCATTCCATGGCATAAAGGCGACGAGCAAATTACGTCCTAAAGCTAATTCACCTAAGTCAGTCGATGGACCATCCGCCATCACATCCCCTTTTTTAATCTGATCGCCTTTCTTTACTAAAGGTCGTTGATTAATACAGGTATTTTGATTAGAGCGGGTATATTTTGTTAGATTGTAAATATCAACACCTGCTGTACCTGCCGTCGCTTCTTCATCGTCAACACGCACAACGATACGACCTGCATCAACTGAATCAATAAAACCGCCCCGTTTAGCCACCACTACCACACCTGAGTCAACCGCTACTTTGCGCTCCATACCCGTACCCACTAAAGGTTTTTCTGTGCGCAAGGTAGGTACCGCTTGGCGTTGCATGTTCGAGCCCATCAACGCACGGTTTGCATCGTCATGCTCTAAGAAAGGAATCAAAGAGGCCGCCACCGAAACAACTTGAGCAGGCGAAATATCCATGTAATTGACTTTATCCGCTGTCGTCAGCATCGACTCATTACGATGCCGGCAAGGAATTAAGTCATCGATCAACTTACCATGACCATCAAGACGTGTGTTAGCCTGCGCAATAACATATTTACCTTCTTCAATGGCAGATAAATATTGAATCTCTTTGGTTACTTTGCCATTTTCAACTTTACGGTATGGTGTCTCGAGAAATCCATAATGGTTAGTTCGAGCATACACCGCCAAGGAATTGATCAAACCAATATTAGGACCTTCAGGCGTTTCAATCGGGCAAACACGGCCATAATGGGTTGGATGCACGTCTCGAACTTCAAAACCCGCTCGCTCACGTGTTAGACCACCGGGCCCTAAGGCAGAAACCCGACGCTTATGCGTAATTTCGGAAAGAGGATTCACTTGATCCATGAACTGCGATAGCTGACTGGATCCAAAAAATTCTTTGATAGCCGCTGAAATAGGTTTAGCGTTAATCAAATCTTGTGGCATTAAGTTTTCAGACTCAGCCACACTTAAGCGATCTCTGACTGCTCGTTCAACACGCACTAAACCAATACGGAATTGATTCTCGGCCATTTCACCGACACTACGTACACGACGATTACCTAAATGATCGATATCATCCACATCACCTTTACCATTGCGTATTTCGATCAATGCACGCAATACAGCCACAATATCATCTTTGGTCAAGGTGCCTGGCCCGGTAATTTCTTCTCGACCTAAACGTCGATTAAATTTCATCCGTCCTACAGCAGATAAATCGTAACGATCCAAAACAAAAAACAAATTTTTAAACAAGGCTTCCGCCGCCTCTTTAGTCGGTGGCTCCCCTGGACGCATCATGCGGTAAATTTCAACTAATGCTTCTTGCTGACTATGACTTGGATCAATACGTAAAGTTGTCGAAATATAAGCACCTGAATCCAAGTCGTTAGTATATAAGGTTTCTACTTTTTCTACTTGTGCTTCTATCAATTTTTTGACTATGTCTGCAGTTAATTCTGTATTTGCCTCAAATAGAATCTCACCCGTTTCTGCATTAATAATAGGCTTAGCCAGTGTTTTTCCTATCAAATAACCAATCGGTAACTCTAATTGTTTAATCTTAGCTTTTTCAATTTCACGGATCTGTCTAACTGCAATACGCCGACCTTGCTCAATAATAATTTTGCCTGCTTCGTCTTTAATATCAAAGCTCGCAATTTCACCACGCAAACGTTCAGGCACTAAATCCAAAACTGCATTTTCACCTTTTAAATGAAAAACATTATTACTAAAAAATAACTCTAATATTTCTTCTGAGGTATATCCTAAGGCGCGTAAAAGTATGGTAGCCGCTAATTTACGTCGTCTATCAATACGAACAAATAAATTATCTTTAGGATCAAATTCAAAATCTAACCACGAACCACGATAAGGAATAATTCGCGCTGCATACAACAATTTACCCGAAGAATGGGTTTTGCCTTTATCGTGCTCGAAAAATACACCGGGTGAACGATGTAACTGCGAAACAACTACTCGATCGGTTCCATTAATTACAAAACTTCCTGTGTCTGTCATCAATGGTAACTCACCCATGTACACTTCTTGCTCTTTAATATACTTGATCTTGGTTGAGCCTGGCGCTGCTTCTTTATCATAAATGATCAGACGCATTTTAACACGCAAAGGAGCACCATACGTTAAACCACGTGCTTGACATTCTTTAACATCAAAAGGAGGTTGCCCTATTCGGTAAGTAATATATTCCAGTGTGGCTTCACCACCCGAATAAGAAGAAATAGGAAATATAGATTTAAAAGCCGCATTAAGCCCTACATCTTCCAGCGCATCTGGTGAGGTATCTACTTGTAAAAATCGGTGATAAGACTCAATTTGCGTCGCTAATAAATAGGGCGCTTCCATTATGGTTGCTTGTTTACCAAAATTTTTGCGAATACGTTTTTTTTCAGTAAACGAATAAGGGGTTTTTGTTTGCTCAGTTGCTGGGGATGTCCGAATTACCATCTAAAGTTCACCTAGTTAGAGAACAGAATAAATAAAGAAAAATCGTGCCCATTATAGCTGGGCTTATGTTAGTGTTGGCTATCAGTAACGCTTTAAAGCCTATTTTTTAACTACTCTTCACACTTGAATTTTTTTCTGCATTGCCGCTCAACTCGCAATCCTCATGTATACCACAATACATTCCGACTGCTTCGTTTTCGAGGCGCCTTGCCAAAAACCCCATTGCTGTGAGCATAAAACTTCAATCTCGTTCTAAGTCCCTTTTTAGCCTACGTCCTTACGATTAACATCGTCTTAAACATGAATTTTATAAATTGTGCTGTGTATTCAAAAATTAAACCGACAGCGTGCTTAAAAACTAGTTTCATAACACAAAGAATGCCCAGCATAAATCTGAGCATTCTTTACTGTTATAAGACTTATTTCATTTCGCCTGTAGCACCTGCTTCTTTAAGCTTAGCAATAAGCGCTTCAGCATCTGCTTTCGATAAACCTTCTTTAATGACCGCCTTAGGTGCTGATTCAACTAAATCTTTAGCTTCTTTTAAGCCAAGACCCGTCGCTTCGCGCACTGTTTTAATCACATTAATTTTATTAGCACCCACTTCTTTCAATTCCACATTGAATTCGGTTTTTTCTTCAACCGCTGCGGCAGCGGCACCTGGTGTTGCTGATACGGCGACTGTCGCTGCGGCTGCAGAAACACCAAATTTTTCTTCCATATTCTTAATCAGATCAACAACTTCCATGACGCTCATGTTAGAAATTGCATCTAATACATTTTCTTTTGCTTTAGCATTCATATTAATCACTCCAAAAAAATAACTTTAATTAAAACACCATTACGCGGCGGCTTGCTGCTTGTCACGTATAGCAGCCAACGTACGTACTAATTTAGCCTGTGGCTCAGCGAGTGTACGCACTAACTTAGTCATTGGTGCTTTCATAACTGCCATCAATGTCGCAATGGCTTCGTCACGGGTTGGAAGGTTAGCGAGTTTTTCGAGCTCATTCACCGCTAATAATTGACCATCTAAGGCGACTGCCTTAACGATCAATTTTTCATTTTGCTTGATAAATGCTCGAATAAGCCGCGCTGCCGCACCAGGCTCTTGTTGGGAAAATGCTAAAAGCAAAGGCCCTACCAGCGTATCTTGTAAACACGCAAAGCCTGTACCCTCTAAAGCACGTCGCGCCAAGGTATTACGCACGACACGTAAATACACTCCAGAGCTGCGCGCTTGCAATCGTAATTGACTCATTTCCCCGACGCTTAAACCACGATATTCAGCAGTGACTGCTGATAACGCATTTTTTGCAACCTCTCCAACTTCCGCAACAATGGCCTGTTTATCTTCAAGTCTTAATGTCACGTTGGTTTTCTCCTCATATATTATTTCAACCATCGAGTATTAC
>Ga0209668_10000242_pt1 | contig 23203 bp, 23 predicted proteins | sample FrelakmetPLP11PL_FD_187150 | JGI IMG/M metagenome (GOLD analysis project Ga0209668, IMG submission 187150) | Freshwater lake sediment microbial communities from the University of Notre Dame, USA, for methane emissions studies - PLP11 PL (SPAdes)... | ecosystem: Environmental > Aquatic >...
AAAACAGATCACTGAATTGCTCCGACAGAGGCACCGTATCGGCCCGAGGAAGGAAAATGACTTTACAGTGCGCAACCTGACTCAGATTATGCAGGTGGCGGAACAGTCGACAAAAGTAATGACCCTCCTTTTAGGGGCTATTGCCTCAGTCTCGCTTCTGGTAGGCGGCATCGGGATCATGAACATCATGCTGGTTTCGGTGACGGAGAGGACAAGGGAGATCGGCATCAGAATGGCCGTCGGCGCCAAAACATGGGATATCAGATTGCAATTTATCATTGAGGCCCTGACCCTTTCTCTGATCGGAGGTGTCGCTGGCATTATCGCAGGCATTTCCGGCTCGCAGATAATTTCAGCGTTTGCCGGGTGGTCCACGATCGTTTCAGTTCTCTCCATATTTCTGGCATTCGGATTTTCCGGACTGGTCGGTATATTCTTCGGATTTTATCCTGCCTACAAAGCATCTCTTCTCAATCCCATCGATGCCCTGAGGTATGAGTAATCATCCCACGGCAACGAGCACCTCTCAATCAAAAAGTATTGGATATTTTAAGGGAGTTGTATTATAAAGAAAGTCTACAATAATTTTTATAATGTACCTATGAGGTGTGTATGAGATTTGATATTGCGAAAGGCGGCAGCGGCCTGACGTATGAAATACGACAGATCGTCAATGTGGCCAACAAACTGACAGAGTATGGTGTAGAAGTAACGTGGGAAAATATCGGTGACCCTATCCATAAAGGTGAGAAAATCCCTGACTGGATGAAAGAAGTCCTTATCGAAATTCTCAGAGATGACCTCTCCTATGGATATAGTCCCACGAAGGGTGTGGATGAAACCCGGGAGTTCCTTGCAGAGCTCGTGAACAAAAGAGGTAATGTGCAGATAAACCATCACGATATCATATTTTTCAACGGCCTGGGCGATGCGATAGCCCGTGCGTACAGTTCCATCCGCGTGGATGCGCGTATCATCATGCCGGAGCCGACGTATTCTACTCATCTCTTGGCGGAAGTGCTCCATGCGTCCTTTCCACCTAACACCTACAGGATGAATCCTTATCGGGACTGGTCTCCCGATATCCGTGAACTCGAGCAGAAAGTGAGAAGCCACAAAGCAATCGTCGGTATTCTGGTGATCAATCCGGACAATCCTACGGGCTTTGTTCATTCTGCGGAGACACTCAAACAGATTGTGGAGATTGCGAGAGAATATAACCTCTTTCTGATTTTTGATGAGACCTATATCAATATTGTCTATAACGGGAAAAAAACGGTGCACCTGGCGGATATTATCGGAGACGTGCCTGGCATAAGCATGAAAGGCATTTCAAAGGAGTTTCCCTGGCCCGGTTCACGGTGTGGATGGATGGAAGTGTATAACTATCATAAGGATGAGAAATTCCAAAACTACATCGATACCATAGTGAACCAGAAGATGTCAGAGGTTTGTTCCACGACGCTGCCGCAGATGGCGATACCAAAGATCATGAACCATCCAGAGTATCAGAAATACCTGAATGATCGTATCCGTCATTATGAAAGACTGTCCAACATTGCGTACAACAGCCTTAGAGACGTACCCTATCTGATTGTAAACAGAAGTAACGGTGCGTTCTATATGTCGGTAGTTTTTAACGAGGCCTCTCTCAATGACAGGCAGACGCTACCGATTGAAAATCCCGAGATCAAGAGGTATGTTGAAAAGCTGACGTCTGAGAGGATAGAGTTCGACAAACGGTTTGTCTATTACCTGTTAGGTGCAACAGGGATCTGTGTAGTACCGCTCACATCTTTCTTTACCTCCATACCCGGCTTCAGGATGACCTTGCTCGATAGAGACGCGGATAAATTTGAATATATAATGAAAACACTCGCCGAAAAAACTGTCGAGTATATAGAATCTGCACATTAGGGATCAATTCTGCTCCTAACTCTCTTAATCAGCTCCTAAGCCCTTATCATGAGAGAGACATGCTGCCGCATGTCTCTCTCATGATAATAATAAACTCGTAAAAAATCTCAAAAACACCATGTTTGTCATACCGGCGAAAGCCGGTATCCAGCGCCCCCTTTTTAATTCTTGACAAAGAGTCGTTAATTCCTTACAATTAATGTAAGATTAATTATTCCTTACCATGAGGTGAATAAATGATAACTGCAAAGGTTACATCCAAGGGGCAAGTTACTATTCCTAAGGAAATCAGGGAAAAACTGGGGGTGCATCCGGGAGAGGAGGTGGGTTTTGAGGAAAGGGATAACCTACTGGTCATCAGCAAGGCGGTCACCAAATCCCCCTTCGATAAATGGATAGGCAGGCTGAAGCATCTGAAAGGGCATCGAAGCGACGATCTGGTGAGGAAGGCGCGTGGGCATGATAACAGCCGTTGACACCAACATCATTCTGGATGTTCTGATTCCTGGAGAGCCATTCGGCGAGTCATCAAAGAAACTTTTGGATCACCATTTATCAAAGGGAAAACTAATCATCTGCGAGATTGTCTTTGCCGAACTCGCAGCCGAATTTCCCTCCGAAGAGGAACTTAAGCTATTTCTCACCGACACGGGGATGAGACTTGTCTATTCTAATGAAAATTCACTATTTCTTGCAGGTTCTCGATGGACGAAATATGCGAGGAAAGGCGTTAAGAAGCTATTTTCGTGCAGTAAATGCGGCCATGCCTTTGAAGTGACCTGTCCGCAATGCGCGGCAAAGCCTAAGAAGCGGCTTCATGTTCTGGGTGATTTTTTTATCGGCGCCCACGCCCTCGTTCAGGCCGACTGCATCCTTTCACGAGATCTTGGGGTGTATAAAACCTATTTCGACGACCTGAAGGTAATTGGTTCGATATGAGAGATTCCTTGATTTCAAAGAGACTCCCATTGACGTCTTTCTTTGCCTCCGTACCCGGTTTCAGAATGACGTTGCTCGATATAGGTGGGAATCGGGGTCGGACCAAGTTAAGCATTTAATATATTTTGAATTATGTTTCACAGAAACGTATTTTCAAGCCTTAAAGCATTGTTTTTGGTATCAAAGATGGAGCTGTAAGGAACTCCTTCTTATGTCATCGGTGCGTGATGTGCCAAACATATCCGAGAAGATAATGTCTATACGCCCTTGGCATAGGTGAGACTCTTAAATTTATATCCTTTATGCGCTTACATGGGCAATTTTTAATATGGGTCTTATCGCCTGCCAATCAGTGGTTTCGTTGGCCGTATGCCAGAGATCGTAATTTCTCTGCAGGTTTAGCCATAATTCAGGAGTGGTATCAAAAGCTCTGGAAAACCGTAAGGCAACATCCGTTGTCACAGCACCTCTTTCATTCAATATCTTGGACACTGTTTTTCTCGACAGTTTCAGCTCTTTCGCTAAGTCCGTTATCGACATTTTTAACGGCTCCAAATAATGAACCCGCAGAATAGCTCCTGGATGAGCAGGCGGTCTTTTTCGTGTTCTCATAAATTATCCTCTTTAGTGATAGTCTTCAATATTTACGTTGAATGCATCTCCGTCCTTAAATTCAAACGTCACCCGCCAATTGCCGGAAACTTTTACCGCCCAGCGTCCCTTCTTTTTGGGAAGTAGCAGATGAAGACCGGAGCCGGGGTAGTTCATATCTTTGATTTCATTTGCCGCATCAAGTCTATCCAACATCGCTTCTATTTTAGAAGCATGCTTGGCCTGGATGCCTTTACGGGTTCCATCGTAGAAAAAATCTTCCAGACCTTTATGGATAAAAGATTTTATCATGGGTTTCACTGTAACCAATAGGGTTACGATTGTCAAGAAAATATCTCAAGTAACACTCCATAGCTTTATTACGATGATGAATGCCGTTTGTAATCTTTGACGCATTGTAGACATGGGATTTCGAGTATAACAGGAAGCTGTACGTACTATAATCTTATGAAGCAATTTTATAAACTCCCACAGAATATTACTTGATCAAGCGCCGGTACATCGTGTGAATCGCCAACGGGAAGAGCACGAGGCACATTATTACCATGTAGACAATTCCCGTAAGAAGAGAAGTATTGAACACCCCTAAACTGAGGGATCGCGTAAGGTTGACCAGATGCGTTAAAGGGAGAAGCACGGCAAGGTTCTGCGCCCATAGTGGCAGATTTTCCACAGGGAAGAACGTGCCGCTGAAGAGGAACATTGGTGTGATGAACAAAAATATGGGCAGATTGAAGAGTTCAATATTAGGGACTATACCGGTGAAAACCATACCCATTGAACCAAAGGCAATTCCTCCTATAAAAGCAAGAGGAACAATCAGCAGTCCCTCCGGATATTGAATGAGTCCGAATGCACTTATTACCCCCAGCATGATTGTCGCGGCCATGACTGATTTTGTGGCCCCCCAGACAATTTCTCCTGTAATGATCTCTGCGAGAGAAAGCGGTGTTGCCATCATGGCATCAAAGGTCTTCTGATAGTACATCCGCACAAATGATCCATACATGTTCTCATAGAAAGCATTATTCATGATATTAATGGCCAGGAGGGCCGGAGCGATAAAGCTGGTGTATGATATTTCTGATCCTCCGTAATCTATGGTGCCAACCAGCACACTCAATCCGACTCCGAAGGCCAGTAAATAGAAAAGGGGTTCGAGCAAGGGTGGAAGAAAACTGATTTTCCACGTTTGCCGGTACACAGTGAAGTTTCTCTGCCAGACCCTGAGAAACCGCATGGATATATGAATAGACGCCGTTTCTTTCACTCTCTCAGCTCCCTGCCTGTTAACTTTAAAAAAACATCTTCCAGGGTTGCCATACGCATGATGCATCCTCCCGTGCAATGATCTTTACTGATTTCATGGTACAGCGCATTCCCATCATCCACGTATATAATGAGGCGATGACCCAGGTCTTCGTGTTTCAGATTCCATGACCGCATGAATGCTCTTAGGGTCTCGCTTGGTTCAACCACTTCGATAATATCACGCCCTACATGTTGTCTGATCAAATCCAGCGGTTTACCTTCTACCAGAACACGTCCGTGATCCATGATGAAGAGCCGGTCGCAAAGATGAGATGCTTCTTCCATGTAGTGTGTGGTGAGGAGAATAGTAAGTCCTTTTGTCTGCAGTTCTTCCAGGTTTTCCCATACCTGGTGACGTGATTGGGGGTCCAGGCCTGTGGTGGGTTCGTCCAGTATTAAAAGATCGGGCTTGTTGAGTAAAGCTCTCGCCAGCACAAGACGGCGCATCATTCCTCCCGAAAGCTCTGTAGCTCTGGCATCTTTGCGGTGATCAAGGGCCATAAATTTCAAAAGGTTCAGGGCCTGTGTGCGTGCCTCAGGGGGGGGCATATTAAAGTACAGGGCGAACACTTCTAAATTTTGTTGTACAGTGAGATCAGGATCGACATTATTTTCTTGCTGGCACACGCCGATTCTTGATTTTATCGTACGTGCGTTTCGCGTGATATCAAGATTGAATACTTCCAGGGTTCCGCCCGTCATAGGAGAAAAACCGTACGTCATCCGGATGGTGGAAGTCTTTCCCGCGCCGTTAGGACCCAGGATGCCGAAACATTCTCCAGGAAAAACCTGGAAGGAAACATCATCGACGGCGATAAGATTTCCAAATGTTTTCCTCAAATTCCTCGCGTTGATGACGGGATTTCCCGATCCATTCAGGGCGTTATGTTTTTGTTTCATCATCACAATGATTTGCGTAGTCACTACAACTTCGAGTATGTCAAGTTAAATGAATTGTAACAATTTATTGAATATGCTACTTATCCAGTTATTTCAATAAGAATTAACCCAAGGCCTATGAAAAAATCGCGCACAGGGTCATTACAACAGGGATCGTGTGAGCCGAAGCCGCGAGGCAATCTCCGATCATTAAAGATTGTTTCACTACTCTCGCAATGACAACGATGGTCTTTTTCAAAGGCCTCTTTTAAGGTATACGCGAGGGAGGAGCGTATGCATTTGGGTATCCATCATCTTACAGGAGGAAAAAAGAAATGCCTGACGTAGTAGAGGAAACATTAGCGAAATATACGAAAGGGCTTGTTTTTGTGTATACCGGGAACGGCAAAGGCAAAACAACCGCTGCCATGGGGCAGGCCCTCCGAGCCATTGGTCACGGTCTGAAGGTTTTGGTCATTCAATTTATGAAGGGCAAGAAATACGGCGAGGTATTGGCTGCAGAGAAATATCTTCCCGGTGTCGACATTTACCAATGCGGTCTCGACAGTTTTGTGATGCGGGGAAATCCTGCTCCTGTGGATGTGGAACTTGCCCAGAAGGGTTTGAATATCGCCAGAGAGGCTCTCACTTCCGGAGAACATAACATGGTGATTCTTGACGAAATCAACGTTGCCCTCGATTTTAAATTGATTCCGCTAGGTGAGGTAATAGAAATGATTAAACACAAATCCCCCTCCACAGATTTGATTCTAACGGGCAGATATGCACCGCCGGAAATTATCGAATTAGCCGACACGGTGAGCGAGGTCCATGAGGTGAAGCATCATTACGCGGCAGGGGTGAAAGAGCGGGCGGGTGTGGAGTATTAATTGAACTTGCGTGGTGCAACAGTGTTAATAAATCGGATGAAGAATACCCCTCAAGATGAGCTTCAGCGTCGAATCAAAGCCCTGCAGAGAGGTATGGAATCAGAGGCTATTGACGGCGCTTTGATTGTGCAGAACGCCGATCTGTTTTATTTTACCGGAACTGTCCAACAAGCGTATCTTTTTATACCTTCCGCGGGCGACCCTCTTTTTTTTGTGCGCAAGAATGCGGAGCGGGTAAGGCAAGAATCGGCACTGGATACTATTATCCCCCTTCACAGTCTCAGGGATTTACCGAAGCGTTTGGCAGATCATGGTTATGAGCGCATACACAGGCTCGGGATGGAGCTGGATGTATTGCCCGTAAATCACTATTTTCTCTATAAAAATGTCATTCAACCCGGAGAGATTGTTGATATCTGGCCCTTGATCCGGGTCATCAGGGCTGTAAAGTCGGAATATGAAATAGGGATTATGAGGGAAACGGCCGTTCTTTCCGATTTTATAGTAGAAACCTGCCGCAATAATCTCAGGGAAGGATTAACCGATATTGAGCTCGCAGCCATTGTTGAGGCTGCTGCCCGTGCACGGGGACATCATGGTTTCATACGCACGCGTACATTCAATCAGGAAGTCTACTGGGGCCATCTCATATCCGGACCTGATGCGGCCGAGATAGCTTACGTAGATGGCACCACCGGCGGACGCGGGCTCAGCAATGCCTTTCCGCAGGGTTCAGGATGGCGGACTATCGGTCGGCATGAACCGGTTATTGTTGATCTTTGCGCGGTTATGTATGGATACCACATCGATCAGACCAGGACCCTCGCTGTTGGTACTCTTCCCGACAAATTGGATAAGGCCTGCAACGTTGCCTTAGAGATTGCACATGAGCTTGGCAAGATGATTTCCGCTGGTGTAAAGGTTGGTGATCTGTATGAAAAAGCAAAGCATATGGCCGAATCACACCATCTGGGCAAACATTTCATGGGGTATGGAGCGCAGAGGATTGGATATTGCGGCCATGGGATTGGTCTGGAGCTTGACGAATTTCCCGTAATCGCCAAGGGGCAGAATGTAATATTGTCTTACGGTATGGTCATTGCAGTGGAGCCAAAATTCCATTTCCCGGGAGAAGGGGTAGTCGGTGTCGAAGATACGTTTGTCGTTATTGATGAAGGATGTGAGAAATTGACTCATTCCAGCTATGGTTCTGATGTGACCAAGAGGTAAATCTCCATGACCAAGGATCGAGAAAAAGCTCTTGAAAAGATTATGTCGCTTCTGACGGAACATGGGGCTTCTGCGGTGGTGCTGGTTGATAGTGATGACATCATTGTCGATGAACGGGTTCGCCTCAAATGCCAGGTTCCCGTATGCGACAGTTATGGGAAAAACCTCATGTGCCCGCCCTATGTGCCGTCCGTTGCGGAATTTCGCAAAGCCCTCAAAAACTATAGCCGGGGGATTCTTATTCAGGTATCCTATGAATTGAATGAAGAATTCGCGCAGGCTCCTACGGAAGAGGTATTTCTTCCTGCGAGGAAACTTCACGAACTGGTGAACGTGGGTGAAAGGGAGGCATTTACCGCAGGATTTCGTTTTGCTGCCGGATTTATTGGGGGTTGCTGCCGTCTCTGTGACGAATGTGTAGTGGTGCAAGGCGGCGCATCGTGCAGATTTCCCTTTAAGGCACGGCCCTCCATGGAAGCCATGGGAATCGATGTGACGGCCACCGCAGAAAAAGCAGGATTGCCCCTCTCTTTTCCCGTCAGGAACAAAGTTACATGGACAGGGTTCATATTATTGTAGGACATTCTACTACGGGTGTAATAAAAAAAAATCGGTCATGAATTCATAGTGTGGGGGAATTGGGGAATGAAAATAAAATTTATGGGGGCAGCGAGGACGGTAACTGGTTCTTGCTATATTTTGGAAACGGACAGTCATCGATTTGCCGTGGACTGCGGGATGCACCAGGGAAACGCAGAAATAGAAAAGAGAAACTGGGATGTTTCCATTTACGAACCTGACAACATTGATTTTTTCCTCATTACCCATGCACACATTGACCATTCCGGTCTTCTTCCCAGGATGGTTCAGAAGGGTTTCAAGGGCAAGATTTATACAACGGCGCCCACCAGGGATTTGCTGGAGATACTGCTTCTTGATAGTGCCCATATCCAGGAAATGGAAGCGCAATGGAAGAGTAAAAAGCATTTGCGATCCGGAGAAAAACACATCAAGCCTCTCTACACGCAGAAAGACGCTCAAGCTACTCTGCCGTTGATCGAAGTTATTTCAAACGGTGAAACTTTTCAACCATTTCCAGGTGCTGAAATTAGTTTTAAAGATGCAGGCCACATCCTCGGCGCTTCTCTGATCGAACTTTCAATTGAAGAAAATGGAATACCCGCTAAGCTGGTCTTTTCCGGAGATATCGGACGCCCTGCCCAACTGATGATGGAAGACCCGAGTATCGTCGATGCCGCCGATTTCCTTTTTTTAGAATCAACATATGGCAACCGGGATCATAAAAATGAAGATGACAGCCTGAGGGAGCTGGCAGAGGCCATAGCATACAGTTACGGCAATAAAGAGAAGGTGATTATTCCTGCCTTTGCCGTGGAAAGAACACAGGAAATGATGTATTGTCTCTATCTTCTGTCCAAGGATGGAAGGCTGCCTCCGGATATGCCTGTGTATCTGGACAGCCCGCTTGCCATCAAAGCTACGGAAATATTTCGCCACCACACGAAATACCTCGATGAGGAGACCAGGGAGCTGATAAAGAAGGGAGAAGACCCTCTCTACCTGTCGCAATTACATTTTACCCCTACTACCGAAGAGTCCATTGCCATTAATAACGTGCCGGGACCGGCGATTATCATTTCAGCCAGCGGTATGGCCGATGCGGGAAGAATAAAGCACCATTTGCGGCACAACATCTGGCGGGAAGGGGCCAGTATTGTGTTTGTCGGTTTTCAGGCTCAGGGAACGACGGGTCGTAAGATCGTCGACGGTGCAAAGAAGATTCGTCTCTTTAATGAAGAGATTGCCGTAAAAGCGAGGGTATATACCATAAATGGATTTTCCGCCCACGCCGGTCAGAGCCAGCTTCTGGAGTGGCTGAGTCATTTTAAGAGCCGTGATATGCAAATCTTCCTCATCCATGGTGAATATACGGCCCAGCAGGTGCTTGCGGATATGATTAAGGAACGCTTTGGTTTTAAGGTGCTCATACCGGGATATCTTGAGGAAACTTCCCTCGAACCGGGAAGAGTGCTCGCAAGGGTAGAGTATCCGGAGAAAGCAGTTCCCCGTATAGATTGGAGTTACATAATTGAAGACATAGGAACAAGATTTGCCCGACTTAAAGAAAAGAGGCCTTCCCTGGAGTCAAGGCCATGGATGGAACAGACTGAACTCAGGGATCGTCTCCTCGAATTGAATCGCGTGTTAACGGAAATCAATTCGGAAATTTGACGGTTCTATAAGACTATGGAACAGTAGTGATTTGGAAAAGGTCTTTATTCGATGAGCGTGTATGCAAATCTTGCCACAACGTTCAATTGTGTAAGATTGAACTCCTGAGGGAAAGGATCATAAGGAGCGGCCGATCTTACAACGTCAAGTGCTCCGAGATCAAGATAGTTTGATCCTGATGATGTAACAATTGCACTTGCCAGGAGGGTCCCGCTGTCACTTATGGAAAATTTGATCACGGCTGTTCCTTCTTCCTCTTTTTCGAAGGCAGCTTTTGGATATACCCATATATCTTCGATTTTTCTCTTTATTTTTTTTAGATAGGGCGTGTACTTCACATCAAGCGTGTTGATATCGACCGTATCTTCCTGCTTCATGCTGCGGCTATTGGCATTGTGCTCTGCCTGATGAAAGGGTCTGTTTTCCTTTTTGACATCCTTGTCGTCTTTTTCTGTCTTTTCCGGGGGCTCTTTCAGGGAAACAGTTATAATATCCTCATCATAGACTTTCCCTCGCCATTCTATAATGTTCGTCATGTATAACATGAGGACATGACTGGTAAGAGAAATCATTATGGAGACAATTAAAATTTTTTTGGATAACATGCAGTATCTCTCTCTCGAACCCGAATAATATGTCAGTGAGAAGACAAAAATCAACTGTTTTAAATGAGAATTGCTATCATATATTCATATAATAGATCGTGATATATGTCATATAATGATGAAAAATTTATGGATATAGCCATAGAAGAAGCCTTACTGGCTTCGGCGAAGGGTGAAGTTCCCATCGGTGCCGTTGTGACTCTTGGTGATACCATCCTGGCAAGATCACACAACAGTGCCATATCCATGAATGATCCCTCGGCACATGCTGAAATCCTTGCGATTCGCCAGGCGGCGACAACGGTGGGCAATTATCGCCTCATTGGGACTACGCTGTATGTAACGCTGGAACCATGCATCATGTGCGCAGGATCGATTATACAGGCGCGCATACAGAGAGTAGTGTTTGGCGCAGATGACCCCAAAGGCGGCGGGGTTGTTTCACTCTATGGCATCCTTGATGATAAAAGGTTGAATCATTCTGTGGAAGTAAAGAGTGGCGTAAAGAAGGATGCCTGTGCGGAAATTTTGAGTAGATTTTTTCGTGAAAAGAGGATAGTAGGGAACGTTAAATCATAGCTGAGAAACTTTTCAAAAAGTTTCGCTCCGGGGCAGAAAGCTCCGGACTTCCTGCGGAAAGTGGCGTGAGAAAGCGGTATAACATCTTGTTCTCATTTATTTTGTAGCATTTTAAAGTTTTTACATAAATGTGTGGAGAGATACCGAAGTGGTTGTAACGGGATCGACTCGAAATCGATTTGAGGGCCAAAAGCTCTCACGGGGGTTCGAATCCCCCTCTCTCCGCCAGAAAGGGAACAGGGATTAAAGAATAGGGCTTGGGAATGAGTTGTTTTTTTGCCTTCTATACCCTAATCCCTTAACCCTGAATTCGGAGAGATGCCCGAGCGGCTGAAGGGGCACGACTGGAAATCGTGTGTACGCCCACAAAGGTGTACCGGGGGTTCGAATCCCCCTCTCTCCGCCATAACGTGAACAGAGATCAGGGTATAGGGGTCAGGGAACAGAGGATTATTTTCTGACCTTCAAACGAACCCTACACCTTAACCCCTAAAATACAGATAGCCGGGTCCCGTGCAACGAAGGATTGTGAACCCCGCCAGGTCCGGAAGGAAGCAACGGTAGCAATAACCGACGTGTGCTGCGGATAAACCTGGCTATCTCAATACTCGCCTTACAGGAGCAACCATTGGAATATCTCGTTCTTGCCAGAAAATTTAGGCCGCAAAACTTTGATGAGGTAGTCGGACAAGAGCACATAGTGAAAACCCTGAAGAACGCCATACAGCAGGGCCGTGTTGCCCACGCATTTATCTTCAGCGGTCCCCGTGGGGTGGGGAAAACTACCGTTGCCAGAATATTGGCCAAAGCGCTGAATTGTGAACAAGGACCTACACAAACACCGTGTAATGTGTGCACCAATTGCCGTGAAATTACAGAAGGGATATCCATGGATGTCCGTGAAATTGACGGCGCATCAAACAGGGGCATCGACGAGATAAGAGAACTGCGTGAGAATGTAAAGTTTTCCCCCGTCTCATCTCGCCACAAGCTCTACATCATTGATGAAGTGCACATGCTTACCAGGGAGGCCTTTAATGCTCTTTTAAAGACACTGGAAGAGCCGCCGCCACATGTAATTTTTACCTTTGCCACGACAGAAATCCCAAAAATACCCCCTACCATACTTTCCCGATGCCAGTGCTTTGACTTTAGAAGAATATCACTGAAACAAATCAGGGATAACTTGCGACACATTGCCGGGAAAGAGGGAGTTCTTATTAGCGAGAACGGTTTGACCTGGATTGCGGAAGCAGGTGACGGGAGTCTGAGGGACGCCCAAAGTATCTTCGACCAGGCGATATCCTATGCAGGTTTTGAAATCAAGGATCCTGATGTAGAAGGATTATTAGGACTGACGGATAGGCGCTTTCTTTTCCGGCTTTCCGAAGCCATATTTACAAGAAACGCAAGCCTCTGCTTAAAAATCATCGAAGAGAGTTATTACGCCGGCCTGGACATGAAATTCTTCTATCAGATGCTCATAGGTCATTTCCGAAACTTACTCCTCACCAAAGTTGTAGAAAAGAGTCATGACTTGTTGGATTTGGGAGAGGATGAAATGGCCGGTTTGAAAAAGCAAACGGAGGGTGTGTCGCGCGAGACACTCCAGCGCCTATTAGATATATTAATGTCAGAAGAAGAAAACGTGAGAAAAAGTCAGAATGCGCGTATAAACCTGGAGACAATTCTCGTCAGGATGGCATATCTCGAACCGATGGTACCGATTGAGAGCATACTTTCCCGCATGGAAGGTCTGGAGACGAGACTTGCATCCGGAGGTCCGACAAAGATTAAACCGTCCATATACGAGGTGAGGGAAGCACAGGCGCCTCCTTCTCAGGAGCAGGCCTTATTTAACGTTGCTCAGTCGGGAATGGTTGACGAGGTCCATTGCGGATATGATACCGGTGAAAACAAAAATTCTGGGGACATCTGGGAGGATTATAAAGCCTTCGTGAAAAAACAGAGCTACCCCCTGTGGTCTAAAATTGAAACAGCGAAACTTCTTGGCTATGAATACAGTTGCCTCAGAATAGGCTTTCACAAAGACAGGATTTTTCTTCTTGATGACACTGACAGGGGTCGCCTTACGGACATATCAAAGGAATTTTTCACAGAAGATGTTTCCTTAAAAATCGAACTTCTCGAATCCGGGTCTGAAAACGGGCATCATCAGAACTCTAATGGTTCTCCGCACAACAGTAGGATCAATGACATCAAGCGGGATGCCCTTAACCATCCCCTTTTGCAAAAGGTGCTGGATGTGTTTGAAGGCGCTGTGGTGCGTGAGGTGAATACGAGGGTCGATAATGATTAGTAACGTTTCGAAGTTTGTATTTCTAAGGAGGTAAGTCCATTGACACATAATTTTGGAAATATTATGAAGCAGGCGAAAAAGATCCAGGAAAAAATAGCCAGTATGCAGGCGGAGCTTGAATCCAGGACTGTCGAGGCGACAGCCGGGGGTGGCATGGTAACCGTTGTAGTGAACGGAAAATTTGAGATCCTGTCCATGAAAATTGAGAGAGAGGTCGTCAATCCGGAAGATATTGATATGATGCAGGATCTTATCATGGCGGCGGTGAATGAAGGTATTCGGAAGGCCCAGGAAATGGCCTCGGCGGAGATGTCGAAAATTACCGGTGGTTTTAACATTCCCGGTTTAATGTAGCGCGCAGGTGTGGCAATGACAGGGTATGCTTTACCAATAAAGCGTCTGATTAAAGAACTCGGGAAACTGCCCGGAATCGGGGAAAAGACGGCTACACGATTAGCCACGTTTATCCTGCGGGCGTCTCTTGAAGATGCACGTAAACTCGCAGACAGTATTGTAGAAGTAAAGTGCAAGATTCGTTTTTGCTCCGTATGCTTCAATCTTGCTGAGGGAGATCTCTGTGAAATATGCATGGATTACTCGCGAGACAAGACTCTTATCTGTGTTGTTGAAGAACCGGATTCTCTCATTGCCATAGAGGAAAGCGGGAGTTTCCGGGGGACATATCATGTACTTCATGGAGCCCTGTCACCCCTCGATGGGATCGGACCGGATCACTTGAGAATACAGGATTTTTTAAAAAGGGTTGAGAACAATAAGATAGAGGAAATAATTATTGCCACTAATCCGAGCGTCCAGGGTGAGTCAACGGCCATCCTTATCAGCAAAGTTATTAAGGGTCTCGATATCAAGGTATCGAGGATTGCCCTCGGTGTGCCCGTGGGGAGTGATTTAAAGTACATGGACAAAATGACTCTCTCCAAATCCATGGAATACCGCCGCAGAATTTAATAAACGCCCCATCAAAAATAATAAAGAAAATACTTGACAAAGAAAATTTTTTGTAATAGGTAGCCGGACGTCGTTTTTTTTTAAAATCGTCTTTAACTTTTCACCACAATCCATTTCTGGGAGTTTTCCAATGATAGAAGTAAGATGGCATGGAAGAGGCGGTCAGGGAGCGGTAACGTCAGTTGAATTACTCGCATTGACCGCCATCGGAGAGGGTAAGTATGCTCAAGGTTTTCCGAGTTTCGGCCCTGAGAGAAGAGGGGCGCCGGTTGCAGCATTTAATCGGATCGATGATCACCACATAAAGATCAGATCTCAGATTTACAATCCGGATGTAGTGGTTGTCCTTGATGAGAGTCTGATCGGTATGGTGAATGTGGCCGACGGGCTGAAACCAGAAGGCATACTCATTGTTAACACGTCAAAAACAGCGAAGGAAATTGCGGAGATTACCAAATTTAAGGGTAAGATCGCTACGGTCGATGGGTCGTCCATTGCATGGAAGGAGCTTGGCGTTCCGATTACGAATACAACCATGCTTGGGGCGCTGATCAAGTGTACAAACGCGGTGAAGCTTGATTCAGTGAAAGGCCCGGTGGATCATAGGTTCGGCAGGATCGCCAACAAGAACTTGGCGGCTATGAAAAGGGCATACGACGAAGTCAAATTTAACTAAGAAGTGAATGAGTGTTGAGGTATCATATGACAGAGAAAAAATGGCCAGAAACCTGGCAAGATACAAATCCGGGGCTCATGATATTCAAACCTGCAAGCTCACGGTCATATTTGACCGGAGGATGGAGGGCACAGAAGCCTATCTGGGATAATACGAAATGCATCAAGTGCGGTGTTTGCTATCTGTTCTGTCCTGAAGCGTGTATCACGGAAGACGCGGAAGGGTTCTTTATGGCAGATCTGAATTACTGCAAGGGCTGCGGCATTTGCTACCACGAATGCTGGCCGCGCGCCATAAAGATGGTAGAGGACTGAGGAGGGATACGTTATGTCGAAACGAATTGGAATGGAAATTGCTATGGCCGCGGCAGAAGCGGTCGCATTATGCAGACCCGATGTGATTGCGGCTTATCCCATCACACCTAACACACATATACCAGAACATCTGGCAGAAATTGTTGCCGACGGGCATCTTGACTGCGAATATATCGCGGTGGAATCCGAGCATTCAGCGCTGAGCGCCTGTACCGGCGCATCGGCAGCAGGGGCGCGTGTATTTACGGCGACAAGTTCACAGGGACTGCTGTATATGTATGAAATCGTTCCGGTCGTGCCATCCATGAGGCTTCCTGTTATCATGTGCCTTGGCAACAGGGCGATATCAGGTCCTATCAACATCTGGAATGATCACAGTGATTACATGTGCGTGAGGGATCTGGGTTGGATTTCAATGTTTGCATCAAACGGCCAGGAAACCATCGATATGTGCATCCAGGCCTTCAAGATCGGTGAGCATGCGGATGTTATGCTGCCAGTGCTTGTAAATCTGGACGGTTTCCAGCTTACCCACGTGGTGGAGGCGATGATGATGCCGGATCAGGAGGAAGTAGACAAGTTCCTCCCGCCGCGAAAACCATTTGCAGCCCTGCATCCTGACAATATTGTTTCCATGGGAACCCTGGGTCTCCCAGATATCTACAACGAGGCGAAAAAGGCCAATGATGAGGCGCTCATCAATTCGAAAAAGGTCATCCTTGAAGTTTGGAAAGAGTGGGAAAAGATGTTCGGCCGGAAATATGAACCCATCATGTCTTATAAGGCGAATGATGCCGACGTACTCATGCTTACCATGGGATCCATGGGTGAAACAGCGCAGGTTGCCATTGATGAGTTGCGCAAAGAAGGGTTCAAGGCTGGACTGATAGACCTGAAGCTTTACAGACCATTTCCTGCAGATGAATTGAAAAAAGCAGTGAAAGGAATCAAGAATCTCATAGTGATAGACCGTGCGGTTATGTCTGGGGGTGCGGCAGCGCCTGTCTGTGCCGAGGTGAAATCCGTCCTGTATGATGACCCGGATCGTCCCGTGATAACGAACGATATCATCGGTCTCGGTGGTCGCGACGTGAAGGTCGAAGACTTTATAAAAATCTTCAAGAAAGCAGCCAAGGCTAAACCCGAAAGAGCATATGAAATTTATGGAGTGAGGGGATAATCATGAAGAGTATTGTAGAAAATTTTGATTTGTTTGCCCCAAAGCTGGTTGATAAGGAAGAGTATTACAGTCAAGGACATCGCGCCTGCCAGGGCTGCGGTGAGGCGCTGGCCATCCGCCTGATGGCAAAGGCTTTGGGTAAAGATACGGTAGTGACCAATGCGACGGGCTGTATGGAGGTTACCGCTACCCCCTATCCGACGACGGCGTGGAAGCTTCCGTGGGTGCACGTGGCGTTTCCAAATTCCGCTTCGGTGGGTGCCGGTGTTGAGTCCGCCTTGAAAGCCCTTCGCAGGAAGGGAAAGATTGCGGACAGGGATGTCAAGGTGGTTTCCATTGGAGGCGACGGAGGATCCTTTGACATTGGTTTCCAGGCCATTTCCGGAGCCATGGAGCGGGGCCACAACATGATCTATATCGTCTACGACAATGAAGCCTACATGAACACAGGTATTCAGCGTTCCGGCGGCACACCCTACGGGGCATCGACGACGACGAGACCCGCGGGCAAGGTAAGCGTCGGAAACACAACGTGGAAAAAGAACATGGCAGAAATCATGGTGGCCCATAGAGTGCCCTATGTTGCAACAGCTTGCCACAGCTATCCTTTTGACTTCATGAACAAGGTCAAAAAGGCAAGAAAGGTGAACGGCCCTGCATTTATTCACTGCCTTGCCGTCTGTCCGACAGGATGGCGTACATCCTCTGAGACATGTATCAAGATGGGCCGTCTCGCGGTGGAAACGGGTGTGTTCCCGCTGTACGAGGTGGAAAACGGGAAATACAAGTTCTCGCAGGATAATCCCAAGAAGCTAAGATCAATGGAGGATTATCTGAAGCCTCAGGGGCGGTTCAGACATCTTACGCCGGATCAGGTTAATATTTTTAAAGGAATGGCGATGACTGAATACAATAAAGTGCTGGAAAGAGTGAAACATTCTAAATCCTGGTCAGAATTGAAAAGCTAAAGCGTTAATTAAACGGGATAAGGTGATAGGAGTATGATGACAGCAAAGACTAAAAAGATAACGGTGAAAGACATCATAAAGAAATATGGTGGCGACAAGACTGCAATGATAGCGATCCTCCAGGATGTCCAGGAAGAATTTAGATATTTACCGAAGGCAGCTTTGTCCTCTATCAGTAAGCAGATGGAAGTGCCCCTCACCAGGATTTATGAGATTGCAACGTTTTACAACGCTTTCAGCCTCAAGCAACGGGGCAAGAACCTGGTCGAGGTGTGTGCCGGTACGGCATGCCATGTTCAGGGTGCAGCCAGGCTGATGGACAGAATGGAGAGAGATTTGGCAATTAAGTGCGGCGAAACAACGAAGGACAAAATGTTTTCCCTTGAAGAGGTCAGATGTCTCGGATGTTGCAGTCTGGCCCCTGTCGTGCGGATAAGCGGTAATATTCATCCTAACTTAACTCAGGACGAAGTTCCGAAGATTTTGAAGAATTATTAATAATAGGGGTGGTAAAGTGAGTAAGATCAATACGCTTGAAGATTTAAACAAGGCAGCGAAGAGAGGTCTGGAGTCGATCATCCCGTCCAAGACAAAAGTTATGGTAGGGATGGCGACAAGTGGGATTGCCTCGGGGGCGCAGGAGGTTTACAATGCCCTGGCGGAAGAAATAAAGAAACGGAAGCTGGATATAATCCTGAGTAAAACGGGAGCCATGGGGATGGATTGCATAGAGCCCCTCGTGGATGTCCTTCAGCCGAACAAACCACGCCTGGCTTACAGCAAGGTGACCGCCAAAAAGGTACCGGAAATTATCGATCAGATCGTGAAAGGTGCTGTGAATGGCAATAAACCTGCTTACAGAATGGATGAAGAAGAATTCATCTGTCTGGGAGAAAAGAAACCTTACTTAAAAGGTCCTGTACCGAAAGATTTGGAAGGTATTCCAAAGATCGGTGATGTGAGCTTCTATAAAAAACAGATGAAGTTAGCAACCAGAAACTGCGGTATGATCAATTACGAGAGCATCGATGAATACATCGCGAAGGGTGGTTACTTCAGCCTTCTTAAGGCTCTCACAAAGATGAAACCTGATGAGATCGTTGAAGAGATAATTGCTTCAGGCTTAAGGGGCCGTGGAGGTGGGGGATTTCCCGCCGGTATTAAATGGCAGACATGCAGGCGTGCCCATGGAGATATTAAGTACGTCATCTGCAACGGAGACGAAGGCGATCCCGGCGCGTACATGGATAGAAGCGTTATGGAAGGCGATCCCCACAGCGTAATCGAAGGCATGATCATTGGCGCATATGCCATCGGTTCGAGAGAGGGATTTATTTATGTGAGAAACGAATATCCCCTGGCCGTGAAAAATCTTCAGGGAGCGCTGGATCAGGCGAGGGAATACGGGCTTCTCGGGAAAAACATCCTCAATACGGGATTTGACTTCGATTTAAAAATCGGCAAGGGTGCCGGCGCCTTTGTGTGCGGCGAATCAACAGCGTTGATGACGTCCCTGGAAGGCAAAGCAGGCGAGCCGAGGGCGAAATACATCCATACCGTAGAACATGGTCTATGGGATAGGCCCTCCAATCTGAATAATGTTGAAACCTGGGCGAACGTTCCGGCGATTATCAGCAGGGGAGCCAAGTGGTTCTCCAGTATCGGCTGTAAGAATAATTCCGGAACAAAGGTCTTTTGCCTCGTCGGGAAGATAAACAATATCGGAATGGTTGAGGTCCCCATGGGGATACCGCTGAAAGAAATTATTTATGAAATCGGCGGCGGGATTCCTGGCGGCAAAAAATATAAAGCAGTCCAGACAGGTGGTCCATCAGGTGGATGCTTACCTGACAATCTGATAGATATTTCAGTTGATTTTGATTCTTTGTGGGATGCAGGGTCCATGATGGGTTCCGGTGGTATGATTGTCATGGATGAAACCACCTGTATGGTAGATATCGCAAGGTATTTCATCGACTTCCTTGAATTTGAATCCTGTGGAAAATGTGTTCCCTGTCGTGAAGGGGTTTACAGGATGAAGGAAATCCTGAATGATTTCTGCGACGGAAAGGGAAAAGCGGGCGATGTTGAACTGCTGGAGTCCATGTCTCAGGGGATCGTCGACGGCGCTCTGTGCGCCTTAGGCAGCACAGCAGCAAACCCTGTTTTGAGTACTCTCAAGTATTTCCGTGATGAGTATGTCGCTCATGTTCGGGACAAGAAATGTCCCGCCGGTGTATGTAAGGCTCTGATCCGTTTCAGCGTCAGCGATAAGAATTGTACGGGATGTGGCGTGTGCCTCAAGAAGTGTCCGACTGAGTGCATAAGCGGTGAAAAGAAAAAGACACACGTGATTGATCAGACAAAATGCATCAAATGCGGTGTGTGCAAAGAAAGCTGTAAATTTGACGCAATAATCGTAGAATGAAGGTAGGGGAAATGGTAAGCTTTATCATAGATGGTAAGAAGGTTGAGGCTGAGGCAGGTGCAACCGTATTACAGGTTGCCCGTGTGAATAACATACCGATTCCGACTCTGTGCTGTCATGAGTCAGTTGCTCCATCGGGAGCTTGCCGCATGTGCGTGGTTGAAGTGAAGAAAGGCAAGCGAACAAGGATCGTGACGTCATGTCTGTATCCTGTTGATGAAGGTATCGTTGTTGAAACGAAAACTGACAGGGTTCTGAATGTCCGCCGTCTCGTTATGCAGCTTCTCATGGCACGATGTCCTGAATCAGATGTGCTCAAGGATATGGCAAAGGAGCTGGGCATAGAACCACAACCTGCCTTTCATCCTGACACAGACAAGGGAAAATGTGTCCTGTGCAGGCTCTGCGTAAAAGCCTGTGAAGATGTCGTAGGTGCGAGCGCAATTGGTTTGTCCGGCAGAGGAAAAAACAAAAAAGTCGGCGCCCCGTTCATGGAAGATTCAAAGACATGCATCGGATGTGGTGCGTGTGCATATATCTGCCCGACGGAGCACATCATAATGGAGTCGACAAACAGCAAGAGAAAGATCTGGGGAAGAACATTCAAAATGCAGGCATGCGATAAGTGCGGCAGGTATTTTGCGCCCATTGACCAGTTGAAATTCATCAGTGACAAGACTGGTACCCCGATGACAGAACTTGCTGTGTGCATGAGCTGTAAATAATAGTCCATGCAGAAGTGTAATTTAGTTGCGGCGTGAAATCAGTGAGTGCTAAGTAAGATCGCTCTGCTGCAATGGTATGAATTAATATAGTAATAAAGGCCTCGGTGAACACATTCACCGGGGTCTTTATTGTTTTGACGCACAATCAACAGCTAAAATTACTGCCAGAATGTCCCCTCCTGCATAGGGAAATCACTCCTTTTTATTCAATAATCCCTTTCTTCTGCCGTAGTGAATTCGCAGTTTTTTCTTGAAGAACAAAGCCTGAATACTTCGTTCGGGAGCACAGGATATTTTACTAAAACTTCCGGCTAAATGTCATTGACTTGCCGGGGATTTCCTTTTATATATCCTACGTTTTCAATGAAACGTGCATTTGCACGCATGAAGCGGCCTGAAGGGTCATTGGTGTAATTCCTCTCGCAAAGCGCAATACATGAGATTTGACTTTCTGTATAATACAGCCTCGTTATATAAAAGAATTATACTGTACTGGCTTCCGGTAATTCTTTGGATGGGTGTTATTTTCTGGATGTCAACAGGAATGTTCTCCTCAGAACATACGTCCCGTTTTATCGTGCCGATTCTGCATTTCCTTTTCCCCTCACTCTTGCCGCAAGACCTGAACATGATACACGGAATGATCAGAAAGGCTGGGCACGTCACCGAGTATTTCATCCTGGGGCTTCTTCTCTTTCGCGCTTTTCGAGGCGGCTCTTATCAGCCATTGCGTCTGCGGTGGTCACTATACTCCATCATTTGGATTGTGTTATATGCGGCAACTGACGAGTACCATCAATCATTTGTTGGTGCGAGAGGACCTTCTCTTATTGACGTGGGAATCGACTCAGCAGGCGGTATTCTGTCTCAGATTTTGATTATGCTCTGGCGTTTCCGAAAAGAGAATTGAATCCGTCAGCGAGCGCAAGCATCTCAGGGATCGGGAGAAATCCCTCTATGCCCTCATACATAAACTCAGGAATGCTTCGCATATAAATTTTTTGTGACATTAATTGCTTGTAATATAGGACAAAAGCATCTAAAATTCACTTCCATTAAATTCAATTTGCAATCGTACGGTCATGGACAAAACATCTGATGGAACAGAAAACCTCAGGTTCCGGCCAAACAGAACCTTCATCTGCAGCGTGGTTTTCCTCGACATAGTAGAATATTCGAAAAAACCGGTGGAGGAGCAGATCAGCCTGAAGGAGCATTTTAATGTTCTCCTGTCTGAAGCCATCAAAGATATCGCTGCGAATGATCGCATTATCATCGATACAGGTGACGGGGCCGCTATTGGCTTCCTTGGGGATCCTGAGGATGCCCTGTTCGTGGCCATGAGTTTTCAGGAAGCCATTGTCAATGAGATTGCCGCGAATGCCCCGTCGCTTAGTGTTCGTATCGGGATCAACCTCGGCCCTGTCAAGCTTCTCAAAGACATCAACAAACAACTGAATCTGATCGGTGATGGCATCAATGTAGCTCAGCGAATCATGAGCTTCGCTGAACCGTGCCAGTTGATGGTGTCCCGCTCATTCTACGATGTTGTTTCCTGCCTGTCTCAGGAATACGCGAGGCTGTTTCAATATCAAGGAGCCCGATCGGACAAGCACGTACGGGAACATGATATTTATTTAGTTGAGCATTCAGGGATTAGGCCTGTTCCTGCACATCAAAGGTTCGATAAGAAAAAGGATATATCCATTGCAAAATGTGAAGACGTTGCCGCGCAACAACCTCAGGAGAAAAAGGTGACAACTGTCGGTGCGGCGCCTTCTTCAGAACGCGCCCATGTCTTCAATGCAAAAAAATGGTTCTCTCTCGGGGTGCCGATCCTGGCCGTGATTATTGGTCTTGCAGTGTTCATTCCCCGCGGTAAAGTACCAGAGGAGCGTGCCAAGGAAACGGCTGCGATCGGAAAAAAGGATATCAAATCGGCACAATCACCAACAGTATCGATTGCTGATGCTCCAGCGCCTGCTGGAGCGAAACCGGAACCCTCATCTGCCGCAGCGCCATCGAAACCCGCGATTGCTCCTTTCCGGGCCGTGTCATCCAAAGCGGATGATATCGTTTTCGCTTTGACCGGTCTTAGAACAGCGGGTGGCAAAATTGTCTGTGCCTTAAACATCCATAACAAATCAAAAGTGGATAAGAGCGTTGCCTTGTATGATGATGCGTTTCGATGGACAAAATCAAAATTAACGGACGATGCAGGGAAGATTCAGCATGTCTCAAATGTCACTTTTACCAAAGGCTCCCAGAAAGTCGCAATGTCAGCCTCCGGCACCAGGGGTATCATCATCGGTCCCGGTGAAACTGTCGCTGCTTCTATGACATTCAAAAAAGAGTCATTGAGACAAGTCAGGTCACTGGACCTCCATCCTTTTATCTATGAGGGCAGA
>Ga0209668_10000244_pt1 | contig 23102 bp, 18 predicted proteins | sample FrelakmetPLP11PL_FD_187150 | JGI IMG/M metagenome (GOLD analysis project Ga0209668, IMG submission 187150) | Freshwater lake sediment microbial communities from the University of Notre Dame, USA, for methane emissions studies - PLP11 PL (SPAdes)... | ecosystem: Environmental > Aquatic >...
GGTGCTCACGGAGGCGGCACTCGCCGGCCGCCGCGACTCGCTGGTCGGCCTCAAGGAGAACGTCATCCTCGGCCACATGGTGCCGACGGGCACCGGCTTCCGCGATCACTACCGCACCCGGGTCAAGAAGAACATCGACTTCGGCGATCTGGGCACGATGGCGATCGGGGTCGGCTCCACGGCCTCACGCTCCTCGACGGACGACTTGGAGGCACTGCTCTCCGGGGGTCTTTTGGGTGAGGACCGCCCCCGGGCTGCTGCCAGCGGCCTGGAAGGCCTCCCGAGCGGTCTGCGGGCCCAATCGGCCACCGCCGAGGCGGACGAGGACGGCGACGAGGAATAACCCCCGAAGGACCCCTGAAACCGAGGGGGAGACGGCCGGACGCTTGACGAATCGCCAAGCGACCCTACACTAGTCTCCCCTTCAAGGATCCAGAAGCAAGCATGCCGACCATCAACCAACTGGTTCGCCAGGGCCGCAAGAAGCTCGCGAACCGCTCCAAGAGCCCCGTTCTCGAAAAGAACCCGTTCAAGCGCGGCGTCTGCTTGATCGTGAAGACGCAGACCCCCAAGAAGCCGAACTCCGCGCTGCGTAAGGTCGCCCGTGTGCGCCTTTCCAACGGCAAGGAAATCACGGCCTACATCCCGGGCGAGGGTCACAACCTGCAGGAGCACTCGGTGGTGCTGGTGCGCGGTGGCCGTGTGCGCGACCTCCCCGGTGTGCGCTACCACATCATCCGCGGCACGCTCGACGCCTCGGGCGTCGACAACCGCACGATCAGCCGCTCGAAGTACGGCACCAAGCGTCCCAAGAAGTAAGCCGCCAGCAGCCCTGAAACAGCGCCATGCCCCGTAACTACAAGTCGACAGCGGTTCTTCTCAAGCCGGATCCGAAGTTCAATTCGATGCTGGCTACGAAGCTCATCAACAAGATCATGCTCAGCGGCAAGCGCGCCGTTGCGCAGGGCATCTTCTACGAAGCCCTTGATCTCGCGTCCAAGAAGGTCACGGACTGCCCGGACCAGCTCGAGCTCTTCACCCGCGCGGTGGAGAACGTCAAGCCGATGGTCGAAGTCCGCTCCAAGCGCGTCGGCGGTGCCAACTATCAGGTCCCGCGCGAAGTGAAGAAAAACCGCCAGCAGGCACTGGCGATCCGCTGGATCGTCGACAACGCCCGCAAGAAGAAGGGCAAGCCGATGGCCAAGCGCCTCGCCGAAGAAATCGCCGACGCCTACATGGGCACGGGTGCTTCGGTGCAGTGGAAGGAACAGGTCCACAAGATGGCGGAGGCCAACAAGGCCTACGCGCACTACGCGCGCTAGTCCGCACGAGTCCGCTGCCCGGCACGGATACTGTGGCGAGTCCTGCCGGGCTCGCCACAGCCATTCAGGGCGAGCTCTTGCAACTCCCTCGGAACGCGCTCCTCAAGCACGCTGTCCCTCCGCACAACCCATGTCCATTGACGTTCTGATCGTCCGCGACCCGCGCGAGTCGGTGAAGAAGTGCTCCCTGACGCCGCTACGCGGTCTGGAACGCATCCGGTTCGTCACCTACCACCCCGAGCGTCGCGTGAGTGCAGGGCGACGCCTGCTGCTGCACCCCGACGGTCCCGAGTTGCAGCCTTCGGATGGGGATCTCTCACTGCTGCTGATTGACTGCGCGTGGCGTCGCGTGCCTCAGCTTCTGGGCACGATCGACGGAGAACTGGTGCATCGCCGGCTGCCGCCGCTGCGCACGGCCTACCCGCGCAAGAGCACCATCTTCGAGGATCCCGCGAGCGGCCTCGCCTCGGTGGAGGCGCTCTATGCCGCACTCGCGATCCTAGGCGATCCGCGCCCGGAGCTCCTGCGTGAGTACCGCTGGCGCGAGGCCTTCCTCGAGCTCAACCCGGCGCTAGCGCGGCTGCAGCAGCAGTAGCGTGAACAGCGCCTGCAGCGCGAGCAGCCCGATGTAGGCCATACCGCGCTGCGCATGCTGTCGGCCGAAGAACAGGATCGCACCGACCCAGGCGGCGACCAGAAAGGCGCTGCCACCCAGCAGCACGATGCCGGTGAGTCCCAGCCAGCGCGGATCTGCGCCCGACTGACGAGCGATCAGCAGCGCTCCATCGGCGACCGCGGCGCCGAGCCACACGGCTCGCACGGAAGGCAGGCGCAACTCCCTCACTGCGCACGGCCTTTCCCGCCATCATTTGAAGCGGGCGAGCGATGCGGGGGCCGGCAGTAGAGGCGGGGACGGAGGGGCACCTCATCAGCCTAATGACCTGCTAGGCTCGTGGGCAGATGGAACTGCTGCTGGCCCTGTGCTGCGCCCTGCAGGCACCTCCTGAGCCGGAGGGTTGGACCCTCGTGCTCTCCAGCGGCGGTGTGCGCGGCTTTGCGCACATTGGCGTGCTCGAAGCGCTGGAGGCCGAGCGCATCCCCGTCGAGCGCATCGTGGGCTCGGAGATGGGCGCGCTGGTGGGTGGGCTGTATGCGCTGGGCCTGAGTGCGGGCGAGATCGAGCAGCAGCTGCTCTCACGTGAGTGGTTCGATGCGCTCGAGGACCGCGCCCTGCGACGATGGCTCTCCTTCCGCGCCAAACAGGAGGATCGTGACTTCCTTTTCGATCTGCCGATCGGCTGGTCCGCGCGCGGGTGGTTGCTGCCGAGCGGTGTGCGCAGCGGCACACGCCTGCGATTGGAGCTTGCGCGCCTGACGATGAGCGGTGCCGGTGTGCAGGATTTCAGCCGTTTTCCGCTGCCGTTCCGCGCCGTGGCGACCGATCTTGCCGACGGCAGCATGCATCCTCTGGACTCCGGTTCGCTGAGTCTCGCGCTGGAGGCCAGTCTTGCCACCCCGGTGATTCAGCCTCCCGTGCCGCTGGCGGAGCACTGGCTCATCAGCGGCGCCGTGGCGGCTCCGGTCCCTGTGCGCGCGGCGCTGGAACTGGATCCTGAGCGCATGCTGATCGTCGATGTCGCCCGCAAGACACGCGAGTGGCAGCGTCCGGATCTGTTGGAAGTGGCGGAGCAGACGCTGGAACTGTTCGTGGCAGCACGCGCGGAGGAAGAACTTTCCGCGCTGCGCGGTCAGGATCTGGTCTGCGTGCCTGAACTGGGCGGCATGCAGGCCTGGTCGCCGGAACAGGCGCACGAGGCCCGTGCATGCGGGCGCGCCGCGGTGGAGCCGCTGCTGGAACGATTGCGTCCGTATGCGCTCGATCCGCAAGGCTACGCGCAATGGCGCGAGCGCTGCCGCGCACGGCTGCCCACGCTGCCGCGCCTGCGTTCAATCCAGGTGGAGCCGGGGGCCTCGCTTTCCCCGGAGAGCATTCGCGCGCGCATGGAATCCGAGCCGGAGCAACCGCTGCAGACGGAAGTGCTGGGGGAGGATCTGGCCAGGCTCTACGGCCTGCGGCAGTTTGAGCGCATCGACATGCGCCTGGAGCCGACGGCGGATGCCGGCTACGCCGATCTGCGCCTGCGACTGATGGATCTGCCCGCAGCACCCTGGCACCTGCGCCTTGGGATGTCCGGCGAGCTGACGGCGGGCGAGGACGTCAACTTCGTGCTCGGCGCGTCGCTGCGCTTTGCTCCCAGCGACGCCTGGGGCTCGGAGTGGCGTGGTGGCGCGGAAGTCGGCAATCGCTTTCTTTTCGAGCTCGAGCGCCGTCAGGCGCTGGAACCGGGCGGCAAGTGGTTCCTCGTGCCCCACGCCAACTTTTCGCGCCGGCCCGTGCGCGTTGAGCTCGCAAACTCGAATTCCGCGCAGTTCACCGTCGAAGAACTCGAACTCGGAGTCGACTGTGCCTACGAGCCGGATGAGAACTGGCGCTGGAGCGCGGGCCTGCTGTGGACGCATTCCAGCTCGGCCGTCGACATCGGTGACGCCGATCTGGGTTCTGATTCCGAACAGACCGGCGGCCTGCTGCTCGCCGCGGAATACGACAGCCTCGACGACACGGCGTTTCCCCGGGATGGATCGACGCTCAGCTGGACGAGCTTCCTGCCGCTCGCGGATCTGGGCAATGCGGATGATGAACTGCTGCAGTTTTCCTACGACCGAGTCGAGGCAGTGGCCGGCGGTTCGCTGGTGCTGGGCGCGGAGCTCGACACCGTGCTGGAGAGCGGTGCCAGCGTGCAGAACTTCTTCCCTCTGGGAGGTTTTCTGCGTCTCTCAGGGCTGGGCAGCGATGCCATCAGCGGGCCGACTGCAGCGCTGGCGCGGGCGGTCTACTTCCGCCAGCTCGGGGCAACGCGCGCGCAGCGCGAGGACTTTACCTGGTATGCGGGCGCTTCGCTGGAGGCGGGCAACGTCTTCGCGGATCTCTCCGATCTGGAGCTCGGCGAGCTGCGCCTTGCCAGTTCGGCCTTTCTGGGCCTCGATACCCTGATCGGACCGCTCTATGCCGGCGTGGGGCTGACCGAAGGCGGTTCCACGAGCCTGTTTGTTGTGCTGGGACGCGTCTTCTAGCATCGCAGGAGCCATGGAACCCTCCCGCCTGCGCAATCTCGGCATTGCGGCGCACATCGATGCGGGCAAGACGACGCTTTCGGAGCGCATGCTCTACATCGGAGGCGTGGAACGCTCGCTGGGCGAGGTGGAGGAGGGCACCAGCGCGCTCGACTGGATGACAGCGGAGCGCGAACGCGGCATCACGATCAGCGCGGCGGCGACGCGCATTCCCTGGAAGCAGTGTGCGCTCAACCTGATCGACACGCCCGGTCACGTGGACTTCACGATCGAAGTCGAGCGGTCTCTGCGCGTGCTCGATGGTGCGGTGCTGGTGGTCGACGGCGTGATGGGCGTGCAGGCCCAGACCGAGACTGTCTGGCGGCAGATGCGACGTCACGGCATCCGCGCGCTGGCCTTCGTCAACAAGCTGGATCGTCCAGGAGCAGACTATCTGCGCACAGTGCAGGAGATTGCCCGCCGACTGGAGGTGCGGGCCGTGCCCGTGGCCTGGCCGCTGTTCGGGGAAGGTGCTTCGGGCGTGATCGATCTGGTGCGCGGCGTCAGCTACGTGCAGCGCGCGGACCCGCGCAGCGTGCGCGCGGAGCAGCGTGCCTTTCCCGCTCACTGCGCCGATGAAATCGGCGTGCTGCGGGCCGAGTTGTTGGAGACGCTGGCCGAGCGCGATGAACAGCTCACGCGCGAGCTGATCGAAGGCCGCGAGCCGGATCCCGAGCGCTGCGTGGCCCTGCTGCGCGAGCGCGTGCTCGCGGGCGAGTTGCTGCCGGTCCTGTGCGGCTCGGCGCGGCTCGCCGTGGGCGTGACGCACCTGCTCGATGCCGTTGTCGACTATCTGCCTGCGCCGCAGGTGGAGCCTGACGCGCCGCTGGCGCTGCTGGTCTTCAAGCGCCAGCGCATCGGCCGCCGCGAGCTGTGCTTCGTGCGCGTGCAATCAGGCCTCTTGCGCGGCGGGCAGACGCTCTTCAATCCGCGCACGCAATCCGAAGAACAGCCGAGTGCAATTCTGCGCCTGCATGCGGATCATGGCGAGGTGCTTGAGTCCGCGCAGGCGGGGGACATCGTTGCGCTCGAGGGCCTGGAGAACGCGCGCACGGGCGACACCTTGTGCCTGCGCGAGAAGCCCTGTCTGCTTGAAGCGCTGGAGAGCCCCGAAGCCGTCATCGAACGCACTCTGGAGCCGATCTCGGAACAGGATCGCAAGCCTCTGGCGCAGGCACTGGCGTTGCTCGAGCGCGAGGATCCGAGCTTTCATGCGCACGAGGATCCCCACACCGGTCAGTGGCTGATGGAGGGCATGGGGGAGCTGCATCTGGAGATTGCCGAAGAACGCCTGCGGCGGGAGTTCGAGCTGGCGGTGATCAGCGGTGCGCCGCGCGTGGCCTTCCAGGAAGTGCCGGGTGTTGCCGCGCAGGGACTGGGTGAGGTGGATCGGCAAGTCGGCGAGCGCGCGCTGCACGCACAGGTCCGCCTGAGCATCGAGCCCCAAGCGCGGCAGGCAGCACCCGCGATCGAGTGGGCTGCCGATGTGACCGCGAGCGAGTCCGTGCGCAGGGCCTGCGAAGCCGCATTGCTTCATGCGATGCGCAGCGGGCCGCGCACCGGCTGGCCGGTGACGCATGTGCGCGTGCGCATCGATTCCGCGCGCTGCGAAGCGGGTGCAGAGGAGGAGCTGGCCTTCGCGGCCGCCAGCGTGCTGGCGCTGGAGGCGGCTTTGGCGCGCGCGCAGGTGGAGGTGCTCGAGCCGTGGATGACGGTGGAAGTCAACACGCCGCCCGAGTTCTCCGGCGGCGTGCTCGCGGATCTGGAGTCGCGCGGCGCGCGCGTGCGCCTCGTGCAGGATGAGGGCCTGCGCCGCATCGTGCGCGTGGAAGTGCCGCTGGCGAAGATGTTCGGCTACGCCACGGACCTGCGCTCGCGCTCGCAGGGTCGGGCGGACTTCACGATGAGCCTGTGCGAGCGTCGCCCTGTCCCTGCGGAGGAGTGGCAGGCGCGGGGCCTGAGCTGAGTCGCAGCAGTTCGAGCAGGGGAACAAGGATCATCAGCATCAGGCTGGGCGCCAGCAGCAGCCGGCCGGCGAGCTTGACCCAGGCGCCGGGCTCGCCCGCAGCCTGAACCAGCCAGGGCGCGGCGAGATCGCAGGCAGCCCCCGCGAAGGCCGCCACCACGATCCAGCGCCGCCAGCGCTGCGAGTAGCGGCCCAGCAGGAAGACATGTCCCAGCACGAACAGCTGCATCGGCATGGCGAACAGGTGGAAGTGCGTCAGCTCCAGCAACTCGCCCGTGCTCTTCGCGAGCTCAGGCGTGCTGCCACCGTAGTAATCCCGGATGCTCGTGACATCCAGTCCGGAGCGCGCGACTCCCAAGGCGATCATCACGCCGTAGCCCAGCAGCGCAAATACCAGAAACAGCGCCAAGGCCAGACGCGTGCTCGGTTGCAGGGCCGCCAGACCGCCCTTGGGGGCGAGGAACTCCTTCATGGATGCAGCAGGCCCGGTTGCTCGCGGGTCAAGAGCTCGTTGGCGTGCACTCCGCCCTGTGCATCGATCAGCATCGCCGCGACGCCCATGGCCTGCGCCGGTGCGAGACCTCCCCGGCCGAGCACGAACAGCGCCGTGGACCATGCATCGGCGAGCGCGGGATCCTGTGCGATGCACAGGCTGGCGCGCGTGCCCTGCGCGGGGCTGCCGTTGCGCGGATCGAGGATATGTGCGCCGCGCTCGGCAGCGGAGCTGACGGCCAGCGATCGGCCGCGCAGGCTCAGCGCACGGGCCGGCAGCGGCTCCGCGAGTCCCACGCTCCAATCGCTGCCCGGCAGCGCGTGCAGCTGACCGCCGAAATCCAGCAGCGCTCGCTCAATACCCAGTGCCGCCAGACGCGCCTGCGCGCGGCGCAGAGCGTAGCCCTTGCCGTAGCCGCCGAAATCCAGCCGCAGCTGCGGCTGCCGCAGGCGCGCGGCGCGCGTCTCGCGGCAATAGTCGAGGTTCTTGAGACCGCTCGCCGCCAGGGCGGCGAGCCGCTCTGCTTCGCTCGGCTGACGGCCGTCGCGGTACAGCGAGGTCAGCGCGCCGAGGCCAACATCGAAGGCGGCTTGCGTGCGTTCGTGCAGCGTCAGGCACTCCTCGGTCACCAGCGCCAGCTCCTCGGGCATCACCGCGCGGCGCTCGCGCGCCTCGTCCTGCCACACCGAGAGTGCGGAATCCGCGCGCCAGTCCGAAAGCAGCAGATCAATGCGCGCGACCTCGGCGAAGACGGCCTCTTCGGCGCGCTCGCGCAGTGCCGCATCGGGATGGTCGATCTGCACGGACAGCAGCGTACCCATCAGCAGACGCGAGCGCGGCAGGCCTGCGGGCGCCGCATTCTTCGGTGCGGCTGCGTTCGTTGCCGTCGCATGCGTACCGCCAGCGATGCGCACGGGCGTGCCGCTTCCGATGCCGATGCTCATGGCTGCGAGCCGCTGCCGCACGCCGATTGTGAGATTGCGGCAGGAGATCGTGGCTCCTGCGATGTTCACGATGTCTTTGCCGGGCACCAGCGCGGAGCCCGGTCCCTTGTTGCGGAACTGGGCGCGCCAGTCGGCTGCGCGCACCTCGCCCCCGTGAGACTCGCGGTAGGCGAGGATCTCGACCGCCTGCACGCTCAGGCCGGCGTCGGTCGCCATCAGGAAGGTGATCGGACGGTGCTTGCCGCGCACATCATCGATGATCGCGTGACCCAAGAGCTGCCCTTCGCGGTAGAAGCTGACTCCGCGCAGCAGGCGCGGCGCGGGCTTGGCGCCCGAGAGCCGCTCGATCTGCTGCTGCTCGGCCGGGCTGTAGCTGCGCTCCCACTCGGCGCGCGCATCGGCCTTGGGGAACAGGCTTGCGTACAGCGCCTCATCCGCGCCGGCCGGGAGGCACAGCGCGACGCAGCACATGAGCAGCTGCAGGCAGAGGCGTCGGAACATCAGAACTGCCAGCCCAGTCCGAGGTTGAACAACTCCGGCAGATCCTCATCCGAGCGGTCATCGCGGAATTGCAGGTCGGCCTTGAAGACCAGATTCCGCACCGGCCACCACGAAAGCCCGACGGTCCACTCCGTGCGATCGGCTGCGGGCACATCGGCCGAGCCGAGGTACTCCGCGGCCTGTGTGTCGACTGCGTCCCAGCGCAGGAACAGCGCTGCATCGGATTCGCTGAAGCGGCCGCTCTTCCAGCTCTGCGGGAAGCAGTGCCAGGCGGCTTCGAGCGTCGTGCCTTCCTGACGCTTGCCGACATCGTTGCCGATCGTCTCCGCTCCATCGACGAAGCTCACCGCCGTCGCTCCGCGCAGCTCGAAGTCACCCAGACGAGCCTGCGCGTCGAGGCAAAGCAGCGTCAGGTCCGCATCGACGCCGGGGTTGACGCCCTGATCGCCGTTGTTGAGTCCGCCCTGGAAGAACGAGAAGCCAACGGCGAGCTCGTTGGTCGCCTGCCAGCCCAGCCGGCCCGAGAAGGCGGGTTGGCTGAGGCCCGGTCGCTCCGACATGCGCCCGTCGCGAATGCCGCCCACGGCGCTGAACTCGCTGCCGTCCAGGCTCGATCCGAAGTAGAACTCGTACTTCAGCGTCTCCGAAAGATCGCCGAACAGTCCCACGCCGTCCCCCGACCAGGTGGTCGGGATCATGCGCGTGTCGAATAGCGAGCGCTCGACGCCGAAGAAGGTGGGGGGCTCGTGGATGCGGTTGGTGATTCCGAGCGGCTGGAGGTAGCGGCCGGCGCGCACGTTGACATCCTGCGAGAACAGGAAGTCGAGGTGCCACTGCTCGACCTTGAGCTCGCCGTCGCCGTCCTCGACCTTGGCGTGCTCAAGCTCCGTCTCGGAGTGCATCACGATCCAGTCGCTGAACTCGTAGCCCAGATACAGCACCAGCCGGTGCAGATCGATCTGATCCTGACCGGGACCTTCGGTTCCGTTGTAGTGGATCTCGCCGTAGCCGCCGACCGTGAAGCGCTCGTACCAAGGGCGCAGGTCCTCGGTTGCGGAGGATTGGATCGCGGCCGTCTGGATCGCGGCCGGAGGGGGAGGAGGCGTCTGGAGCAGCATAGGGTGGTGATGATATTGAGACGCAGTCTCAATATCAAGCCCGGCAAGTGCTTGAGATCTCAGCCCTTTTCCTAGGTCGCCGCCCGGGGGTAGACCGGCCCCTCGGGGGACAGGACCGCCTCCAGCAGGCGCCGCGCGGCCCGGTCGTGCCGCAGGAGGAGACGCGGGGAGCGGATCCTGCGGTTGTCGCTCTCGATCCGCTGCTCGAGCTCCTTCTCGATGCGCCGCGAACGGCCGCGCTCCCCGCGCGTGGCGAGCACCAACGCATGCGTTCCGCGGATGACGATACGGTCATTGAGCTCGGCGCCATGCTGCTCAAGCGACTGCGAGGCGCGCTCGCACAGTTCCAGCGCCTCATCCAGCCTGCCGGCCTCGCGGTGCACGCGCGCCATCAGGGCCAGCGCCACGGCCTCCAGCCGCTCCAGGCCGATCGTGCGTGCGAGCTCTCCGGCGTTGTTCAGCGTCTGCAGCGCCTCGGGATCGGTCTGTTCCCACAGTAGGATGCCGAGGAACAGTCCCGCGATGGCCTGACCTCGCCGGTCTTCGATCTGATCGCACAGGCGCAGTGCTTCGCGGATGCGCGCTTCGGCTTCCCGCGGACGGTTGAGGTCGAGCAGCAGACCGCCCAGTCGCGCGCTGATCTCCGCGAGCAAGCGCTTTTCGCCGGAGATCGCCGCGAGCCGGGCGGCGCGGCTCGCGCTCGCCAGAGCGCGCGCGGGAGAGCCCAGGATGCGGTAAACCCGCGCGCGCAGCAGGTAGGCCGCCGCGTGCGCGCCGGGGATGTGGTAACCCCGGTCCGAACGCAGCAGCGCCAGCGCGGAATCCGCATGCGAGAGCGCGCTCTCAAGCTGGTCCTCGAGCACATCGATCACGCCCAGAGCGTTGTGTGCCAGTGCACGCTGCGCGTCCACTTCCGCCAGCGCCAGCGCCCGCTCCGCGAGCTGGCGCGCGTCGCCGAGCTCGCCCACCTGCGCCTGCACATGCGCCAGCCGCCGCAGTGCCTCGCTCAAGAGGATCGTGGTCGCGCTCTTCTCGAACAGCTGCACCGCATTGCGCAGCATGCCGCGCGCCAGACCGAATTGGCCGGTGGAGACCGCATAGCGTCCGTGCAGCAGATAGACGCGTCCCACGGCCTCGGGATCATCGTCGGGATCGAAGGCCAGATCGCTTAGTCGGTCGAGGAATTCGCGTTGGCCTTCGCGGAAGCCGAGCCGGTCGGCGGCATCGACCGCCGCCTCCAGCAGCTCGATGTAGCGTCGATCGAGCACGCGCTCGCGCGGCAGCGCTTCGAGCGCCTCGAGGCCCCAGCGCGAGAGCGCGTGCACGCGCTGCGGCTCGCCGCCCTTGAGCAGGCGGGAAAGCAGGCCAGGCAGCAGCTCCAGCAGTTCCTCGTGACGCTGCGCCGCGCGCAGGTGGAACGCGCGCTGAAAGGCATCTTCCATGCTCGGCACGCGCTCGGGCGAGGTCTTGAGCGCTTCGGCCGCCAGAGCGTGCAGTCGTTGGCGCTGTTCGCGCGTCAGCAGGCGATACACCGCTTCGCGCAATGCCGGGCGCGCGAAGCGGTAGCGCGCACCGACCGGCACCAGCCAGCCCTCGCGCACCAGACGCGCCAGCACCATGTCCACCTCGGCGCGCTCGCCCGGTGCGAAGGCCTGCGCCAGAAAATCCGCTTCGATGCGCCCGCCGACGACCGCGAGGCGGCGCAGCCAGCTGCGCTCGTTCACCGAGAGTCGCTTGTAGGACTCCTGGATCGCGCGATTGAGGCTCGGCGGCAGCGGCAGGCGGTCGGGAGCGATCACCAGCTCCAATCCGGTGCCATCCGCGTGGCGGCGGATTTCTCCGCGCGCGTGCAGGCCGCGCAGCAGCTCCGCGATGTGCGCCGGATTGCCGCGGCTGCGCTCGTGCAGCGTGCGCGCCAGATGCAGCTGCGCCACGGTGTGATGGAACAGTGCCCGCACCAGATCCTGCACAGCGGCGCTGTCGAGATTCTCCAGCTCCAGCCTGAAGACCGGCAGCAGCGCCAGCAGTCGCGCATCCAGCCGCTTCTGGGCCAACGGTGCGCGCCACAGGTGTTCGCTGCGTGCGGCAATCACCAGCAGCGTGCGCGTTCCGCCGAGCTTCTCGGCCGCCAGCTCCAGCGTTTCCAGCGTGTCTTCGCGCGCCCAGTGCGCGTCATCGAGGAACACCACCAGCGGCATTTCGCGGCCCAGAGCCACCAGCCAGATCGCCAACGCGACCGGCACGGACAAGCCGCCGCTGCCTTCATCGTGCGGATCAAGCGCGCGCATCAGCGTCTCGACCACGCGCGGCGGCACCAGACGCGCAAGCTCGCTGCGTTCGCGCTCGCGCGGAGCCACACCATCGGGCAGGCGCAGGTACTTCTCGAGCAGCCGCAGGATCGGATGGCAGGGACGCTCCTCGTCCAACTCGCGGCAGCGTCCATAGAGATACAGCGGGGGATCGGAGCTGGTGCGCGCGCGGCTGACGAACTCGTTGATCAGCCGAGACTTGCCGGTACCGGCGCGACCCTGCAGCATGAGACAGGCCCCGCCCTGCGATGCTTGGGCAGCCGCGCTCCCCGGCGGCAAGCTTTCGGGCGAAACCGCAAGCTCTGTGCGCGGACGACGGCGCACGCCGCACTCAAAGGCGCTTTCGACCAGCAACAGCTCGCGCTCCCTGCCCACCAGCGGCAGCAGGTGGCGCGCGTCGCTCTCGCCGATGCCTCCGCGCCGCTGTGCAGCCTCGAACTGCAGCTGGGCGCGCCACCACTCGCCGGCTTCGCCCTCCTCCAGCTGGCGCTGTGCCTGTGAGGCGGCGGGCCTGCGCTCCGGATCGCGCGCCAGCAGGCCGGCCAGCAGCGCGTCGAGAAAGGGCGAGAGCAGCGGCACGATGCGCGAAGGCGCCACGAAGCGCGCTGTCGCGATCGCCGCCAGCAGCTGATCGGCCTGAGGCCGCTCCAGGGCCGCGCGCGTGACCGCACCACTGGAGCCGCTGGCGGCCTCGAAGCCTGCAGGCGCTCCGCCGCGCTCGCGTGCCTCCCGGGCGAAGGGATGCACGCCCGTCGCCAGCTCGTACAGCACGACGCCCAGCGCAAACAGATCCGCGGACGGACCGCCGCGCTCACCGCGCGCCTGTTCGGGCGAGAGATACGGCAGGCTGCCGCGGGCTGCGGCAGTCGAGCGTTCGCGGGTGCCGGGCCGCTCGGCAAAACCGAGATCCAGCAGCACCGCGCGCCCTTCGGCATCGATGCGGATGTTCTCCGGCTTGATGTCGCCGTGGCGGTAGCCCGCCGCGTGCAGTGCGGCCAATCCGCTCGCGATCTGCGCGCCGATCGCGCGCGTCTGCGGCTCGGGCAGCGCGCCCGCCTCGAGGAACACCTCGCGCAGCGTGCGGCCCGGGCAGTAGCGCATCACCAGGAATCGGCCCTTGGCATCGCGACCCTGCGCCAGCGTGCGCACGACATGTTCGTGCCGCACCGCGAGTCCGGCATGAGCCTCCAACTCGAAGGCCTCCAGTGCGCGAGGGTCCTGCTCCAGCCGCGGATGCAGGTACTTCACGGCCAATTCCGCGCCCTGCGGCAGGCCCTCGAAGGGTTCGAGCAGCACGCCGTGCCAGACCCGGCCCGAGGAGCCGGTGCCCAGCTCACGATCGAGACGGAAGCGGGGCAGATTCACTTGGCGGGTTCCGGCGCCTTGAGCGCCAGCTGCTCCTTGTCGAGCACTTCGAAGATCGGCCAGGTGTCGAAGCGCATCCGCGTAATCAGCCGCATCGCCTTCTCATCGAGCTTGAGTCTTTCCGCTTCGCGTTCCTCTTTCGGTGTCAGGCGAATTCCGTTGCTGCTGGGAACGCCATCGACCGCGACTTCCATGCGCAGCAGGGCCTTTTCGACGTCGATGCTCGCCGTACGCACACCCGGGAGCTTGGCGAGCGCCCCCCGGGCGCGTTCGGCCGCCGCAGCATCGATCGGCGATTGCAATCCCCACTGGATGATGCCTATCGCCGGCATGCCCATTTGCGTGTCCTGCTTGCTGTGTCGCTTGGCGGCCTCCTTGAGCAGCTTCTCGAAACGCTCGGAGATGCGCGCGCAGTTCAGCTTGTTGCCGGAATAGAAGAACTGGCGCTCGGTGAAGTGGTTGCGATACCACCGCAGATCGCTGGAGAGTCCGAGCACGAGCTCGATGGCAGAGCGCTTGTCATCGTTGAACAGGGCGAACGTATCCAAGAGGTCCATGCTCTGCACGGCGAGGATATTCAGCGGCGTCGCGTTGCGTCCGCCCTTTTCCAGGCAAGCGGCGATGAGCTTGGGATCGCAGGCCGCCGGAGCTTCCACGGCCAGAAAATGGCGCGCCTTGAGCTTGGGGGAGGACTCCGGGGGCATGGCGAGCTTGCAATCGGCATCCTTGGTCGCAAGCTTGGCGAGCTCGGCCTGGATGGGCTCCAGCTTGAGCTCGCCCTCCAGCTGGAAGTACCAGCAGCGCGAAGTCGGACGGGTCGGTTCGTAGCGCACCGTCTCGGGCTTGGGTGCCTGAAGGGACAGTGTCAGTCCCAGCACGCTCAGCAGGGCGAGAACCATCAGCATCAGCTTTCGTGTGTGAACCATTGTTTGGCTACTTGGTGTCGGAGGTGAGCGCCAGCTGCTCCTTGTCGAGCACTTCAAAGATCGGCCAGGTGTCGAAGCGCACGCGCGCCGCACGGCGGCTCTGCTCGACGGGCACCTGGAACTCCTTAGCGAGACGCTCCAGATTGGCCGGCAGCTTGAGCGGCGCGCTGCTTTCGACTCCATCCATCGCAAAGCGCATCATCAGCCGTCCGGTCTGTGCATCCAGCGTCGCCGTGAACACGCCCGGCAGCTTCGCCAGCGCCTTCTCGGCGCGCTTGGCGACGGCGGGATCGATCGGCGACGCCAGCGACCAGGAAAGTTCCTCCTCGACGAGCTTGCCCACATCGGCGCTGCCACCGAAGCCGGACATCAGCTTCTTGTAGCGTTCGGCGATGCTCTTGGCATCGAGCTTGCGGCCGACGTAGAAGAACTGCCGCGCGCCCAACGCGTTTTCATACCAGCGCAGGTCTCCGTCCATCCCGACGACGAAGTCGCGCTGCGTGAACCCGGGAACACCCGCGCCCGCGCCGCGCAGTCCGCCCTGATCCATCATGTCGCCTTGGAAGCAGGCGATCGAAAGCGGTGCCGCGGCCGAGCAGCCCTTGCGCAGGGCCGCCACGAGGTCCTTCTGGGTCACACCGACCGGGATCTCGACGCCGACAAAGTTCTTGCCGTTGCGCGCGCTGGTCGTCTGCGGCGCCGCGACGAGCTTGCACTCGACTTCCTTGGTAGAGAGCGCGATCAGCGCCTTCTGCATCGGCTCGGCCTTGAGCTCGCCGTCGAGGCTGAAGAACAGCACGCGACTGGCGGGACGCACCGCCGGGTAGGGAACCTCCTCCTGCGCAGCCGGAGGCTGGGCAGGGGGTGCGGGGGGCTCCTGCGCGAGCAGCGGGCTCGAGAGCAGGAACAGGACCGGGATCAGGGGGCTTGTGCGCATGATTCCTCGCGGAAAACTCGATAGGCTTCTGGAGTCCACTCTACCCGATACCCGCGCCTGACTTCCTCATGGTCTTCACTGTCTACAATTCCCTGACCCGCCAGAAGGAATCCTTTCAGTCGCTGGAGGCTGGCACGGTGCGGATGTACAACTGCGGACCGACGGTGTACGGGCGCGCGCACATCGGAAACATGCGCGCCTACCTGTTCGCGGACACGCTGCGACGCTGGCTGGAGTACCGGGGCTACGCGGTTCAGCAGGTCATGAACATCACCGATGTCGGTCACATCCAGGCTGATGCGGACGAGGGTGAGGACAAGATCGAGGCTCAGGCCAAGAAGGAGAACAAGGATCCCTGGGCGATCAGCCGCGGCTGGACAGAGATCTTCTTTCAGGACCTTGAGGCGCTGGGCGTGCGACCGGCGATGATCTATCCCAAGGCCAGCGATCACATTCCCGAGATGCTGGAGATGATCGAGGGGCTGCTCGCCAAGGGCTACGCCTATCAGGTCGACGGGGATGTCTACTACGAGGTCGGACGCTTCCCGGCCTATGGCAGGCTCTCGGGCAACAAGGTCGAGGAACTCGACGCCGGCGCGCGCATCGAAGTGCGCGAGGAGAAGCGCCATCCGGCGGACTTCGCGCTGTGGAAGAGCGATCCTCGCCACCTGATGAAGTGGAAGAGCCGCTTCGGCGAGCACGGGTTCCCCGGCTGGCACATCGAATGCAGCGCCATGTCGCGCAAGCATCTGGGCAATCGCATCGATATCCACACCGGCGGCGAGGACAACATCTTCCCGCACCACGAGTGCGAGATCGCGCAGACCGAGGCCTTCACCGGCCAGCCCTTCGCGAACTTCTGGATGCACTGCAAGTTCCTGCAGGTCGACGGCGGCAAGATGTCGAAGAGCCTCGGCAACGTCTGGAACCTCGATGACATCCGCGCGCGCGGCTTCGACATCCGCGCGCTGCGCTACTGCCTCATCCGCGGCCACTACCGCGCGCCGCTCAATTTCACCTGGGAGATTCTCAAAGAAAGCGTCTCCGCGCTCTCCAACCTCGATGACCTCGTGGTGCGCCTGCGCAACGCCTCGCGCGGGATGGGGGCGAGCGCCAGTGCGGAGGACGGTCTGGAGGAGGTCAGCGACCTGATCGCCGAGTTCGAGTCCGGCATGGATGACGATCTCAACACGCCGCGAGCACTGGCGGCACTGTTCCAATTGCGCACGGCTGTCCTGGAAGGCCGTCTGGGTGTCAGTGCAGCCGCCGCCGCCCTGCAGTTCGTGCTCAAGGCCAACTCCGTGCTGGGTGTGATCCGGACCGAGGAGGCGAACCTCGCCGCCGAGGTCGAGGCGCTGATCGCGGCCCGTCAGGAAGCCCGCAAGCGCAAGGACTTCAAGGAGTCCGACCGCATCCGCGACACCCTGCTGGCGCAGGGCATCGTGCTCGAGGACACGCCGCAGGGCGTGGTCTGGAAGCAGAAGGGCTAAAGGCGCTTCAGGAGCTCGCCGGCCTGCGCCGCGGGATCCTGCGTGTCAATCGCGGTCTCGATCCGTCCCTCGGGCGAGATCACGTAGGTGAAGCGCCGCGGATAGCTCTCCTCGGCGTGATCGAGGGCCTTGTAGGCGATGCTCGTGGCCCGGGTCGTGTCGCACAGCAGCGGGAACTCGAAGCCGAATTTCTCTGCGAAGGCGCGGTTCTCCTCGACGCTGTCGCAGGAGATGCCGAGCACGAGCGCGCCCTTGGCTTCGTATTCGCGGATTCGATCACGGAACCCGCAGCCCTGCCGGGTTCAGCCGGGTGTGTCGGCCTTGGGATAGAACCACAGCACGACGCGCCGACCGCGCAGCTCGCCGAGGCGCACGCGCCTTCCCAGATGGTCGAGCAGGTCGAAGTCGGGCGCTGTTTCGCCGGCCCTGAGCATCGGGCGGCGGCCCTTGCGGAACAGCTCGCCGAAGATGTGCTTGAGCAGCTTCATTCCGCACCCGGGTTGATGCGCTTGTCGCGCTCGCGGGCCTCGCGAATGATGCGGTCGATGTCAGCAGCCTCTTCGGCGGAGGCGTCGTAGATCCAGCGCAGGCTGGGCAGGCGGCGCAGCTCAAGCACGCGGCCGATCTGGCGTTGGATGAAGCCGGAGGCGTGCTCCAGCATGTGGGCGACCTTGGTGCGATCAGAAGCCTCGCCCAGCACCGAATAGTGGATCTTCGCAATCGACAGGTCGGCGGTCAGCTCGACCTTGGTGATCGTGATGAAGCCTGCGCGGGGGTCATTGAGCTCGAACTGCAGGCAGTAGGCCGCGCGTTCGCGGATGCGTTCCTGCAGTCGGGCAATCGTGCGCGGATTCGCCATGCGGAGTGCCGCCGGAGGAGAGCGCTATTCGCGCTCGGCGCCGAGCGTGCGCTTCTTCTTGATGATGCGGTAGGCCTCCAGCACGTCGCCCACGGCGATGTCCTGGTAGTCGCGCACCGTGAGGCCGCAGTCGAAGCCCGCGCGGACTTCCTTGACATCGTCCTTCTCGCGGCGCAGCGAGCTGAGCGAGCCTTCGAAGACCTGCTCCTTGCCGCGGCGCACGCGGATCTTCGAGTCGCGGAAAACGGTGCCGTCGATGACGTGCGAGCCAGCGATGTTGCCGACCTTGGAGGACTTGAACAGCGCGCGCACTTCGACGTGGCCGGTGACCTCTTCGGCCATCTCGGGTGCGAGCATGCCTTCCATCAGCGCGCGCACGTCGTCGAGCAACTCGTAGATCACCTCGTAGTGACGGATCTCGACGCCTTCGCGCTCGGCCGCCACGCGACCCTTGTCGTTGACACTGCCGTGGAAGGCGATGATCGTCGCGCCGGTGGTGGAGGCGAGCAGCACGTCGGACTCGGTCACCGAACCAACGCCTGCCAGCACGACCTTGACCTCGACTTCGTCGTGCTTGAGCTCGGACAGGGCGCTCTTCAGCACCTCGACCGAACCCTGCACGTCGGCGCGCACGACCAGGTTGATCATGTGGCGCTTGGAGTCGGCCACCGCCTTGTGCAGCGACTCGGCCGTCACGGCGCGGCGCTCGACCAGCGTCATGGCGCGGTTCTTGCGCGTGCGCTCCTCGGCGACTTCCTTGGCGGTGGCGAGGTCCTCGACCACATAGAAGGTCTCGCCGACGCTCGGCAGTGCGGTGAGGCCCGACACTTCGATCGGCATGGAAGGCGGAGCCTCGGTGACGACCTGATTGCGGTCGTCGTGCATCGAGCGCACCTTGCCGTAACCTTCGCCAGCGAGGATGACGTCGCCGCGGCGCAGCGTGCCGTCCTGCACGAGCAGGTGAGCGACCACGCCCTTGCCCTCGCTGATCTCGGCTTCCAGCACGACGCCCTGCGCGGGGCCGTCGGGGTGGCAGCGCAGTTCGAGCACTTCGCTCTCGAGGAACACGCGCTCGAGCAGCTCTTCCACGCCCTGCTTCTTGAGAGCGGCGACCTTGAGGAAGGCGACCGTGCCGCCCCATTCTTCCGGCGTCAGCTCCAGACGCGCGAGCTGTTCCATCACGCGCTGCGGATTGGCCTCGGGCTTGTCCATCTTGGTGAGCGCCACGACGATCGGCACCTTGGCGGCGCGCGCGTGCGCCAGCGCCTCCTCGGTGGAGGGCATCACGCCGTCATCTGCGGCGACGACCAGCACGACGATGTCCACGGCCTTGGCACCGCGGGCGCGCATGGACGTGAACGCCGCGTGACCGGGCGTGTCGATGATCGTGAGGTGGTGGCCGAGCTTGGTGACGACCTGATAGGCGCCGACGTGCTGTGTGATGCCGCCTGCTTCGCCATCGGCAACGCGCGAGTTGCGGATCGTGTCGATCAGCGTCGTCTTGCCGTGGTCGACGTGGCCGAGGAACGCGACCGTAGGCGGACGCAGCTCCAGATGTTCGGTCTCGACGTCCGCGCGCTTCTTCTTGATCTCCTCGACGAGCTCCTGCTCGGCCTCGAGTTGGGTGCTGATGGTGAGCTCGACGCCGAATTCGTGGGCCAGCAGCGTCGCGGTGTCGTCATCAAGAACGCTGTTGATGTTCACCTTGAACAGATCCATGCCCAGGCGCTGGATCGCGATGGTGATGACTTCCTTGGACTTGACCGAGAGCGTCTCCGCCAGCTTCTTGACCGTGATCGGCGCCGAGATGGCGACCTTGCCGCCGGCGTAGGGCGACACAGATGAAGAGCGCTTCTGACGATCGGGAGTGGGCGCGCCGGCGCCGGGTGCACCGGCCGGCTGCGCGCCCCGCGTTGCGTTGCGACGCAGGAAGCGTGAGGACTGCGCTTCGCGCAGCTGTCCGGCGGTCATGGAGCCGCGCGTGCTGGGGGCTCCGCGAACCGGCGGCTTCTTCTTGTCGCCGCCCAGCGTGGGCTGGACGCTCAGGGTCACATCGTCGTTGGTGCGAAGGCGGCGCGATTCCGGGCGCTTCTGCGGCGGGGGAGTGCTCTTGAGCTTGGAGAGATCGATGAAGCCCAGCACCTTGCCGCCAGCCTTGCGGGCTTCCGGTGCGGGTGCTGTCGGCGCAGGTGCAGCCGGTGCAGCTGCAGCCGGTGCAGCTGCGGGAGCCACAGGCACCACAGGCGTTGCAGCGGCTGCGGGCGCGCTGACCTCGGCCGAGGCCGACATCGGAGCAGGGGCCGCGATGGTGGGCGGAGTGCTCGGCTGCGCCGCAGTCTCAGGTTGGCTCGCTGCGTGGGCAGCCGCTGTCGCGGTCGCCGGGCTCTCCTGGACGTGCGGAACATCGCTCGCAGCGGGGCTGAGGGGAGCGGAGGGCGCGGCTTCGCTCACGGCCACGACCACTTCCTCGATCGGGCTGGGGGTCGGCGGGGTCTGCTTCGCGGGGGCGGGAACCGGTTCGACCTCGGGAACGGCTGCGGGCTGGGCCGGCTGGGCAGTCGGGGCCTGGGCCGAGGGAGTCTGCGAAGCAGCGGCTTCGGGCTCCGCGACGGCGGGCTCGGCCGTCTCTGCAGTTGCTGCGCCGTCGACTCCCGCCACCTCGCCCAGGGGCTTCTTCTTTTTCTTCTTCAGCACGAGTCCGCCGGCGCCTTCAGCGGCCTCCTCGTTGCCACGAACCTGCACGCGCGTGCGTCCCTCGGCCTCCAGCATGCCTTCGATCTGGAGCACGAGGAAATCGTCCAAGGCCGCCATGTGGCCCTTGATCTGGGTCATCCCGCGGTCACGCAGGTGCTTGGCCAGATCCTGACCGGTCATGCCGTATTCCTTGGCGATGTCGTAGACGCGCTTCTTGGTGCTCAAGTGTTCGGGTGCCCTCTTGTTTGGAGAATCGAGTGCCGTCTTGGTTGCGGTTACTCGCGGTTGTCAGCGCCTTCGTCGGCAGCCTCGGCCAGCGACTCCTCGCCGGCACTCTGATCTTCGCCCGCGGCCTCGCCGCTGGCTTCGCTCTCGAACTCGGCGCGGGTCTTGATGTCGATCTCCCAGCCGCAAAGCTTGCTGGCGAGACGGACGTTCTGGCCCTTCTTGCCGATCGCCAGCGACTGCTGGTCGTCGTCGACGACAACCACCGCCGAGCGCGACTGGATGTCGGGATAGATGTTCTCCACGTTGATGGTCGCGGGCTTGAGACCGTTGAGGATCAGTTGTTCGAGCGAGTCGCTCCACTTGATGATGTCGATGCGCTCTCCGCGCAGCTCGTCGATCACGGCCTTGATGCGCGAGCCGCGCACGCCGACGCAGGCGCCGATCGCGTCGATCTTGGGATCCGCCGAGGAAACGGCCATCTTCGTGCGGTAGCCCGGCTCGCGGACCACGCGCTTGATTTCGATGATTCCGTCGGCGATTTCGGGCACTTCCAGCTCGAACAGGCGGCGCACGAGGTCGGGGTGCGTGCGGCTGACGAGGATGCGCACCTTGGAGCCGTCCTTGCGGACTTCGACGATGATCACGCGGATGCGGTCTCCGACGTTGAACGTCTCGCCGCGCACGCGGTCTTCCTTGCCGAGGTAGGCCTCGACCTTGCCCATGTTGACGACCTGATAGTCGCCCTCGAAGCGCTGGATCGTGCCGTTGACAAGCTGGCCGACGCGCGCCTCATATTCCTCGAAGAGGACATCGCGCTCCGCCTCGCGCAGCCGCTGCAGAAGACCTTGCTTGACCGCCTGCGCGGCGATGCGGCCGAGTTCCTGCATGTCGAACTCGTACTCTTCCTCGGCGTCTTCCATGGAGATCGCGCCGCTCTTGCGGTCGATCTTCACGAGCAGGTCCTCGCCGACGCCCAGACGCTTGCGCACCCCTTGGGCGAGAGCATCCTCCAGCGCGCGGAAGATCACTTCCTTGGGGATGTCCTTCTCGCGGTGGAGGACATCAACCATCCTGAGGACTTCGTCGGGGTTCATGGGCAGGGTCCGCCACCCCCTTTCGAGGGCGGTGGAGGCTTGTGGCGGTGGTGGTGAGGGCGGTTAGGATACGCAAGGAAGCGGGTCTCCCCGCTTCCCCACGCGATCGGTGAACTGGGCCCGGTTCGTGAAAAACCGGGGCGAGACATTGTGAACCTGAAGGCCATCGGAGTCAACCTTGGGCTGGTGTTGCTGGCTGCGCCTGCGCTTGGGCAGGGGAGCTCGCATGGTTCGCGTCTGTACTGGCAGGAACTCGCCGACCGCTGGCAGCCCGAGGCGTTGGAGCAATTGGAAAGGGGCTTGGAACTCGCTGCCTTTCAGGATGTTGCATTTGTGGCGGCGCGGGTTGCCGAGCGCGGGGGAGCCCGCGGACGGGTGCTGGAGCGCCTCGCTGCGGGTCCGCAGGCCATCGGGACCGCGGCCTACAGCGAGCTGCTCGCCCAGGCCGGACGGGCCTTGGCCGAAGATCCCCTGACGCTCGCGACCCCCCGCCAGCGGGCAGAGCTGCTCGGTCGGCTGCGCGCGGCCGATCCGCGCATTGCCGCAGCGGCGCAGCGGGCCCTCGCCGGCCTGTTTGCCCGCCTGCGGGCGCTGGGGGACTGGACACGCATGGAGTCGCTGGCCGCTGCACTGCAGCGCGAGGGGCTGCGGCATGAGCCGCAATTGTGGGCCTGGCGGATGGTTGCCGCTCTGGAAGGCAGCGCGCAGAACACCCCGGCAGAGACCCTCGCGCAGGCTTGGCTGGCTTGCGAGCCCCGCTCGGTGAGCGCCGCTCAGGCGGCAGCGGCCGCCGCCTGTGTGCGCGGAGAATGGACTCTTGCTCGACAACGACTGGCACCGGCTGTCGCAGCCACGCCCGCCGAGCGACTGGAGCTTGCGCTGGCGCGCGTGGCCCTCGCAGCACCCGGAGAGGAACGGCGCGCGCGAGCTCTGGAGCTTCGACGCTGCGTCTGGTCCCTGCGCGCGCAAGGCCTTGCAGCCGGCTGGGAGCTGCTGCTGGACGGCGATACGGGCCTGATCGGCATGCTCTCCATGGCGCGCGAACGCGAGGGCTGGATGCGCAGCGATCAGCTGGAGTGGCTCAGCGCGCTGGCACGGGAACTGGGCGCCGTCTTTCCGCGCACGCTGCCGGGCTTTGCGGGCGCCGAGAGCGTGCCGCTCGAACCCGGGGAGCTTGTGCATCTCGAGCGGATGCTCGAGCAGCAGCAGCTGGAACTGCAGCGCGAAAATGCGCGCCTGCTCGATGCCACGTTGCGCGAACTCGATCCGCTCGGGCCGCCTCCGGAGGATGAGCTGGCCTGGATGGATGGCGTCAGCACGCTGACACGGCTGGAGACGGAGCTGTCGCAGGTGCGCTCCGGCGTGCCCGCCGCCGCGCTGGAGCGGCAGTGGCCCAGCACGCTGGCGCTGACCTTGGCCGCGGAGTGGTGGAGCGAGCACCAACCGGAGCGCGCCCGCGCGCTGCTCGATGCGCTCGAAGCCGATCTGGACCGCGACCCGGCCTCTTTCCGCTGGCTGTGGGGCGTGGAGTTCCGCGCGGAGCTTGAGCGACTGCGCGGTTCGGGCCGCGGCGATTCGGGCGAGCCGGAGGCAGCCGAAGCGGAGCTCCTGCGCGCCATCGAGCGCCTTGAGGCGCTGCAGCGCGAACTGCTCTCGCGCGGCGCGCCAGCGACGATCTGCGTCCG
>Ga0209668_10000245_pt1 | contig 23061 bp, 25 predicted proteins | sample FrelakmetPLP11PL_FD_187150 | JGI IMG/M metagenome (GOLD analysis project Ga0209668, IMG submission 187150) | Freshwater lake sediment microbial communities from the University of Notre Dame, USA, for methane emissions studies - PLP11 PL (SPAdes)... | ecosystem: Environmental > Aquatic >...
TGTTGTTCTATATAATACCATAAATATTGTCCCCACCTATCCTTTTCTATCATATTTCCCAATCCAATTGTATCAATCCCATAATCCCAATAATATCCCATCTTTCTCATAATCCCAATAATATCCCATCTTTCCCATTGTTCCCATAATATCCCATCTTTCCCATTGTTCCCATTCTTTGCATTTCCTCCCTTTTGCTCCATCCCATCATTTTGAGCGAGGATTTGATTGGCTCCATCTTTCGCGGTTCCATCTTATTGGTCGAGAAAATATTATTTTTTTTATGATTTTATTTTCGAATTATATTTTGATGGAACTGAAACGCACATTTGTTTTATTATTTTCGACCTAAACATTAGATAATATAAATAATCAGAAATGGATAACGTACTAAGCCCCCGCAAGATAAGAGTGATTCGCGCCAGACCGAATGAACAGACTGTTAATATATTGCGCAGGTACGTAGCAACCAAGAATATCCCGCACGCGAGAGATATGAGAAAGAAAGATCTATGCGATGTGATCAATAATATGAAAAAGACTAAGGGGCAACTAGTAGCATCTCGAGAGGGACGCGATCTAAATGTCACTGCCAGAGAATCAAAAATATCAGTCATTAAGCGGATGTCAACCAATCGGATCAAGCGACGCCGTGAGTTTGTTGATCTCGAGCGAGGAGGCTATCCAGTGCCAGTCGTCTGGAAATATCACGATTTCGTATATATCAAGAAATATCGCATTTCATGGGCAAGGCATAACGAGGGCAACATCGAAGGTATGTATAATGTACTGACGAGATGGCTAAGAGAGAATCAACGCGAACGACTGCGATATGTCGTTTTTTTCATTTACAATGCCAACGCAAATAATCGATTGCCACACCGATATATCACGGTGCAGGCTGGAAATCTTGACCTCAGAACATTGGCTAGTTTCACAGAGTCAGTTGAGGCACTTAACGAGGCAGATGATAACGCGGTGGGCTCTGACATAGTGCATACTGCAAACGAGCGTATTGATTTTGGAAAGTTCGACGTGTCGACAACTCCCCGCGTCAATCTCGCAGGGAAAGGCATGTCTATTTACAAGTCATTGGGAATCAATGGCGGGCGCAACGGAACATGTACCGTAAAATGCCTGAAGCACATTTTGGACGTCGACTATGAAAAGAAAGATTGCGAGGATCTTGAGAAGCTTAAGGCCATTTGCCTCAAAGAGAACATCGACTTGTTGTTATCGACAATCAAAGCGGACGAACAGTTATTCGTCGAGGATGATACCAAGCTATTGAAGGTACCAGACGTGAAACACCCACGGCGTAAAATCATGCTCTACCCTATGAACATTCAGAATATCGAGAAAATATATATCGTCAAACATGAAGAGCCAGCCGGCACAATCCTTGTTGACTTTGAGAACAAGCACGCCGACATTATCGAGAATAACGACGTACAGTTTAATAACGTGTATTTCGCTGGCGAGAAACTGTATATTGTCAATGGCAATGAATATGAGGAAATCGAGAAATACACAATCAGGAATATCAAAATGGAGAACACCCGAATCACATGTGGAGCTAACTCGAGAGAAAAGGATGAAAATGGCAATGAGAAGGAGGAAAACCCTAACAATCTCAGAGAAAGGGCAGACGTGGAAAAGAGCCTATTTAACTACAATTCCTCCTATGGGGGAATCAGGATAAACAGAATCTTGAAAAAGGGGCAGAAGACGCAAGCGTCAGAAAAGGCACTCGAAAAGCCGGTCGAAGTCAAAAAGGCATATGTGTTTATTGACTTAGAAACGGTATGTGACTTTTCGAATGAGGACGTTGTTATCCCTATTTCTATGCAACTCACACATGTGATTGTTGGGAACCATATCAAGAATGGCAACAGCCTAGAGAACAAAGAATGGCTACACTCGATCAGAACCATGAAAGGAAGAACAAGCGAAGACGTAAAAATCTACCATGGCACTGATTGCGTTAAGCATCTTGCCAATTTACTGACAGAAGGACAAAGCCACAAGAGCATCGAGATTACCATGGTAACGTATAATGGCGCTCGATTCGATCATTACATTCTGTATCGTGAATTATCGCGATATATGCATGGCGAGGTACATAGCGAATTCTTTGTACGTAACGAGTTATTGAGCTTTCAGGTTGGTGTACACAAGGTGTTCGACTTATGCAAGCATACGAATATGCCACTAAAAGACGCGTGCGCAGGTTATGGAATCGACGCGATGAAAGGCGAGATTAGCTTTTCGGCGATTCAAGCCAAATACGATGAACTAGAATATGATGACTTTTTGGACTATCTGGCGAACGACAAACAATTCAATGAATATTCGAAAAATGACGTTGTATGTCTTAGCCGACTCATGGGTGCATATCTCGAGAACTTATGTATTCTCGGTAATGATGGCGCAGGAGATGGCATTTTTTGCGAGTTCGTCAATAACATTTTCACCACGCCGACATATGGAGGTATGGTTAACAGAGTGTTCAACAGTGGCGTCAAGAAAAATAAAATTATTTTGCCACTTATCGAGGATAAACAGATATTCGACGATCTCAGAGATTCACGCACTGGTGGCCGTGTACAGCTGTTTAACAAGCCGTGCAAGATCGAGGAAAAGATTGTTTCATTGGATGTAAGTGGAGCATATGCCTTTATTATGGCAGTGGCCAAAACATGGTATGGATGCGGAGAAATAGTAAATGTCGACAAGTATGAGGATATGCCAAAAAAGAAAATCGGTTTTTTCTACTGCTCGGACATCGACCAATCGAATCGGCGGGTAAAGATTGTACCGCACAAGAGCAAACTGGGCAATGATTGGAAAAGCAAAAAGCCTATCGAAAAACGGATGCTCTTGTCGACTGTGAAGATCGATGACATGAAAAAGGCCAATTGTGTGTTATCAATTCACAACGGGTTCTATTTCACGGATCGCGTAAAGGGGTGTGTACTGTTCGAGTTCATCCTGAAACTATTGAAAGAGAAATCAGAGCAGGACATCCTGAATGAGATGAAAGATGAGAAATATAACCCAGCGATCAGGCAAATGATCAAGAGTTTTATGTTGGTAATGAGCGGAAAGCTCGCAGAGGGTTTGTATCTCAACAAGACATGCATCGTATCAAACGAGGAGTTCAAGGAAATGGACAAACTGGGAAACATCTCCCTACTTGATACTATCGACACACGGGCAGTTATCGATGTTCCAGTTGATGTGGGAAAAGCGCTAAAGAGCTCAAAGCCCATATACTTGTCGACATTGATTTATGATTATTCGCACCGATATATGAATCGCATGTATGGCATGTTCAAGTACCGCGAGCTGATCGCGACATCAACAGATTCATTGAAAATCAGACATAGCGATTTTTTGAAAGTGCAGGAGAAACTGCTAGCAACACCACTGCCACATTGGCCAGAGGTAGAGAAATATGACCCACGATATAAAACGGCGAAAATGCTATCTCTCAGTAATCGTGATAAGGTTGTGGGTTCATTCATCGATGAGTACGCGGACAAGGATTATAAATATGGGTTGTTTTTCAAAAAGGGCATATATTGCCTATTCGGTGAAAAGGACAAGAACATCACATATTCGGGTCTGAACCTCAAAAATGTCCCAATCGAGAACACTGAGGATTTCAAGAATATGACATCGGATGATCTCTATGAATACTACCATACGCACAAGACAATCGGGGATGATCCCGAGACATTTTTCAATAAGTATTTCGAAACACGAGAGGCGCATATTCTATGTCAGCACATCACAAGACAGAAAAAGACGGTATCGTTACATATTCAAACGATGACCAAAACAATCACATATTAATGCGCCACCCACGCCGATGACAATATAACATTTAATATTAATGGAATTAATATTAAAATTCGGTAACACGACATACGATGACATTGACTATGGGGTTCCTACCCGTGCAATAGTGAAACCACAGCGAGCCCCACCATCATATTATTCGGTCAAGCAGGCCTTACGAGAAATACGAATCAGTAATGTCGGACGTACAAGGCATTGTTACTACAAGATATGCGCGTGTGGTTCGTCATATATCAACTACTGCGAGCGTGCACATCTCAAGACGAAAAAACATAATAGATACGTCAACATAAAGACACAGCAATCTAAGTAGGCAAATGGACGATCACCAGAAATGTGGACAATGTCGAAAGACGCAACATAAGTGCCAATTCATCCAGATCATAAAATGGATGGATTATTTCACAATGGAAATTAAGTATCATTACAAGGAACTACTGACATGTACATCATGCCGTGATATCATAAAACGAAAGAACCTTTTACGTATTCGTTCTGCTGGGATCGCCGAACCCTGATAATCTTCGGTTTAACCTCCTTACGCTTTTTTGGTTTCGGCACATACTCTTTTTTGGTTTCGATGATCTGAGCCACTTTTTCAGTTGATGGCAACATGGGAGGTTTCAACGAATCGCCAGCCCCATCAGGTATATCGAGAGGAGCAACCGGCACATATTGTTTATCATTAGTCGCATTTATGATAACCAGAGCAAGAGGTAGCTTTTTGATCTTGACTTTCTTTTCACCCTCTTTTTGCTCGCTTTCCCATTTCTGGTCGATGCGAATGATACGGGCACCCATCATTTTGAGAATCTCATTATGTTTTGCATACTTAGGTTTGTCCTTGTTGACATGTTCACCATACACGAGTGCGACTATCTGGCCATTAGGTTCCAACAACTGATGAGCACGAAACACGAAATCAAGATCGATGCGATTGTATGTATTGCCGTACTTTTGATAGCGTAGATTGAAAGGGGGGTTCATGAATATCATGTCATACCTCAGATCGGTCGTATAGTCAAAGAAATCGGCAGTGCTCGAAATGCTCACATATGTTGTTGCGGAGAAATGCTTTTCCAACGTCGCCCTGTTATCGGGTGAAAACTCAACCAGATCATACTTTCCAATGTTGATGTTATTGTCGACACATGCACGGAGAACGGGCGCCACGATTCCACCCTCTCCCGCTGTAGGTTCGAGTAGATTGACACTTTTGCCCGCATATTTCGATAAGTCAGATTCCGTGATCATTCGGATGACAAGGTCAGCGGGTGTGAAATATTCCTGTAGCTTACCTTCGATCTGCTTTTCCTTTTTCCGCGTCATCTTTTCGGAAAGCCTAGTCATCACCTTGTCGAACTTAACGCTATCGGCCTTGTTGTAGTTCAGTGCGAGCAGTGAATTAGTTGTCTTGTCGAGTGGATTCTTCCTTATGGTATTGATGATAGCCCATATTTCTCCCTGTACCAATGGCCTCTTAACGTGATAGTTCATATCAACAATCTCATCGATAATCTGCGTTTGTGTTTTGTCGATGTCGAGCTGTTCGAGCTGTTTGATTTGAGTGTCGAGATCCTTGATAAACTCAAGAATGATCTGTTGCTTTGCATTGGCCAAAATGTATAAATACAGCTCGATGGATGGGAATCCATATTTAAGGTTTTTTGCGACATCGGCCACTGCATTCTGGGCAACATATCGTTTTCCTTTTTCGTTCCAGTATGCCTTTTTAGCCTCCGCAATCTCCTTTTTGATTGTCTCACGCAACTCGTCCGTTTTATCCTGACCACTATATTTTTGACGTATGAGCCCAACAATTTCCCTGATATCGTTTTCACTTTGGAACTTTGCATTTGTGGCGCCCTCATCCCCAATTATGTCTAACATTGCGTCGTACTGATATTTGCCTGTCATGGATTCAATCGATTTATTGAGTTTCTTGAGGTCTACCTTTGACTGCATGATGTGATCCATATCCTCTCGAAAGTTATGTCCGAGCGAGTACTGAGTCCGTTTTTTGAGGGATTCATTGAGTTTTTCAACGAACAGCTTTTCTGATTTCTCGCCCTCTCCCTGCTTGATGAATAGCATCCGGTACACATTCACATTCGGCCGAACCTTTTGACCCTGAACCCAATGTGACTTGAACCGAATGGCGCGAGCGATGATTTGTTCGTTTGTGGCCTCATTCCAGCATCCATCGAGCAAAAATAAGTTACTAGTCCATACAGTATCGACGCCCTCAGATCCGGCCTTACTAATAATAAGTATGCGTGGCAGTTCAGCATTACGCCTTTTTGGGTCGATCGAGCTGTCACTGTATGAGTTGTACAACACACGCGAATCCATCTTCTCGCCGGTGTTTTGCTGTCCAGTGATTACCGCACACTTAATGCCGAGTGTTTCGAATGCCTTTTTGAGCTGTGTGACCCCGCTATTGATGAACCCACTGTATACGATGCTTTTGTCATAGATGATTTCATCATGGGGTACATTCGGATTATCTTTTCTTTTTTGATCATCTTGGCGTGCGATCATCTCGATCACAAAGCGTATTTTGGGATTCATTCCATCGATTTTAAATTTATTCGATGCCATACGGGATGCAAGGTGAAAGGCAGTTCCATATTTCGAACTCAGCTTCGAATGCACAGTTTGATGCTTAGTAGCCGATTCCTCGGTCGGATATACGGGAACCAATTGGTCAGTGTATGTGGGGAAAAACTCGTTATCAGATGGATTGAAATAGTGCGACACCTTGTAGCGGAAATAGTCATTACGGACATTCTTGTCGACAATCATTTTATAGAAATCATCTTTCTCATGCGGAACAGTCTTATGGTTGATCATGGTGATCAGGTTTTCGATATCATACAGTTCATTGACAAAAGCTGTACCGGTCAACAACAATACCTTATGTGCTGGTTCAGTCCAATTATTCAGTATCTTGTGCACCCGTGCGCCACTCGTTACGGTGTCTGGCTCACCTTTCCCATTTTCTCGCATTGTCATTTTAGTACGAAAGTTATGTGCCTCATCGATAATCACGAGCGAGTTTTTGGCATCTTTTGGGTTCATCCGGATCAGCTTATCGTGTGTCGTGAATACATACCTATTATCGCGAACATCCAATCCGAACTGAACAAGGGATGAGGCGAAATTATCCAAGAGGGCAGGGGGTGACGCAATGTAAACCTTGTTAAAGGGGTACACCATGAGGTAGAAATTAGCAGTAGCAACCGCAGTAAGTGTTTTGCCCGTACCGACACCATGGAACATAATGGCACCAGCTACCTGATTATATACGAAATGATTCATAAATCTCACTTGGTGCGGGCTCAGATTGATCTGGATGATCTTTTTGGTTTTCATATTCACACCCGTGTTGCCCTTGATTTTCTGATGGATTGTTAGCCGTTTCTGATATTCTTGTTGCTCCTGTGCAGTGTATGCTTTTGTGTTAGCCAGCCCAATGAGAATGTCAGCCTCTTCCTTTGATATGGATCCCTTTTTCAACTGCTCATATATTTGTGCAATATGTGACGCATTTATCGATATCTTTTTCCTCACATCCCCGTCACGATAATATGTAACCTTTTGAATGTCCGATGGCTTGAATGTGCCTAAGTATCCATCTGAGAACAACCCGAACAGTCCCTTGATATCCATGTTGCTAAGGGATGATAGGTAACGGGTGCGAATGTCTTTTAATGAAATGTCACGCTCTGCCATACGTTCACGGATCAATCGCATGAATCCAGCTTTTGTCCGCTTGAATCGCTTGATGTAAGAATCATATACCTGTGCATTATCGAGATGATTGATTGCCAAATATGCATTTTCATTAAGTACCACATTGAAATCGTGCGCAAGATCCCGATCGGCCTGCTCTTTCTTCTCTTGCTCTTTTTTGGCCATCTCCATCACCCCTTTATACAATTGACTGAACGCCATTTTATATCAGAGAGTCATATTAATTTTCTTTACGATGAGTTGGTGCGGGTACATATATGCCAACAATGCAACTAATGAATGCAAAGTAGACATCCTTGTTAGGTACATCCCGTATGACCTGCACAAGCGAAAAACCCAATACTATGAATGAAACACTAAGCTGTGTTACATATTTCATTAAATTCGAATCAGTTGTACGACTAGTGCAACAACTATGCCATTCTTCATTTTTCTCCTCCATTATCTATGGTGAGTATTATTTTCTTGTTCTGCTCATGTTCATCGATCCACTTTTTCAGTCTTTCCTGATATTCCTCGATGGTCTCATCCATGTCGATTATAACAATAGCATGTTAATTATTTTCCGCTCATCTTCCTTCTTTTCCGAATCTTCATTGTCACATGCGACTGGTTTGATGTCAGTGATATATGTCCATGCTAGCCACCCAATATTGCCAACAAACTGGGGCGCTGGGTTTTCCTTGTCCTCCCAATCGGATGTAACCAATACTTGAAACAGTCGGAATGATTCGGCCACACTATCACCCTTTACACAGTAGAGGTTATTGGGCTTGAGCAAATCAGGGTTTTCATATTCTTCACGCGTGCAAACTGCGATATTCTTGAGTGTAAGCCATCGAGCGAGATAAATCCATTGGTCGCTAACCTGTTCGCATGATAACACATATTCAACTCTTGGTTCGTTGATCGGGAGCAGTACGAGGACAGCGGTCATTATATATGGGTCGGTTAAAATATTTTCGTTAGCGTTCCGTAGTTGCTTGATATGGTATTCAGTGCGCTGGCTGTGCTCCATTGTACTGTAAAGTCGAGTGTGTTAGGCAATGCGTTATTAATCGCGTTGGTGCCTTGGTTGTTGAATCCGGCGGTGTTATTATTGGCATCAGTGTAGCTGAATGAAAAATTGGTTATGATATTACCCGCGTAATATGTGAACTGGCATTCGATGTTCCAACCCCTAATTGTGTTGACGTTTGATAATGTTAAAATGCCCGAATCGAACAGAACCCCTGAGTTTCGCAATCGGAACCGAATGAGCTGGCCATTGGACGAATCACGAAACACACCGCCCATTTTGTACAAAAAGCTGTATCCATCTTGGAAATAGCCAGCTGGTACAGTCATACTACCTACCCCAGTGCCTATTAACGATGTTTCCACATTTGTGCTTGCTACTGTCTTTATGGATGTCTGACTAAATAATCCATATATCTGTGGGGTTTGCCATGATGTTACACCAACGCCACTGGTTGTTAGTACCTGTGAGGCTGTGCCATCAAGTATAGGTAATGTATAGGCGTTGTTGACCGTAACCCCCAATGCATCGATTCTGAGTTTTTCATTAAATGCATCATCATACAATCGGTTGGTTGTCTGATCGATTACTTGCCGTGTAGTACGAGCGCTACCATTAAACAGACTAGTGGTTATGGTTGGTGGTGATAGTGCCAACTCAATCGCTGATGTCGCACCAGCCCCAATTATGGCAAGGTTACCTAGACCCGCGTCGATAAGCCCATTATTCGCACCTAGTGACCCTATCGCGAATCGCCCATCATCATTCAGATCAACAAAAGACGCTTGAGGCCCGGTTAATATTGATTTGGTGTTTAGCTTGGTGCTGTTAGTATCGACTACAATGCGCGCGACCGCTCCATTATTCTGGATAACTTGATATTGATCGGGTGTATATATTGATATGGTGTTTTGGGATGGCCCGGTTGATGCTCCCATATATGTGGTTGTTGCCTCGCTCAACCCATCACTAACAGCTGATAACTGTAATGCTGAAACGCCACATGACATTTTACTTTTAACACTATCGATTACAAGCCTATCAACTGAATCCGTGATTAATTTGATCTGCGATGTACCATTTGCGATTTGAGTAGTATCCGTAGTAATATTGCAACTAGCCAAAGCATTGACACCGCCACAATTATTTATCGTTGCCTGATTGATGTTGTAGTTACCATAGCTGATTATTCCATTTTGCCCAGCTCCAACCTCCTCGCACTGGATCGACACTGTTCCGCTGTCATTCTGGATTAGATTGTTGAATAGTGCACGCCAAGCACATACATCTGTTATTGTCACGCCAATGGGAGGATTTACAGCCGACACTTCATTAATTGGGTTGGTGTTGGTATTCAGTGTTAGCTGTGCAAGTACCCCGAACAGATTGTTACCATTGATCCCCGCATTATAGGGCAACCAATCCAATCCATTGAAATTAACGAACAGTGGCGGTGTGACTTGTCGCATACCAAACCGATTGGTCAATTCATTGAAAGTGATAACAATATCAGCCACAACCGCATTAGCATCCATTACGCTCCGTATTCCAGATGACAACAATGTCAGGACATTATTAATTGAGAAAGTACCCGCCCCAATAACAACGAGAACCGGATATGTTTGGATCTGACCCCGAATGTTGAACTGAACACGTGTATCGGTTGGAAACTCCATAAGTGTCCCAGTTCCACTGGTTAACACATGATCGGGTGGTGGCTTATTCTGTGGCAAGGTGTAGTTAGTCAATATAGCCGAATCCCCTTGTGACAATGTGTTTACGACCAACGAATTCACGAATGGAGGAATAGTAACAGCTGGCAGATCGACCCATGAGGCCTCATTTGCCAGTGTCATTGCGATCACCTGCCCAATATCTCCCTTTCCATATGGCAGTACATAATTATCTCCGATGTCCTCAGATCCAATATTCACAGTACCCCTGACATTTATGAGGGATGCCTCTGATGCTGGGAGAAATGGCTGTGTGATTGTAACCTGTGATGCACTGATCTTTTTGCCCGTCAGATCATCATAAATGGGAATCTGCCCAACCTCAGAAAGACCGACACCACTGACCAATGGTTCGACTGCATTATCTATTTTTTGAATAACAAAGGCCTCGATTGCCGGATTGATACCTTGTATGTTCCCAAACTTGGTTACGTACACAGGGGTTGCCATTATAATATGTCGGCAGAAATATATTATCATCAGCATGAAAATATATTCAGATTAATGTGGGCATTTGCCGGATGCGAATAATTTACATATCCCATACCGATGTTCAAGTATCAAATATGTCAGACTACGTAGCCCGCAATCGTTTTGCTTTTCTCCTTGCTCGCGTTTTAGGTTCACGTCGATAACCCGATATCCCTGTGCTACATGTGAATGGAAAAACTCTTTCAATACATTCACACTATGACGTCCAAAACTATCATAAACGTACAACGTCTTCCCCTTTTTATAAATGCCAATCCAATGTGTTCCGGGCTGTCCTTGGTGGTCAGTGTTGATGATAGCATAGGAATCATTAGGTGCATTTGCTGGGTACAGGTCGTATGGATAGACACCGATAAACTGTTCGCCTAGGTACTTTTTGGATATATTCTTTAACGTGTGATCATCCAACTCATCACTACCATATGCCTTACGTAGCAAATCCAATATCTGCTTTCCTTGATTATGTATTTCCTCCCTCATTATATTGTTATGAGGGGGGGAAATTATTTATCGCATGCGTCGACGAGCACGACGCCGACGGCCATAACCAAGTGTGCGAGCCACTACAGTCGGTGCACGCAGTCCGGGGAATGCAGTTGATGCGATGCCCCCAATAGTCGACAATAGTCGCGTTTTCCTCAAAAACTTGTTAGCGCCTCGGAGGAAATCCATAAATCCCCGACCCCTCATTCGCCTACCTCCTCGCATGGTTGCTGATTGTGGAAAATAATTTTGTCCGAACATCTTTTATATTTATTTCCGATAATTATTTCTTAGTAGGCCATAGGTAGGTTTGTCAGACGTTGCATATGTCCGAGGCTACGCTGTCCGGCCAATCGGAGACCAGACCCAGCAAGACTGAGGCCACGACCTACACGGCGACGTCTTCGGCGATATCCACGTCCAGCCATAGATGATGTCATTGGTCGACGCAGTTGTGAAAGTACCCGCATGCTTCTGTTCCTGAAATTTCTGGCATTTGCTCGAAATAAGTGTGATCGATACATTGTTATATAGTGGCAGGGAATTATTTTAGGAGCGGGTAAGATCGAGGAGCACGTAGCAACAACTGACTACTATTTCCCTGTGGCCTCAACGCATTGTATGCACCCAATAGTGCCATCCCAGTCGATGCTACTTTTCCGACTGTCTGGGCGGATGGGATATATCGGCTTAGTCCAGTCGTTCGAGAGCTGGGGCGTGCAACCGAAACACGGGGTGCAACGGAAACACGGGATGCCGTTCCATATGGTGCCATCATTCTAATACTTCCACCGCGATAACGTCGAACACGTCGTCGACGGCCTGCACCGGATGATGTTGAAACGCGTGGCCTCAGTTTTCGTGATCTGGTTACGAATGACCTAACAAGAGCTCTCAATCGTCGTGTTTGCATGTTATATTAATATGACAATTTATTTTGTCGGTCGTATTAAACAAACCATTCATCCGCTTCTTCAGCATTAGGATCTTTCTCGCCTGCTTCATAACTTTCATGTAATTTTAATCTGGCCTGTAAATCTTGCTCATAATTCACATCACGATTATATTCTGATTTGATTTTAGCATGAGCCATGACAGCTGGTAGTCTAGAAATTAATCGATCTCTTTCTTCTTGTTTTTTACTCTCCGATACATGCTTCCAGTTGGCAGTCTTGAATATATCTGCCGTTTTTTTATCCGCCAAGAATTCGTTTGTTGCTTTTGTTGCCAGTTTCTCCGCGTCAGACATTTTTCCCATTTTATCGATGAAATGATCCGCATCCAAATCTGTGGTAAGAATTTGTTTTATCCTATTTTTCTCCGCCTCTCTATCCTTAGCTTTCATTTCCCATACGGATATTCTCTCAGGATTGAGTGTTGCACGGCTTATTGGTTTATAATCGCCCTCATCTGTTCCAGTGGATTTCCCTAGCCTCGCCATCTTGTCTGCCAATTCACTGCTAATTGGTGATGCGGGTGTTGTTTTTTTCGGTGCATCAACTACCGCTTCCGACTTTGGCGTTTTTTTCAATTTACTTGCACCCTCCGACAATAATCTCAACATTTCTGCTTTTTCATCGGGTTTTGCATCGGGTTTTACATCGGGTTTTTCACCGGATAAAAGTTTTTTTCCTGCTTCCGTTTCCTTTAACTTTTTTCCCGATGTTATGGAACTCAAAAGATCTCCACGACCACTAGGTGGAATATTCTTTCCGCTCGATCCAATTGGTACTATTCCAGTTGGTGCTTTTGGTGCAGGTGGTGCAGATGGTGCGGATGGTGCAGGTGGTGCAGATGGTGGCGGTGGTGCTGATGGGGGTGGTGGTGCTGATGGTGGCGCGGATAATGGTACGTCTGGTGGTGCATCTGGTGGTGCATCTGGTGGTGCATCTGGTGGTGCTCCGTAACTGATCCTAGTACGGGGTCGGATGATGCTCCTAGCAAAGTCAGCCAACTCATCTGGTGATAGAGGAGCTGATACATCGGGGTCAGCCTTTTTCTCCTCTGGTACAGATGCGCCTATTGGTACACGTGGCCTACCTTGTGCATCAGTCAGGATTTGTCTAAATGTTCGTCCATAATAGACAGTCCACGCGACACTTTGTTTTAGTTTTTCGATCTCATCATTAATCCCTTTCAAGTTAATAGCTTGTGCTCCAACCGCTTGAGCACCAACAGCTGAACGTGGCAATGGTAATGGCTGATATCTCGATGCTCTAGGAATAGCTCCTCCAACCATTTCTTTCCGTGCACGCGATTTACCACTTCCAACCATCCGAGCGCCCACACCTGCACCAATTTGTACATTTTGCGCTAACATCACATCAGACACATCACTAAATTCCAAGTTACTCCATGCTAATTCATTCGTGATTACTCGCAGTTGTTTTATGATATTTCCGATTTCTACATTTGGATCACCAACTGGTGCAGGAGCTGGAGCAAGTACAGGTGCGGGTGCTGGTGCAGGAGCTGGAGCAAGTACAGGTGCGGGTGCTGGAGCTGGAGCAGGTGCGGGTGCTGGTGCTGGAGCAGGTGCTGGTACCAATCCACCTGGTGGTAAATAGGCTGGTCTTCTGGGTATTGCCCCACCATATATTTTGCGATTTAATCCAGTACTACGTCTTTCCTTCTTGCATGATGACATTGATTTAATATTATCATGGAAATAAAAATAGAACTATCGGTTCACAGTGACGACCTGAGTGATATATCCGTTCTCATATTGGATCTCGGCCTGTCTGCTATATGTGGCAACCAAAAACAGCTGATCACTTGGATCGATGTTGGAATTGTATGAGATCTGTACATTCACATAACTCGATGTGTCATTCTTGTCCTTAGTCCAGTCGAAAAAGTACATGCCACCATGATCGATATATGCATCATGGCTTTCAGAACCCCCAGCATCATCAGACATACCAGCATATTGATTGGTCTGATACCAACGTTGGATATTGTAGTTGACTCCTTCCTGATTGATCGCGACTAGACCATTAACAGGTTGTGGCTGTGCATATCTCGATGTATAAAGTGTTTGTGTCTTTGTCACATTTCCATATGTAACCTGAATGGTACTAATGTTATTGGCACTATTATTATCCTCATTCTGTCCGTTGGGAGTCGCGCTGATAAATTTCGATGTCGGAAAGTCTGTTCGGTTTCCTGATTTCGCCGTCTGCAAAAATACAGTCAAGTACAATGTGCTGGGAGGAACAATAAAATCGACATTTACTGATGCACCAGCTCCTGTGCCTGTCAACGATTTGTTAAGCAGTGTCATTTCTTTCAACGAGAGCGGAATGATTCCAGAGGGAGACACATCGAGTTTTACCGTTGCAACGTATAGGTACACATTCGAGATAGTAAAGCGATAATCTGTTCCAGGTGCAAGGTTATAGATAGATTCTACCGCAGAACGCTCGAAATTGGAATTCGGGTTTAGGTCGAATCGCATATCTCCACCAAATAGGGGCGTGTTGATATCCCAGATTCCAAGGCTTGGGCGAAACACAGACTGGATGTTATTGAATCCACATTTTGCATCATTTTGACAGTTGCAACTCTCGAACGTAAGGCCAGCCACATCCGCATTCGAGGCATTAATTGGATTCACACGTACTGTAGTAGCTGTTAAAACAGAAATAACTTTTAGTAGCAATGTAGCACCTCCATTATCGAATTGCAGGGTATCATCAGGGGCAATTGCACTAGCAAGTGCATCAATAGCAGGAGCCCCAGCAAGAGTAAGTACACCTGTCGCAGCGACATACGCACCGGTCGTTGTAGTGACTGCTCCACCGGTAGCTCTATTAGGAACGACGACGCCTAACGCAGTCAACATAGGACGGAACAGAACAGAACCTGCTTTTCGCAGGCCATCCTCATGATAAATGCCATCGAGCGACACACGATTCAATCGGCGCGTAAAATCAGAATCTTCCATCGACAGTTTAGCCCCGACATTCTTCTGCCATGCGTGCGATTGATTAAGTCGCTGTTTCATAACACTCGATTGTCCAAGGTATTGGGTACACGATGAAAGATCTTGATTTCCTGCCCTGAAAAAAGCGTTATTGTACAAGTTAGATGCAAAATGATCAGAAAATGTGGTGTTGTCACTCAGATATGGCATTCTCCATATCGCAGGTGACAATGGTTCATTATCTGGAACAGCGAATGGTTTGTTCTCATTATCTGGATCTCCACCTGCCTTATCAAGGGGTTGTTTGCGTACAGCCATTTCGAGCTTTGCCTGCACCAAAAAGTAACTCATGCTAGGGATCCATGCATTCTTACCAGAAACACTAAAACTATACTCTTGAATGCCCTGACTAAAAGCATCACCAGCAACAGACCGTTTGCATGTGATTTGTTGCCAATTCAATTCCATCTCACCGCGTGAATTCATTTATATTACCAGAGCAAAATAAAATGATTCACTATTATATAAATAACGCTCGATGGCTTTGATAGAAAAAAAGATCTCGTATATCTTCAGCTCGGATCCCGCAAATGGTGCACAGGTTGTTTCGAATGATGGTTCGACGTTTAATGTTACCTTGAATTATCCTATATCCTTGCCACATTCAACGAAATATGCCACTTTGGAATTACACAGCGCTTCTATATGGTATGTCACACCCAATATAAGTGCCGATCTGAAAAACAACATATTCAGCTATTCAGATGGTGTAACGCTATATTCCTTTACGATTGACGATGGCTTATATAATTTCACCCAGCTAGTTGAGGCCATTGCACTCAAATCAGCTACCCAGTTACCCGCGCCAGTCAAGACATTCACACAGCTATTTAACTTTTTCCCCGATGACCCCACACAGAGAACGGCCATTCAGTTCGTCGATGCAACTGCATATATCAGTTGGGTGCCCAATGGTCTCAGCTCCATTTTTGGGTTCAATGTAGGAACAATTACCGGCCCGCAACCTGTCAATACTGTGGTATTTGGTGACACACAGGCCGAGTTCAATGTAGTCAATCAGTACTATATCAACACGAACCTTGTCAACACTGGTATCCCCCTTAACTCAAAAATGTCGAATGTATTGTCGGTTGTATACATTGACGTGCCCCCAGGTTCTCAAATCAATTATCAGCCTTTCATACCTCAAATCATTGACGCATCTGAGCTTATTGGGGCAAAGCGAACAAACTTTCGCTTTTGGCTCACAGATCAAAAGGGGCGCTATGTCGATACTGTTGGAGAGGTTTGGAGTTTCGTGTGCACGCTCCGTTATTGGATTCTAATGTGAAACCAATGTGAAAATACTTTTCCGCATGTAATATTATATGCCACTATTTAGAACTCCATATAATGTACCCGTTTTTCGTCGTGGTGTCATAGAACCTATTAAAGAGCTACCAAGCATAACACCCGATCCACAAATGATCATGAAAATCACAAACGATAAGAATGAATTGATTGACATGAAAAAGGGTTCAGGTCAATCTACTGTTAAAGAGGAAAAGGAACCCAAGGCCAAGAAAAAACGGCTCCCTGGCGAGAGGATGCTGAAAAAGTTGGTCAACCATAAAGATGATGACGCGGATGAGAAAAAGCTAAAACGCATCATTCGTGCCATCCGTAATACCGATGTTCCGACTAAGAACGAACTATTTTTTTAAGATCGCCATAATCTGCGCATCAATTGTGTCGATCTGCTTTTTTGTCATTTTCGCTTTTCGTGGTTTTGCCGATGCGCGTCCCTTTTTTCCAGATCCGACTTGTGTCCCTCTCAGTGCGTCGATATCATTCAGAAATGTCTGTAGCTTGTCTAACACCTCCTCTACCCCAGCATTTTTCACCCCTGCCCTCCCATCTATTAGTCTTGTCCCTCTCGGGAGCTCACGTTCGGCATTCCCCGTTTCGCTGTTATAAAGGACTATCATACTCTGGAACATTTTCTTGACGACATTCTTCATGTTATTTGGGATCTCCGCGTCTGGCTCTAATGGCCGTGTTTTAGCAACTATCCATTCGTCATATTCTCGATCGAGCATTATGTCCATAAATGCTCTGAGCTCCGAAAACTTGACATTATTCTCCTTAAGCACCTCGTATAGTGGGGGTAACGATGTTGATGCAAACCCAATCCCTCTACCAAAATTATTTTTGTAAGCATCCGCGATCTGGAACTTATTGAGTTTTGGCACGGATGGTGCTATCATTGTACCATACTTGGAAAAATCAACATTTCCATTGCTAATTTGTTCAATGATATTGTTAATAACTATATCGACAATAACGTCCTCTGATTCTTTTCCATCAGTTATCATGTCATTTAAATCTACCAAATCGTTCACTGGAATGAATTGGCGCACGTCTTTCCATAGTGGAAACGGATTCCTTAAGTTCATTTTGTACCCTTTATAGCGCAGTCCGTTCCTAATTTTGTTTCTACTAATACTCTTTTCAACCTCATCAGGGATAAGTGAACGTGGTGATGGAGGTGGTGCACCATGTGGTGATGGTGGTGGTGCCACGTGTGGAGGTGGTGCCACGTGTGGAGGTGGTGCACCATGTGGAGGTGGTGGCGGTGCACCACGTGGTAGTGGTGGCGGTGCACCATGTGGAGGTGGTGGCGGTGCACCATGTGGAGGTGGTGGCGGTGCACCATGTGGAGGTGGTGGCGGTGCACCATGTGGTAGTGGTGGTAGTGGTGCGCGTGGTGGTGGTGGTACTCCTCCAACTGGTGGAGGAACTGCTGGGACACCTCCAACCGGAGCAATTGCCGACGCGGATTTGAAATTCTTGATAAACTTGGTTATGTCATCTTTCGATAATGCGGGGCTCAATGTGCTTAGTCCAATCACATCCTCGATTTGATCATATGGCACATTATCAGCTGGCTCGATCTTGTTGTTCTCTGTATACATCTGAGTCAATACACCAGTTACCTCTTTTAGCTTTTCAACGCTCTGTTTCATCATTTTCTCTGGTACAGGGTCAGTGATGCTTTTGCCATACAGGGATTCAACACTTACCGAATACACATTCAGCATTGGGTCAATTGTCTCGCTGTTCAGTTTGCTTTTCATGTACAACTGCTTGGCGTCGTATAATAGTTGGTCATAGTACACTTTTAGCTTTGTCGTCTTTTGTGGTAATTTCGTTAGCTTGTCATCCATAATGAGCGTGCGCATTAGTTCCATCGTCAATAGCTTCACACCATTGTCGGGCATCTCCTCGAGTAGCTGTTTTTGAATAGTTGTTATTCCTCGATTCTCTGTTATGTACCGTGGGAGTAGCCCTTTATTGATCTGATCGATAACCTTGGCCGTCAATATTTTTGGTTCCGATACAGGCACATCATTCAGATTACTCGGATTCTGTAGCAATCCGATATTTGTCACCCCAACCACACGGCCGACAGTTGCGGGTGGTGTCATACCCCATATGTTTGCCAGTGTTGCTGGGCGATCCATGACGCTACCAGACGGAACAGGAAATGACAAATTGTTATTCGGATTTTTCAACATTCTACTATTGGTCACATCAGTCCGCATAAGCTGGGTTCCAGTTGCATTCGGATAAGCGCGCGTATATTGTGCTACATTTTTTAGTTTTGCATTTTTTGCCATCCCGTATATTATATAGATGGCCGAGAATAAAAAGAGGCTCAAAATAAATGGATCCCTACCTAATAACATTGTCAAGATCGCGAACGTCGATAAAAAGGATCATGAAACATGGTATCCGAACCGAAATATATGTGACTTTCCTTTTCCCGTGCGAATATCGATTCTTGGGAAAGTAGGCATGGGCAAATCGACACTTGCAAAAAACATATTCCTCCGCTCCCAGATCGGCAAGGTACCCTACAAAGAACTCATCATCATTCATGGGTCAGCATCATCAAAGGAATGGGATGAGATGGAACCAACCATGATACTCAATGATATACCTGATCCGCGTGACCTCGAGGAAAACACCAAAAAGACAATGATAATTATCGATGACTTTGAGTTCGAAAAACTACCAAAAGAATCGCTAAAGCGTTTGTCATCGATATTCCGATATGTGTCATCGCATCATAATTTCTCGATCATATTGTGTTATCAGTCGTTTTTCGATATGCCCGCAATCATAAAAAAGTGTACCAATGTATTCATCATTTACAGGCCGAACAATAACGATGAGCTTGGAACAATCGCGCGACGTGTTGGGATGAAAAAGGATGATATGTTTGAGATATTCGACAATATGCTCACGGACAAGCGGGACAATCTATGTATCGATATGACGGAAAATTCGCCGGCACCATTAAGAAAAAATTTATTTCAACCTATACAATATAATGATCCCTCGAAAGACAAGAGAACCAAGGAAAAAAAAGGAGCCCGTCGAACCGTCGATGAATGCCACCCAGATGACGGCAAGTATGACAGCGAGCTCGACGAGTAACGTGGATGATTTGCCCGATAAACCTCCTGTCCTCGAACGTGAAAAGACTGAAAAGGTTGTCAAGGAAAAGGTCGTCAAGGAAAAGAAAGTGCGGGCAAAAAAGCAACCCGTTATGAAAGATTCATCAGAGGGATCAAGCGATTCAACTGAGAAAAAAAGGGAAAATAAATGGCTCAATGAGGTGCGAAAGTATCGTGACGCTAATCCCACATGCTCGTACAAGGATGCACTGAAAGGAGCAAAAGAACATTACAAGCGGGAGTAATCTATTGTGCCCGTGTCTGCTGTGCCCCAATCGTGTCCTCATTCAGCTTGACGGCCTTGAAACCTTTGGGCTTGAATGATTTCACAATGGTAACCAGCTCTTTTGAAATGTCAACATATTCGCGCGACAAATAATATACCTCGCCATATTCCTCGTGTGTAATCTCATCATGTGAGACTAGACTTAATAGGGACATTTGGAGGTTATTCAGCCCCTCTTGCAAATCCTTAATAGAATCGCGGATCGCTTGTTCGAGTGGGATGTCGTTATACGTCGAGTCACTGACGAGGTCGGGTTCGATTTCCTTGGGGGGCATTATAATAATAGCTTAGATAATTTTCTCTATCTTATAATAGGAATGCCTAGGCGAATTAATTCACGAAATGATACCGACTATGTTGTTAATCCGAACACGGGACAACTTATAAAGGTAGGTGGAAAGCTATATCACCAATTATTGAAAGATAAGGCTCTTGGTATGGACAACGAAACACGGAATGATACCATTGTTCTTTCACAGGGTGCCACTGATGAGATCAAAAAGAACCTAAAAACTCCAAAAAACTCCGTGTTGGTTCGCAAGGATGACAAGATATATGCACAGCGTCGCAAGATGACAAAGCACGAGTACATTGATAATACCATATTAAAATCGGCCGAGGTAGTGAAACACCATTTACATGAGTTCAATGATAATATGACCGATGAGGAAATCGCCACAAAAATCAAGCGGTTGGTGATACAACAAATGATCGGGAGCGTTCCAGTTGTTGAGAAAAAAAGTAAATACGTGGTGCTTTCCACAAATGATAAGCAGGATTACGAAATAAGCGATAGTAGCGATGATGATCAGAATGACGATAACACCGAACAATGAATAATGTGTGCTATGTCGGATAGTTTCGGAAACTCAAACATGTCGATCATCTTTTTGTGGCATGTTCGGTTATCCTTCGATACAATCACAAGCGGATGGGTAAAATAGTTTTTCACCAATGGCATCCGAATCTTTGCGAAATTAATATTTATTGCGATGCGGGGGGGTACCATGTGCTTAGTATCCATGTCGGCAATGCACGCGCCGATATTAATGGCCATACAGTTCGGGCTACCATATGCCCTTATTATCGGTGGTGACATCACAGGAACCTCATAATCATTATCCATTGTGAGACGTACATATTCGATGACAAATTCCTCGATCTTCTCATGTATCGTTTGGTTGTCGTTCGTCTCGATATCATCCAGATCTACTTCCACAATGTCATTGTTCATTTTGATATATTAATGATTTTCCTTTTAAATATTAGAGAATGTGCGCGATATGCTCTAAATATCACTTATTGATTGACATATTTAATACGGCTGGATTATTGGATAATGGGATATTGTTGTCATGGGAGTGTACCAGAAAAAACAAGCGCGTCATGATAACATTGAAAGAACGTAAGAAAAAACAGACTGAACTAGTTGTCGCCCCAATCGTTATCGATGTTCAGATCTAATCCCCAAGATATCCGAATAGCTGTTCCCATGCCTTGCGCTGTTCAACTGCACGGCGGAAAGCTTCATCGTTACCTAGCTTAGTGATGCTAAAAAAACGTTGCCGTCTCTTGCTGTCATTGTCAATAATGAATGATGCCCATCCCTCATGAATGCCACTAATCATTTTGAATACACCCTGTTTTCCGCTCGTGTTGTTTTTCGGCTTAGTCGAGTTCCTCATATTCTGGCTATGAGTAACCCACCGCAAATTATCTGCACTGTTGTTGTGCCTATTTCTGTCGATATGATCGACATGTTGACGATTGTCGATATTATCAACGAAAGCAAAACAAACCAATCTATGAACAGTATATGTGTGTGATTTCGAGTTTTTCGATAACATGACAATCTTGTAACCAGTACCAAACATGAGGTACTGCCTCAGTATCCTTGCCGTCCTATCGTTTCTAACACGCCCACAATTCGATACGCTGTAATTGTCGTATCCATCAACCAACCGCCACTGTTCAACGTTCTCCATTTATGATTATTTCTATTAACAAATCCTTAGGCCATTAATTACCACAAATATTTTAATGCAAAATAGCCGGCGCTATAATTATCGACCCCATCCGCTATTTCCTTACGGTGTCGATTCCAATATGCTCGCTTTCGCTCGTTGTCCCCATGATCCTTATGAGACCATAGGCCTAGCCCCGTGCTGTCCTTGTACTGCTCATAGCGGAGATCTCCAAAAGGAACCTTCACTATACGACCCGTATGACGGTTACGTAGTATCGCGTTGTATTTCTTGTGTGCTCGGTGTGATTGCTCGAATCCTTCCATCGTATAGTCGACCTTGGGGTATTTCATTACTATAGTAGCGCATTTTACGTAATAGATCAAAAACGCGATCTTCGAGGTTCACTAACCATTCATGCACATCAATAATATCCTTTCTCATGCTCATCTCTACATTGGCCATTTCCTCGATCTCTCCGATGCCCTCGCTGATATCGATCAAGCTTTTTAGAATCTCAGGTAGTTCCATTAATCACGGTGTAGAAAAGTTAATCTTGCGTAAGTCATCGCGTTGAGCTTCGCCGTTTCAAGATCTCCGTATCGCTTCGCCGAAAATGCTTTTTTCCTATGATTGCTAAAACAATCTTTCCATACAACGTAATACGTCGCTTTCTCCTCGTTCAGCTGATACTTGAGAAACTGACCCATCCTAATGGAACAATAAAGATATCCGCTTAGGTGGATTCATAAGAAACCAATAAGATGGAACCGCGAAAGATGGAGCCAATCAAATCCTCGCTCAAAATGATGGGATGGAGCAAAAGGGAGGAAATGCAAAGAATGGGAACAATGGGAAAGATGGGATATTATGGGAACAATGGGAAAGATGGGATATTATTGGGATTATGAGAAAGATGGGATATTATTGGGATTATGGGATTGATACAATTGGATTGGGAAATATGATAGAAAAGGATAGGTGGGGACAATATTTATGGTATTATATAGAACAACA